>ERZ772764.206-NODE-206-length-42967-cov-24.222502_pt1 | contig 42967 bp, 38 predicted proteins | sample MGYA00512163_ERZ772764 | MGnify/ENA primary metagenome ERZ772764 (study PRJEB29015, sample SAMEA2737903) | human oral metagenome | biome: human oral; feature: human-associated habitat; material: dental | place: China | collected 2094 ... | reverse complement strand
AAGCGGTACGCGAGCTGGGTTCAGAACGTCGTGAGACAGTTCGGTCCCTATCCTCTGCGCGCGCAGGAAACTTGATGGAGGGCCGTCCCCAGTACGAGAGGACCGGGATGGACGAACCTCTGGTGTGCCAGTTGTACCGCCAGGTGCACGGCTGGTTGGCCACGTTCGGAAAGGATAACCGCTGAAAGCATCTAAGCGGGAAGCCCGCTCCGAGATGAGGTTTCCACGCCCCCACTGCGGGGTGAGAGGCCCCCGCCAGAACAGCGGGTCGATAGGCCAGAGGTGGAAGCGCCGCGAGGCGCTCGCGAGCCGACTGGTACTAATGGGCCGACACCACACCAACCCCCCCAACCCCGGCACCCAACCCCCCAAACGGCGAACACCGCCACAAGGAGGGAGGACCGCCAGCCCCGAACACCAAAAACGGGGCCAACAAGGGGGGACGGGCAACCAGACACCCCCCACCCCCCGCCGGGCCCACAAACACGGGCCAAACAACGGCAACAAGGAAAAAGGGGGGGGCACGAAGGAGCCGCAACCACTATACGAACCACGACCAACCCACCCCCACCCCACCACACAGCGGGCCAGGACACCCCGCCACACGGCGGGCCAACAAGGGGGGCGGACGACACAGGCTTGTGGTGGTCACAGCACCGGGGAAACGCCCAGCAACATACCGAACCTGGAAGCTAAGCCCGGCCGCGCCAATGGTACTGCACCCCAGGGGGTGCGGGAGAGTAGGAAACCGCCACAACACACCACCAGGGGGGCCGCGCACACAAGCGCGGCCCCCCCACACACACCCACACACCCACGCGGGCACACAGCACGCGCGCACACAACCACGCGAAGAACACCGCAACACCACCACGCGACGACGCGAGGAATACCGCACACCCACCCGCCACACAACCACACAAAACCAGCTTCCCAGCACACGGAGGCTAGTATGGGCATAGGCAATCACAGGCGTCCCCACAGGGACCCACGTCGAACAACAGCACCACCGTGCGGAAATAGAGGTAGACGCCATGGCAGACGAGACACGAGGACGCGACGAGAACGGTCGTGGCGGGTACCAACGGCGGCAGCCGGGTTGGCGAGACCGCTCCGAAGGTGGTCATCGGCAACGGGACGACCGGGGTCGGGGCCCGGGGTCGTACGGCGGCAGGGAGGACCGCTACCAGCGCGGTGAGTACAGGCAGAACGGTGAAGGCTACGGTCACGGTGACGATGATCGGGGCGGTGATCGCTACCAACGGGGCCGTGGCGGATACCGGGGCCAAGGCGGCTACCAGAGCGGGCAGCGCCAGGACCGTGGTTACCGGCGCGACGACCGTGACGGCTACCGCTCCGGAGGGGACCGCCGTCAGCGCGACGATCGTTTCCAGCGCGACGGCGAGCACCAGGGCGGTGGCAGGTACCAGCGCGACGGGCGGGGCGAGCGCCGCTACGACAACGCAGACCGCGGCCGCGGATTCCGCCGGGACGACCGGGACGGACGCGGCTACGACCGCGGACGCGACGACCAGCGCGGACCCAAACGCTTCGACCGCGACGACCGGGGGGACAACCGCTACTCCGGCGGCTACCAGGGCGGGCAGCGCCAGGACCGTGGTTACCGGCGCGACGACCGTGACGGCTACCGCTCCGGAGGGGACCGCCGTCAGCGCGACGGGCGGGGCGAGCGCCGCTACGACAACGCGGACCGCGGCCGCGGATTCCGCCGCGACGACCGGGGGGACAACCGCTACTCCGGCGGCTACCAGAGCGGGCAGCGCCAGGACCGTGGTTACCGGCGCGACGACCGTGACGGCTACCGCTCCGGAGGGGACCGCCGTCAGCGCGACGATCGTTTCCAGCGCGACGGCGAGCACCAGGGCGGTGGCAGGTACCAGCGCGACGGGCGGGGCGAGCGCCGCTACGACAACGCAGACCGCGGCCGCGGATTCCGCCGGGACGACCGCGGACGCGACGACCAGCGCGGACCCAAACGCTTCGACCGCGACGACCGTTCCGGGCGGGGCCGGCTCGACGACCGCAGTAACCAGGGTTATTCCAGCACGAGCGAGTTCGCTTCCCGGGACGGCGGACCGGCGATCCCCGCGGGCGTGTCCCCCGAGGAGCTCGACTCCCAGGCCCTGGTCGCGCTGGAGACGCTGTCCGGGCCGAACCGTGATATCGTCGCCCGTCATCTGGTGATGGCCGGACAACTCATCGACCTGGATCCGCAGGAGGCGTACAAGCACGCCCAGGCCGCTGTGGCGCGCGCTGGTCGCGTTGACGTGGTCCGGGAGGCGGCGGCCCTGACGGCCTACGCCTCGGGGCGCTATGAGGAGGCGCTGCGGGAGGTGCGCGCTGTGCGCCGCATGCGCGGGGACGACTCGCTACGCGCCGTTGAGGCGGACTCCGAGAGGGGGCTCGGCCACCCCGAGAAGGCGGTCGAGATCGTCGATGCGGCCAGCACCGTCGGCATGGAGCTCTCCGAGCAGGTCGAGCTGGTCCTCGTCTCCTCGGGCGCGCGCGCCGACCTCGGCCAGTCCGACGTCGGCCTCGTGATCGTCGATGACGCCCTGGCCCGCCTCGGTGACGGCGCCGACGAGACGCTGGTGCGCCGTCTCATGGAGGTCAAGGCGGACCGCCTGCGCGAACTCGGGCGCGACGACGAGGCGGACGAGACCCTCGCCGCCATGCCCGAGGAGATCGAAGCCCCCGACATCGTCGACGTGTCGCTCTACCAGGACGCCGACGTGGACTCCAAGCGGTCCCCGCTGCGCGGCACCGAGGCCCCCCTGGCCGACCTCTACGACGTGGCCCTGCTGGACCTGGACGGCACGGCGTGGGCAGGCGACCAGACCATCGACCACGCCGCTGACGCGGTCCTGGCCTCGCGCGAGCGCGGCATGAAGAGCGCTTTCGTCACCAACAACGCGATGCGCACGCCCCAGCAGGTGGCCGACAAGCTCAACGCCATGGGCTTCGAAGCGACCCCCGACATGGTCATGACCTCCGCTATGGACGCCGCCGCGAATATGGCGGAGGAGCTCGAGGAAGGCGCCAAGGTCTTCATGATCGGCGGTGAGGGACTGCGCCAGGCACTTGCGGAGAACGGCTTCACCGTGGTCGCGAGCGCCGACGACGAACCCGTCGCAGTCGTGCAGGGCCTGGACAAGCAGGTCGACTGGAGCACCCTGAGCGAGGGGGCGTTCGCGATCCAGCGCGGTGCCGCATACTACGCCACGAACCTCGACGCCACATTGCCCGAGGAACGGGGCCAGGCCCTGGGGAACGGCGCCCTCGTGCGCGCCATCCGGCACGCCACCGGCAAGCGCCCCGTCGCGGCGGGCAAACCGGAGGCGAGCATCTACCAGCGCGGCGCCCGCCGGGTCGGGGGCGAGCGCCCCCTCGCCGTCGGAGACCGCTTGGAGACGGACATCATGGGCGCCGTCAACGCGCGGGTCCCCGCGATGCACGTGCTCACCGGCGTCCACGGCGCGCAGGACGTCCTGCGCGCGCCCCGGGGCCAGCGCCCCTCGTTCCTGGCGCGCGACATGCGCGGCCTGCTCGAGGCCCACCCCGGTCCCAAGCACCACCGCGACGGAACGTGGACCTGCGGCTTCTCCCAGGTGGCGAAGGCCACCCGCTCGGGTGCGCTCACGCTCGACGACATCGAGCTCGTGGACGGCCAAGCGGTGACGATCGACTCCTACCGGGCCCTCGCGGCCGCCGCATGGGAGTACGCCGACGAGTTCGGTGAGCCGCACTGCCCGCGGATCACCGTCGTCGACAACGACGATCCGACGGGCGTCGTTGCACCGCCCGAATCGCAGGAGGACTCCGGCTCCGAGACCGTGGGGGCCACTGCCTCCGAAGAGGCCCCGGCCGATTCGCAGGAGGACTCCGGCTCCGCCGACGGGGCCTCCCCTCAGGACGCCGACTCTGCGGCCGTGGTCGGCGCGGAGCCCGAGGCGGACCTTGGCGGGGCCGTCAGCGATGGCGCGGAGGCGTCCGTAGGGCCGGTCGGCGCCAATGGGGCCGGCGCGGGGACGGACTCCGCTGAGAGCGCGCCGGAACAGGATCCGGCCGCGTCCGGCCGGGACTCTGAAGCGCCCGCGGAGGAAGTGGGCTGGGCCCCCACGGATTCGGACTCCGGCACCGGGGCTCCCACTGATCCCGACGCGGATTCGGACTCCACCACCGGGGCGCCCGCCGGTCCCGACGCGGATGCCGATGCCGCCGCCGATCCGGAGGACGTGGCCGCCGCTGCCGACTCCCTGCCTGATCCCGCGGACCAGATCCCCGAGTTCCTGCCGGGCGAGGAGGAATTGGAGGCGCTGCTGGCCGAGACCTCCGGCATGGACGAGGACGGGCGATGACCACCCTGTCCAGCCAGGTCGACGCCCAGCTGGCCGACTTCGACCAGCTGGGCGCCCAAGCGCGCGTAGAAGTGCTGACCGCCATCGACGCCCGGCTGCGCCAGGGCCTCGATTCGCCGACTGCCCCGCCAGCCCCGGGGCGCTAGGAGAAGCGTGAGACTGAGGAGACTCGACTCCGAACTGGTGCGGCGCGGCATCGCGCGCTCGCGCGGACACGCCCAGGAGCTCATCGAATCCGGCCGCGTCCGGTTGGACGGGGAAGTCGTGCTCAAGCCCGCGCGCCAGATGAACCCCGCCCAGGCCGTCGTCGTCGCCCAGGGGGACGACGAGGGCTACGTCTCGCGGGGCGCCCACAAACTGGCCGGGGCCCTCGACGCCCTGGGGGACGCCGCGCCCGTCATCGCGGGCAGGCGGTGCCTGGACGCCGGCGCGTCGACGGGAGGGTTCACGGACGTGCTGCTGCGGCGCGGCGCGTCCTCAGTGGTGGCCGTCGACGTCGGCTACGGCCAACTGGCGTGGAAACTCCAGACCGACCCCCGCGTCCACGTGCTCGACCGCACGAACGTGCGCACGCTGGACCCCCGCGCCGTGGCGCCCGCGCCTCAAGTGGTCGTCGGCGACATGTCGTTCATCTCGCTGACGCTGGTGATCCCGGCACTGGTGGCGGCAGCGGCCCCGGACGCGGACTTCCTGCTCATGGTCAAACCCCAGTTCGAGATCGGCAAGGACCGCCTGGGGCGCGGGGGAGTGGTGCGCGACCCCGCGCACCACGTGGAGACCGTGGAGAAGGTGGCGCGCTGCGCCCTGGCGGAGGGGCTCGCCATCGCCGCCGTGCAGGCGTCCCCGCTGCCGGGGCCCAGCGGCAATATCGAGTATTTTATTCACATGCGCAAAGGCCATCCGACGCCGATCGACCCGGGCACGCTCACCGACCACATCCGCGACGCAGTGCGCCGCGGCCCAGCGGGCGGGGCGTTCCATGGCTGACCGCGTCATGCTGGTCCGCCACGTGGCCAGGCCCGGGGCGATCCGCGCCGCTGAGTCCGTGAGGACGGAGCTCGAGGCGCTCGGCATCGAGGTCGTCACGGAGGGGGCGGCCGCCGACATCGACCTGGTGCTCGCGATGGGGGGCGACGGCACTTTCCTGGCCGCGGCCTCGCACGCCCGGCAGCGCGACGTGCCGCTGCTCGGCGTCAACGCCGGGCACATGGGGTTCCTCACGCAGCTGTCGAAGCGCGGCGTGGGGGAGGTGGCGGCCCGCATCGCAGAAGGCGACTACCGCGTCGAGTCCCGCATGACCCTGGACGTGCGGGTGGACCGCCCCGACGGCACCGCGGCCTCGGACTGGGCGCTCAACGAGGCGGTCGTCATGCACACGGACGTCGCCCACCCGGTGCACTTCGCCCTCATCGTCGACGGGCAGGAGGTTTCCACCTACGGCGCCGACGGCATGATCGTCTCCACGCCGACCGGATCGACGGCCTACTCGTTCTCAGCGGGCGGCCCCGTGGTGTGGCCCGACACGGAAGCGGTCATCGTCGCCCCCCTGGCCGCGCACGGGCTGTTCACCCGGCCCCTGGTGCTCGGCCCCTCCTCGTGCCTGCAGATCGTCGTCCTCCACGACATGTGGACCGCGCCCGAGATGTGGTGCGACGGCCTGCGCCGCGAAGAGGTCCCCGCAGGATCCACCGTGACCGCGCGCGTGGGATCCAGGCCCGTGCGCCTCGTGCGCGTCGACGACACCCCCTTCTCCGCGCGCCTCGTCACCAAGTTCAACCTGCCGGTCGGCGGATGGAGGGGCACGGACGCATGATCACGTCCATCGACATCCGCAACCTCGGGGTCATCGCCGAGGCGCACGCGGACTTCGGCCCCGGGCTGACCGTGGTGACCGGCGAGACGGGGGCGGGCAAGACGATGGTGCTCTCCAGCCTGCTCCTGCTGCTGGGAGGGCGCGCCGACGCGGCACTGGTCCGCCAGGGCGCGGCGCGCCTCGACGTCGACGGGGTCTTCGAGGTCGACGAGGGCACGGCGGAGCGCGCCGAGGAGGCGGGCGGCGTCGTCGAGGACGGCGAGCTCATCGTGGGGCGCACCGTACCCGCGCGCGGCAGGTCGCGGGCGCGCCTGGGCGGGCGCCCGGTGCCCGCCTCCGCCATCGCGGGCATCGTCGGGTCCATGGTGACCATCCACGGCCAGTCCGACCAGATCCGCCTCACCTCCCAGAACGCCCAGCGCGAGGCCCTCGACCGTTTCGGCGCAGCGGCGCACCAGGAGCTCGTCGCGAGCTACCGGGAGGCGTTCCACGCCGCGGTTGCGGCGAAGAAGCGCCTCGACGCGGCGCTCGCCGACCGGGACGGGCGCGAGGAGGAGATCGAGGACCTCGCCGCCGCGACCGCGCGCATCGCCTCGCTCGGCCTGGCAGTGGGGGAGGAGGAGGAACTGGCCCGCGAATCGGCGCGGCTCACGAACGTCCAGGACCTGCGCGCCCACTGCGAGGCCGCCCAGGGCGCCCTGCGCGGCGGCGACTCCGTGCCCGGCGCGATCGACCTGGCGCGCCAGGCCCTCGCCGAACTCGAGGGGGCGGGCCGCTACGACGAGTCGGTCGTGGGGATGTGCCAGCGCCTCCAGTCGCAGATCCTCGAGGTCGAGGCACTGGCCGACGACGTCTCCGCCTACTCGCGCACCCTCGAGCCGGATCCGGCGGCCCTGGCGCGCGTCCACGAGCGCAGGGCCGCCATCAAGGACGCGCTGCGCGGGCGGGCCGGCGACATCGAGGGGCTCCTCGCCTGGAACGAGGCCGCCCTGGAGCGGCTCGAGGAGCTGTCCTCGCCCGACTCCGACCCCGAGGCCCTCGAGCGAGCCCTCGCCGCGGCGCAGGAGCGCGTCCTCGAGCTGGGCGGCCGTCTCAGCGAGCAGCGGCGGCGCCTCGCCGACTCCCTGTCCGCCCAGGTCGATGAGGAGCTGCGCGCCCTGTCCATGCCCGACGCCTCCCTGTCCATCGCGCTCACCCCCTCCAAACCCACCTCCCACGGTCTGGAGACCATCGGCTTCCTGCTGCGCCCCCATCCCTCCGCCCCGCCCCGCCCCCTCGGATCGGGCGCCTCGGGCGGCGAGCTGTCGCGCGTGATGCTGGCCCTGGAGCTCATCCTGGGGCGCGACGGTTCCTCCTCGACCTTCGTCTTCGACGAGATCGACGCCGGAATCGGCGGCCAGACCGCCACGGAGGTCGGCGCACGCCTGGCGCGCCTGGCGGAGAACCACCAGGTCATCGTCGTCACCCACCTCGCCCAGGTCGCCGCCTTCGCATCGCACCACCTGGTGATAGCGAAGGAGGACGGGACCACGTCCGTGCGCGCCGTCACCGGAGCCAGCAGGGAGGCCGAGCTCACCAGGATGATGGGTGGCGATCCGCACTCGCCGACGGCGCGCCGCAACGCTATCGAAGTCCTGGGCTCGGCCGTGTCACAATCGCAGGGATGAGAGACACATCCACACCCGACGACATCCAGGGGCGCGTCCGCGTCGACGAGCGCCCGAGGGCCCTGGCCACCCGCCTCGAGGCCGGCGAGATCGCGGTCATCGACCGCCCGGACCTGGACCGCCAGTCCGCGCTCGCCCTGGCCGCGCGCCAACCCGCGGCGGTCCTCAACGCCGCGCCCTCCGCGACGGGTCGCCACAAGGTCCTGGGGGCGGCCGCCCTCCTGGACGCGGGGATCCCCCTGATCGACGACCTCGGCCAGGACATCATGACCCTGCGCGAGGGGGAGCGGATCAGGATCGTGGGCGACCGGGTCCTGCGCGACGGCTCGGTCGTCGCCAGCGGGCGCAGGGTCGCCCGAGAGGACGCCGCAGCCGAGGACGACACGGGCCTGGCGACCCAGGTCGAGGCGTTCACCGCCTCCATCGACGACTACCTGGCGCTCGACGGGGACCTGCTCATACGGGGGGAGGGGAGCCCGCAGCTGGCGGGCATCGTGGACTCGCGGCCCGTACTGCTGGTCGTCGACGGCCCGCGCCTGGCCGAGGACCTGGCCGTCCTGGGGCCCTGGCGCAAGGAGGCCGCCCCCATCGTCGTGGCCGTGGACGCGGGGGCCGACGCGGCCCTGGCCCACAGGATCACCCCCCACGTCGTCGTCGGCGACGCCACCCTGATGGGCGAGAAGGCCATCCGCAAGGCCAAGCGCGTGGTCGTGCGCGTCGGCTCCGACGGCATCGCGCCCGGGCGCGAGCGCCTGGACCGGATGGGCGTGCCCTACGAGACGGTCACCATGTCGGGCAGCGCCCAGGACGCGGCGTGCGTCGTCGCCACCCACGCGGGCGCCTCGGCGATCGTCACAGCCGGCATGGAACGGGGCCTCGACGACTTCCTCGACCAGGGGCGGGCCGCCATGGCCCCCGCGTTCTTCTCGCGCCTGGTCGCCGGGGACCTGCTGATCCCGCCCCGGGCGGTCGCCGCGACGCACAAGCCCCGGCCCAGGGGGTGGGCGCTGGTGCTCCTCGCCGTGGTGGCGCTGGTGCTCATGGGCGCCGCCCTGTGGTCGACCCCGTGGGGCAACGACGCCTTCCACCGCCTCTTCGGCCTCGCCACCCACCTGTCCACCGGGCCCGGTTACGCGCAGGCCCTGATCGGAGGAGTCCTATGATCAACTTCCGCTACCACGTCGTGTCCGTGATCGGCATCTTCGTCGCCCTCGCGGTCGGCATCGTGCTGGGGGCCGGTCCCCTGCAGGCGCGCATCAACTCGGCCATGGGCCCCGGCGAGCAGTCCCAGGCGGCGTCCGAGCAGGCGGCCGAGCTCAGCGCCCAGGCGGGCGCGGAGGCCGCGGGCCTCAAAGAGCTGGCCACGGCGCGCCTCGGCCAGTCACTGGCCAGCAAGTCCGTGGTGGTGCTCACCCTGCCGGGGGCGCGCAGCGAGGACGTGACCAGCGTGCGCGAGACCCTCACCGGCGCGGGCGCGCAGGTGGTCGGAGCCATCACCCTTTCCGACAACTGGGACTCCCAGGCCATGTCGCAGTACCGCACGACGCTGTCGGCCACGCTCGCCTCGCACCTGTCCAACCCGGCGGCAGCGACCGCCAGCGCGGACGCCGTGATCGGCTACTCGATCGCGCAGGTCGTCTCCTCCACGGACTCCGAGTCCAACCTGCTGTCCCAGATCCTCACCGACAAGACCACGCCGATCATGACCATCGACGAGGACCCGAAGGGCGCCGGGCAGGCGCTGGTCGCCATCGGCCCGCGCCCCGACGCCCAGGGCTCCAAGTCCACCGCCGCCCCCGCCGTCGAGCGGTCGGCCGACGCGTGGGCGGGGCTCGGCCAGGCCGTCGGCGCCACCTCCGGAGTGGTCCTGGGCGACGCCTCCGCCAAGGGATCCCTCGTGGCGCAGCTGCGCGCCCACGGGGTCGCCGTGACGACGGTCGATTCGGTGGGGACCACGCTCGGTGCCGTGGACACGGCCCTCGCCCTCGCCTCGCCGTCCGCATCGGCCCGCGCCTACGGCGTGGGGGCGGGCGCGCAGTCGGCGGTGCCCAGCGGCAGTTGAGTTGCCCCCGAGCGGCCCGCGCCTCTTATACGATGGTGCGGGCCGCGCGCGTGCGCGCAGACCGCAGACCGCAGAGCAATGACGGAGTGACAATGAACGAATCGCACAGGATCGCGGACTCCCGCGCCCCCAGGCCAGTGGAGTCCCAGACCGTCCTGGTCCGGGGGGTAGTGGTCGACTTCTGCGAGGACCAGGTGGTCGTCGAGCAGGGAAAGGACCCGGTGCGCCGCCAGTACACGCGCCACCCGGGGGCCGTCGGCGTGGTCGCCCTGCGCGGGCCGGCGGGGCAGGAGGAAGTGCTGCTGCTGCGCCAGTACCGCCACCCCGTGCGCGCCGAGCTGTGGGAGATCCCCGCGGGGCTGCTCGACGTGGAGGACGAGGAGCCGGTCGTGGCCGCCCAACGGGAACTCGCCGAGGAGGCGGACCTGAAGGCCGACCGGTGGGACGCCCTCGTCGACTACTTCACCTCCCCTGGAGGCTCCACCGAGCCCATCCGCGTTTTCCTGGCCCGCGATCTGGCCCCGACGGGCACAGCCTTCGCGCGCAGCGACGAGGAGGCCGGCATCGAGGCCGCGTGGGTGGGCCTCGACGAGGCGGTCGCCGCCGTCCTGGACGGCCGGATCCACAATCCGAACTCCGTCGCAGGACTGCTGGCTGCCCACGCGGCGCGCGCGGGCCGGTGGGCGTCCCTGCGCCCCGCCGCCTCCCCCTGGTTCCGCTGAGCGGCCCGGCCGCCAGGATGGGCCGTTGGTCCCAACGGGTGTGTGCGGATTTACAACGCGCACGGGTTTTCGCAACGCCCTTCTATCGAAATTGAAGTAGACTCGTGTCAGAAAAGCACGCGGGCCGCGCCCGCGACACGACGGGACGGGAGGAACCATGGCCGACGCGCAGGACGCGAACACCCGCCAGCAGGTCCTCGACCTCGTCGTCGAGAAGGGCCCGGTCACGGCGTCCGCCATCGCGAGGATCCTGGGGCTGACCACCGCGGCGGTGCGCAGACACATCACGATCCTCATGGAGTCGGGGGAGATCGCCGAGCACGAGCCCGGCACGGTGGCCAAACGCGGCAGGGGCCGCCCCGCGCGCCACTACATCGCCACCGAGCGCGCCCACATGCACTTGGCCGACGGGTACTCCGACCTGGCCGTCAAAGCCCTCAGGCACCTAGGGCAGGTCGGCGGCGAGGAAGCGGTCGACTCCTTCGCCGCGGCGCGCTCGCGCGAGATCGAGAGGCGCTACGCCCCCATCGTGCGCGACGCCGGGAAGGACCCGCGCGTGCGCGCCCAGGCGCTGGCCGACGCCCTCACCCAGGACGGCTACGCCGCCACCGTGCGCGAGATCGCCAACGGCACCTTCGCGGTCCAGCTGTGCCAGGGGCACTGCCCCATCCAGCACGTGGCGGGGGACTTCCCCCAGCTGTGCGACGCAGAGACCCAGGCGTTCTCCCGCCTGCTCGACGTCCACGTCCAACGACTCGCCACGCTCGCGGGCGGCGAGCACGTGTGCACCACGCACATCCCGGTGGGCATGCCCACCATCCGCCCCGGAGCGCGGGCGGCGCTGCGCAAGTAAGCAAGCGCGCAGAGCACATTGATGAGAGGTTGACACCACTATGACCCAGGCACCCCCATTGGGCGCTGAAGAACGTCGCATGACCGACGACGAGATCATCGGTTCCATCGGGAAGTACGAGTTCGGATGGCACGACTCCGACGACTACTCCAAGGGCGTGCCCTACGGAATCGACGAGAGCATCGTCCGCCATATCTCGGACGTGAAGGGCGAACCGCAGTGGATGCGGGAGCGGCGCCTCAAAGCCCTCGAGCTCTTCGACCGCAAACCGATGCCCGCCTGGGGGCCCGACCTGTCGGGCGTCGACTTCGACGCCTTCAAATACTACGTGCGTCCCACGGACCGCCAGGTCAACGACTGGGAGGACCTGCCCGAGGAGATCCGCGACACCTACGACCGCCTCGGCATCCCCGAGGCGGAGAAGGCGCGCCTCGTGTCCGGCGTGGCCGCCCAGTACGAGTCCGAGGTCGTCTACCAGCAGATCCAGGAGGACCTGGAGCGCCAGGGCGTCATCTTCACAGACACCGACACGGGCCTGCGCGAGCACCCCGAGATCTTCGAGGAGTACTTCGGCAAGTGCGTGCCCGCCGGGGACAACAAGTTCTCCGCGCTCAACACCGCCGCCTGGTCCGGGGGATCCTTCGTCTACGTCCCCAAGGGCGTGCACGTGAACATCCCGCTGCAGGCCTACTTCCGCATCAACACCCAGGCGATGGGCCAGTTCGAGCGCACGCTCATCATCGCCGACGAGGGGTCCTACGTCCACTACGTCGAGGGCTGCACGGCGCCCATCTACGACGAGAACTCCCTGCACTCGGGCGTCATCGAGATCTTCGTGAAGAAGGACGCGCGCGTGCGCTACACGACCATCCAGAACTGGTCGACCAACGTCCTCAACCTGGTGACCCAGCGCGCCATGGTCGACGAGGGCGGCACCATGGAATGGGTGGACGGCAACATGGGCGCCGCCATCACCATGAAGTACCCCGCCTGCTTCCTCATGGGCGAGCACGCCCGGGGCGAGACCCTGTCCATCGGCTTCGCCGGCCCCGGCCAGCAGCAGGACACGGGCGCGAAGATGGTGCACATGGCGCCCCACACCTCGTCGTCCATCGTGTCCAAGTCCGTTTCCCGGGGCGGGGGGCGCACCTCGTACCGCGGCCTCGTCAAGGTCAACGCACGCGCGCGCCACTCCAAGTCCAACGTGCTGTGCGACGCGCTGCTGGTCGACAAGGTGTCGCGCACCGACACCTACCCCTACGTGGACGTGCGCACCGACGACGTCGAGATGGGGCACGAGGCGACCGTGTCGAAGGTGAGCGCCGACCAGCTCTTCTACCTCATGAGCCGGGGGCTGGCGGAGAACGAGGCGATGGCCACCATCGTCCGCGGCTTCGTCGAGCCCATCGCCAAGGAGCTCCCCATGGAGTACGCCCTCGAACTCAATCGCCTGATCGAACTGCAGATGGAAGGATCCGTCGGCTGATGCCCACGCCCAACACTATCGCCGAGACGATGAACAAGGCCCACTCCCACGGGGGCGGCGCCGAATCGACCTCGCACTCCTCGCGCGCCGACCGCCCCACGTCTTTCTCCCTCGACGGCATCCCCGTCCCCGCCGGGCGCGAGGAGGACTGGCGCTTCACGCCGCTGCGCCGCATCGACGCGCTCTTCGACCCCGCGAACTACGACCGGGGCGACGCTCCGATCAGCGTCGACGCCCCCGATGGCGTCACCGTCGAGACGGCCGACCGCTCCGACGCGCGCCTGGGCAGGGTCCTGGCCCCCGGCGACCGCACGGCCGTGGTCGCCTGGAACGGCTTCGACCAGGCCACCGTCGTCGAGATCCCCCGCGAGGCGGAACCCGCCTCGCCGGTGCGCATCGCCGTCACCGGGGTGGAGGGCACGCGCTGCCAGCACCTGGTCGTGCGCGCGGGCGCCATGTCGAGGGCCACCGTCATCGTCTCCCACACCGGCAGCCCCGGCGCCAGGGTCAACCAGGGCATCGAGGTGGAGGCGGGCGACGGCGCGGATCTGACAGTCGTGTCCCTGCAGGAGTGGGACGACACGGTCGTCCACGCCTCCAACCAGCGCCTCGCCCTGGGGCGCGACGCCAAGCTCACGCACATCGTCGTCACCTTCGGCGGCGACCTGGTGCGCGTGTGCTCCGACACGGACTTCCGCGGGCCCGGTTCCGAGCTCACCATGCTCGGCCTCTACTTCGTCGACGCCGGCCAGCACCTGGAGCACCGCGTCTTCGTCGACCACGCCCAGCCCAACTGCTACTCGCGCGTCACCTACAAGGGCGCGCTGCAGGGCAAGGACGCGCACTCCGTGTGGATCGGCGACTGCCTGATCCGCGAGGCCGCCGACGACACCGACACCTACGAGCTCAACCGCAACCTCGTGCTCACCGAGGGCGCGAGGGCGGACTCGGTGCCCAACCTGGAGATCGAGAACGGCGAGATCAAGGGAGCGGGGCATGCCTCGGCGACGGGGCGCTTCGACGACGAGCAGCTGTTCTACCTCATGAGCCGCGGCGTGCCCGAGTCCGAGGCGCGGCGCCTCGTCGTGCGCGGTTTCTTCGCCGAGCTCGTCAACCAGATCGGCGTCCCCGAGGTGGTCGAGCACCTCATGGCGACCGTCGAGGCCGAACTGGCCAAGTCCCGCAACAACTGACTTCCCGAGGAACACACATGTCGACACTGAAAATCAAGGACCTGCACGTCTCCGTGGAGACCCAGGACGGCCCCAAGGAGATCCTCAAGGGCGTCAACCTCACCATCGAGTCCGGCGAGATCCACGCCATCATGGGCCCCAACGGATCGGGCAAGTCCACCATGGCCTACGCGCTGGCCGGCCACCCCGACTACGAGATCACCCGCGGCGAGGCGTGGCTGGACGACCAGCTCATCACGGAGATGAGCGTCGACGAGCGCGCCAAGGCGGGCCTGTTCCTGGCCATGCAGTACCCCGTCGAGGTCGCGGGCGTGTCCGTCTCCAACTTCCTGCGCACCGCCAAGACCGCGATCGACGGCCGCGCCCCGGCCCTGCGCACGTGGGTCAAGGACGTGCGCGGCGCCATGGAGGGCCTGCGCATGGACCCCGACTTCGCTGAGCGCGACGTCAACGTCGGCTTCTCCGGCGGAGAGAAGAAGCGCCTGGAGATCCTGCAGATGGAGCTGCTCAAGCCCTCCTTCGCCGTGCTGGACGAGACCGACTCCGGCCTGGACGTCGACGCGCTGCGCATCGTTTCCGAGGGCGTGAACCGCGTCCACGGCGACACCGGCTGCGGTGTCATGCTCATCACCCACTACACGCGCATCCTGCGCTACATCAAACCCAGTCACGTCCACGTCTTCGTCGACGGGCGCGTCGCCGCCCAGGGCGGCCCCGAGCTGGCCGACCAGCTCGAGGAGACCGGCTACGACACGTACCTGAAGTGACGATGACGGCGAAGGACTTCAGCGCCGCCGAGCTCGAGGCGATACGGTCGGACTTCCCGATCCTGTCCCGCCACGGGCGCGGCGGCGCGCCCATCGCCTACCTGGACGCTTCCGCCACGTCGCAGAAGCCCCGCCAGGTCATCGAGGCGGAGGCCGACTTCTACAGGCTGCACAACGGCGCAGTCCACCGCGGCACCCACCTGCTGGGCGACGAGTCCACCGACGCCTTCGAGCGCGCCCGCTCGGTGCTGGCCGGCTTCATCGGCGGCAGGGCCGACGAGGTCGTGTGGACGAAGAACGCCACCGAGGCGATCAACCTGGTCGCCCTGGCGATCGGGCACGCCAGCTGCGGGCGCGGCGGCGCTGCGGCGGAGTGCCTGCGGATCGGCCAGGGCGACCGCATCGTCATCACCCGCGCCGAGCACCACGCGAACATCGTCCCCTGGCAGGAGCTGTGCGCGCGCACCGGCGCAGAACTGGCGTGGCTGGACCTGCTGGAGGACGGGCGCGTCGACCTGGGCACGCTGTCCGCCATCACCCCGAATACGCGCCTGGTCGCCCTCACCCACGTCTCCAACGTGACCGGCGCCGTCTCGCCGGTCGATGAGGTCGTCGCAGCCGCCAGGGAGGCAGGGGCGCTCGTCCTGCTCGACACCTGCCAGTCGAGCGCCCACATGCCCATCGACGTGGCGCGCCTGGGGGCCGACTTCGCCGTGTTCTCCTCCCACAAGATGCTGGGGCCCACGGGCGCGGGCGCGCTGTGGGGGCGCAGGGAACTGCTCGAGGCCATGCCCCCCGTCCTCACCGGAGGCTCCATGATCGAGTGGGTCTCCATGGAGGGCAGCACGTTCATGGCGCCGCCCGAGCGCTTCGAGGCCGGCTCTCAGCCCGTCGCGCAGATCGCGGGGTGGGCCAGGGCCCTGGAGTACCTGGACGCGCTGGGCATGGACCGCGTGGAGGCCCACGAGCACGCGCTCACGCGCCTCATGCTGGAGGGCATCTCCGCGGTGGAGGGGGTGCGCGTCCTCGGCCCGGGCGCCGACTCCGACCGCATTGGCGTGGTCGCCTTCGCCGTGGACGGAGTCCACCCCCACGACGTGGGCCAGGTCATGGATGCCTACGACGTTGCGGTGCGCGTCGGGCACCACTGTGCGATACCGTTGCACACGTTCTTCGGGGTGCGCTCCTCGGCCCGCGCCTCGGTGGCGCTGACGACCACCGCCGACGAGATCGAGCGGATGGTCGGGGCGCTGGGCAGGGTGCGCGGTTTCTTCGGCTGAGGGCGCGCGAAGGGAAGGAAAGGGAAACACGATGGGCAGTCTGGACCAGCTCTACCAGCAGGTCATCCTCGACCACGCGCGCGAGCGCCACGGCGCGGGGGATCCGCACCGCCACGCGGCCACGTCCCACCAGGTGAACCCCACCTGCGGCGACGAGGTCACCCTGGGCGTCACGCTGGAGGACGGCGCCCTGGCGTCCCTGGACTGGGACGGCGACGGCTGCTCCATCTCCCGGGCCTCCCTGTCGATGCTCACCGACCTCGCTGTCGGCAAGTCCGTGGAGGAGGTCGGCGCCCTCTACGGCGCCATGGAGGCCATGATGCACTCGCGCAACCTCGGCGTCGACGACGAGGTCCTGGACCGCCTGGGCGACGCAGCCGCCCTGGAGTCCACCTCCCAGTTCGCCAACCGCGTCAAATGCGCCCTGCTGGGCTGGTACGCCCTGCGCGACGCGATCGCCAAGTCCGGCTACGACATCTCCGCCACCAGTGGCACCACCGAGCAAGGAGAACCCAGATGAGCAACCCCATGGCCCAGTCCGAGCCCGTGGAGCAGCGCTTCGCGGCGCCCGCCCAGCCCGCCGTCCCCGAGGGCGCCGAAGTCCGCCAGATCGACGGCACCGACATAGTCGAGCAGGGGACGCTGGCGGGGGAGAGCGTCCTGGAGGCGCTCAAGGACGTCATCGACCCCGAGCTCGGCATCAACATCGTCGACCTCGGCCTGGTCTACGGGGTGTTCATCGCCCCCGACAACGCCGTGCGCCTCGACATGACCCTCACCTCCGCGGCGTGCCCCCTGACGGACGTCATCGAGCGCCAGGCCCAGATGATCCTGGCCTCCGTCACCGACCAGACCCAGATCAACTGGGTGTGGATGCCGCCGTGGGGGCCCGACCGCATCACCCCCGACGGGCGCGAGCAGCTGCGCGCCATCGGCTTCAACGTCTGACGGATGGTTGGCCGCAGCCGCCCTCAAGGGAGTCGTGCAACTGGGTGAGGCGGGCCAGGGCGCGTGCCAGGGAGTCGTTGTGGTCAGCGGCGCGGACGGCCGACCAATGGCGTGATGCGAAGTCCGCGAGGCGGCGGCCGTAGAGGGGGCCGAAGCTCAGTTCTCCCTTCGTCCTGCGCACCATAGCCTCGCGAACGTCCTTGATCCTCGCTTTACTCAACACGTTGAGCAGAACCTCCTTGTGGCTCCCCATCCGTTCCAGCGCGGCTGAATCGGGGATCGCGGAAGGGCTGAGGCCGCAGAAAGCGGCGAGACCGTCACGGTCCGCGAGGATCCAGCTCTCAACGCACACGTCAACAACGCGGATAATGAGTCCGGCCGGAACAGGCGTGATATGGCTCAATCCCTCCATCTCAACGCGTAGTTCTTTCGGACAATGGTGGTCACCGTCGACGAAGAGGATGCGCGGGTAGTACTGTGCGGCTTGCGCGTGCGAAGACATGCGTTTCCGTATGTTCTTCACTCCGTGGGCGACCTGTATGCCGCTGGCGTCCACCTGCCATTGTGCGGATTCTAGGAGCGAATGGATGATGGGGACATCGGTGGTGCCCTCCACGTACACCTCTGCGGGCAGTGGCGCCAGCGTCATCACATCACCGCGTTCGAGGGGATCTCGTGACGCGCGGTGAGCTCCACGACCTCAGAGGGCGGGAACTGCGCTTCGACGGCCGCCCGAATGCGGGGATCTTCGCTTTCGGAGAGGAGCTCGCCGGTTGTTCCTTTCTCGGTCGTCCGCAGGAGCAGGACCTGGTCGGCGCCGATAGTCTCATCGGAAAGGAGTTCCGGAGAATGTGTGGTGATGACCATCTGGACCTGTTTGCTGTACGCGACCTCGGCCAGGAAGGAGGGCAGGGAGCGCACGACGGAGGGCTGCAGGAAGGTTTCGGGCTCCTCCAGCAGCACTAAGGTGGTGCTGCGCGGCAAAGTCGCGAGATCGAAGAGGATGCCGAGTAGGCGCAGGGTTCCCTCGGAGAACTGGTCGTGGGTGGAGTACGACGAGGCGCTCTGGGGGTCGTCGCTGTAGAAGACGACCTCTTCCCCAGCGACCCGCTGGTAGGAGAGATTCGGCACCTCCGGGACGGTGGCCGCTATAATGGGACGGATACGGGCCACAACCGCGTCCAGCGCAGTGGCTGGGAACCGGCCCGCGAGTTGGAAGAAACCAGTTCCGTGGTCGTCGGGCTCGAAGCGCCCTTCAAGGCGCTCCTTCATCTTCTTCGGGTTGGGGTGGATGTAGCGCATGCCGGAAACACACTGGCGTACCTGTTCGAATACGGATTGCTCGTTCCCGGTACTGGCTGTGATGCCAGGGTCCAGGAGTGAATAGTCCTTGCCCAGCAACACAGGAATTGACGTAGGTGATGTGACGTGAGTTGAGTCTATGGGGATAGTGCGCTGGTCGATACGGAGGTGTTCCTGATTGACTACGGCGATTCGCTCGTCAGGGAACTCGACTACTTCGTCGGTGACGCCGTCGTAGGTATACGGGTCGTAGAGCCAGGTGCCCGCACGCAAGCTCAAGGCGTACTCGACCGTGTGTTCGTCTGATGACGCCGTGATACTGAAGCCCGCTTCAGATGAACCTGTTCGGAAGCAGTGCTTCGGCCCTCCCCAGTCCTCGTTGGCCGCCCTTAGTCCGCGCCGCGCGATGTCGCCGAGGAATCGCAGCGCGCCCAGCAGGTTGGTCTTGCCCGAGGAGTTGGGGCCGACGACGAAGAGGCGGGAATCCAGGTCGAACTCGATGTGGCCGAAGTTCCGCCAGTTCGTGAGGGAGACGTGCGTGAGCTTCACGGCTGTGGCCTTTCGTCGTCATGCCCGGGGGTGGGTAGCGGACCGCACCGGGGCGGGAGGGGCAGTCTCGTCCTCTAGTGTCGCACGCTCCCCGGCTGGCGCGTGAACCGCCATGCGATTCCGGTTCATATGAGGCTCCAGTGCTATCCTGAACGGACGTGAGGCCGCGCACATTAGGAGGTGCTATGGACGCCCGCACCACTGGTGGCCATGCCGAGACGGGATGGATGGTCCGCGCGGGGAGCGCGGGAGTTCACGCGTCGAAATGGCGCGAAGAAGGGATCATCGGCATCGGCTGGGACTTCGGCGGAGCGGATATCTCGGCGATGACCCGCGCTCAACTGAGTGAGGCCTACGCAAAGGCGCATCCCTCGCGCGACGCCTTCGCCGCCCGCCACCCCGCCCGCCAGGCGCACCATTTCGCCCATGATCTGGCGGTCGGCTCCACGGTGGTCACGTACGACCCCGGTTCCCGGCACTACTACATCGGGCAGGTGAGCGGTCCTTGCGAAAGCGCGCCGGACGACGAGGGCACCACATACACGAGGCGGGTCCAGTGGAGCGCAGAGGCACCCCGCGACCTGCTCACGAAGGCGTCCCGGAACAGCCTCGGCTCGCTGACGACGCTGTTCACCATATCCGGGGAGGTCATGGCCGACCTCGCGCGCGCCAGCGGTGCCCGGGACCCGGAGCCCGCAGACGACGAGGTGGACGACACAACTGACGAGGAGGCGCGCTCCGCCTCCTACGACGACGGGATCGAGCGGATCAAAGACCGCGTGCTCGCGCTCGGATGGGAACAGGTGGAGCAGTTGACTGCGGGGCTCCTGCGGGCCATGGGCTACTTCGCTCGCGTCACCGCCAAAGGGCCGGACGGCGGGCGGGATGTCGAGGCGTCGCCCGACGCCCTCGGGCTGGAGTCCCCGCACATCGTCGCCGAGGTGAAGCACCGCAAGGACCCGATCGGCGCACCGGCCATCCGTTCCTTCATCGGCGGGCTCCGCAGCGGCGACCGCGGGCTCTACGTGAGCACGGGCGGCTTCTCCAAGGACGCGGTCAGGGAGGCCGAGCGGGCGAACTACCCGATACGTCTGATCGACCTCGATGACTTCGTGAGGCTCTACATCGAGGTCTACGACCGCGCCGACGAGGAGGCCCGCGCGATCCTGCCCCTGATCCGCATCTGGTGGCCGGCGTAGGGGAGGAGGGGCGCTAGCGCCCCAGCCTCTCCTTCACCATCTGGGCGGCCTTGCGGCGCAGGATCTTGCCGATCTGGTTGCGCGGCAGCTCCGCGATGAAGACCAGCTGGCGGGGCAGAGCGTAGTGGGCGATGGACTTCTCCGCCCACGTGCGCACCTCGTCCAGGGTCAGGGGCGCCACGCCGTCCTCCATGATGATCGCTGCCGCCACCTGCTCGGAGGCGCCCGATGCGGGGACGCCGACCACGGCCACGTCGCGCACGCCCGGCATGGAGCGGATCGCGTCCTCGACCTGGCTGGGGTAGACGTTGAAACCGCCCGAGAGGATGAGCTCCTTCTTCCTGTCCGCCATCGTGATGAAACCGTCGTGGTTGACGCCGATGTCCCCCGTGCGCAGCCACCCGTCCCCGGTGAAGACCGCCGCCGTCTCCTCGGGGGCGTCCAAGTAGCCGGAGAACACCTGCGGCCCGCGCACCAGGATCTCGCCGGGCTGGCCGTCCTCGACGTCGCGCGACGGATCCTCCAAGTCCACGAGGCGCAACTCGGTCGACGGGAAGGGCACGCCGAGCACGCCGTGGCGGCGCCGGTCCGACAGGGGGGCGCCGGTGAGGACGGGCGAGGTCTCCGACAGGCCGTAGCCCTCCACGATCATGCCGCCCGTCGCCTCCTCCCAGCGCTGCGCCAGCTCCGTTGACAGGGGCATCGCCCCGGCCACCGAGTAGCGGATCGACGTCAGATCCGTACGGGTGCGGCGCGCCTCGGCGAGAATGCGGTCGAACATGGGCGGCACTCCCACGAAGAAGGACACGGGCCGCCTGCGGTGCGCGTCCAGGGCCATCGCCGCGTCGAATTTGGGCAGGAGCACCTGCGTGGCCGCCTTGCGCACGGCGGCGCACAGGAAGAACGTGAGCCCGAAGGCGTGGAAGTAGGGGAGCAATGAGAAGAACGTCTCCGCCCCCTCGTGCAGGCGCCACACCCAGAACACGCACTGGTGCACGTTGACGCCGATATTGCGGTGGGTCAGGGGCGCGGACTTGGGGACCCCGTTGGTGCCCGACGTGTGGAGGATGACGGCCACGTCCCCGGCGCCGGGCCGGGGGTACGAGGCGGGCAGCGGCGCCGCCTGGGCGACCGCCCGGTCCCACGAGCGCGAACCCGTGGGCGCGTCCCCGCGCAACTGGCCGCGGCTCTCGCGCGCCCGGCGCACGGGCAGGCGCAGCAGAAGGCGCTGGGAGGCGGGCATATGGGCGCTGATGTCCACGGTGAACACGGTGGCCACGCCGGCCTCGGCGTACACGTGCGCGCACTTCTCCCACACGACCGCCACCCGGCCCTTGTGGCGCCCGAGCTGGCCGCGCACCTCCGGGTCGGGGGCCAGCGGGTTGTGCTGGGCGGCGACGGCGCCGATGCGCATGCACGCGTAGAACACCACGAAGGCCTGGGGGCAGTTCGGCAGGGCGACGGCGACGACGTCGCCCCTGCCCACGCCGGCCCCGACCAGGGCGCTGGCGGCGCGCTCCACCTGCTCCAGGACCTGGCGGTAGGTGATGGCCGCCCCGAAGTAGTCCAGGGCGGCGCGGTCGGGGTAGAGGCGCGCGGCGTCCTCCAGCAGCGAGAACAGGGAGCCCTCCCAGTCGGGGACCTCGTGGGGGACGGCGTCGTAGAAAGCGCGCCCCTGCTCGGTGATGCTCGTCATACCAGTGCTCTCCTTCTCTCCAGTGCCCAGTGCCGCACCCGGCCCGCGGAACCGGTCCGCCGGCTCGTGGCGGTGCGCGAGTAGGCGCTGCGCTCCGTCTCGTCGGCGGGCCCGGTCCGCCCGCCCGCGGCGGGGTGCGGGTGCCGCGGCCGCGCGGTTCACACGCGCGCCGCGCTCCACGTGTCGCAGGCCGCGATGGAACCGGAGTCGAGGCCCGTGCGCAGCCACTGCGACCTCTGCGCCGCTGACCCGTGCGTCCAGCTCTCCGAGTTCGTGCTCCCCTGGTAGCGCTGCTGCAGGCGGTCGTCGCCGATGGCCTGGGCGGTGGTCAGCGCGCCGTCGATCTCCTCGGCGCTGGGGACGCGCAGGAACGGCTCGCCCGTGTTCGGGTCGGCGGTCTGGGACGCCCAGTGCATCCACACGCCCGCGTAGCAGTCGGCCTGGAGCTCGGAGCGCACGCCCGCGCCCTGCTCGCCGCGCTCCTGCGTGTTGTGGTCGCGGAAGACGCCCCGCAGGTTCTGGATGTGGTGGCCCCACTCGTGGGCGACCACGTACTCCTGCGCCAGTGCGGCCCCCGAGGCGCCGTAGTCGGAGACCATCTGCTCGAAGAACCCCAGGTCCAGGTACACGGTCGAGTCCCCCGGGCAGTAGAAGGGGCCGACCGCGCTGGTCGCGTTCCCGCAGGCCGTGGACACCGAGCCCGTGAAGATCTGGAAGTCCGGCAACTGGTAGTCGGTCCCCCCTCCCTGGGAGGCCAGCTGCGCGCGCCACACCTCGTCCAGGGACGAGGCCGTCGCCACCATGCGGCACTCCACCCGCGCGTTCGCGTCCGCGCCGCTCGTGCAGCCCGACACGTCGACCGTCTGCCCCGCCGGGGCCGAGCCGGGCTGCGAGGAGCCCAGGAACTGCGAGAGGTCGATGCCCGTGAAGTGGGCGACCGCGAAGACGATGATGGCGCCCAGCACGGAGCCACCGCCGATGCCCGCCGCCCGCCTGCCCGCCGACGTGCGCACGCGCGACGGGTCCAGTTGGATGTTGTCGTTGAAACTCATTGTGCGCTCCTGCCTTCCCGGCCGCCGCCAGAGCGGTAGCGGCCCAGCATGTCGTCACGGAAATCCTCGAAGCAGCCGCGCTCGATGGAGTCGCGCATCGCGTCCACCAGGCGCAGTGTGAACCACTCGTTGTGGATCGTCGTCAGCGTCGAGGACAGGATCTCCTTCGCCTTGAACAGGTGGTGGACGTAGGCGCGCGTGTGGTTCGTGCACGTGTAGCACCCGCAACCGGCCGCCAACGGCGAGAAATCGCGTTTGAAGCGCGCGTTCGTGATGTTGTAGCGGCCCGTCGGCGTGTAGACCGCGGCGTTGCGGGCCACCCGCGACGGGTTCACGCAGTCGAAGGTGTCGGCCCCCGCCTCGACCCCCGCGAAGAGGTCCTCCGGCTCGGAGATGCCCAGCAGGTGGCGGGGCCGGTCCTCGCCGAGCTCCTCGCACACCCACGACACGATCGTGCCCAGGCGCTCCTTCTCCAGCGCCCCTCCCACGCCGAAGCCGTCGAAGCGCTGGCCGTCGGCCTCCATGTCCGCCATGGTCCGCGCGGCCCGGTGGCGCAGGTCCTCCCACTGGGCGCCCTGGACGACGCCCCACAGCTGCTGGTAGGGCATGCCGCGGCGCTCCTCGGTGAGGCGCGCGTGCTCGACCAGGCAGCGGCGCGCCCACGCGTGCGTGCGCTCCAAGGACTCCACCTGGTAGGAGCGCGGGTGCAGCAGGGAGGTGAGCTCGTCGAAGGCGAACATGATGTCCGCGCCCAACTGGTGCTGGATGCGCATGGACGCCTCCGGCGTGAAGCGGTGCTTCGTGCCGTCGATGTGGGAGGAGAAGACCACGCCGTCGTCATCGACCACGGCGTTCGAGGCCCGGACGGCCTGCGCGGACAGCCGCGGGTCGTCGGGGTCGGCGGCCCCCGAGAACTCCTGGGAGAGGACCTTCTTGAAACCCGCGCCCAGGGAGAGCACCTGGAACCCGCCCGAGTCCGTGTACGTCGGGCCCCGCCAGTTCATGAAGCGCGCGAAACCACCCGCCTCGTCGACCACGTCGGAGCCGGGCCGCAGGTACAGGTGGTAGGCGTTGGCCAGGACCGCCTGGGCGCCCAGGGCCTCCACCATTTCTGGGGTCAGGGCCTTCACATTCGCCTTCGTGCCCACAGGGATGAACGCGGGCGTGCGGATGATCCCGTGCGCCGTGCAGATGGTGCCCGTGCGCCCCAGGCCGCTGCCCGAGGCCAGGCGCGCACCCACCTGGAAGCCCCGGTCGCGCCACCCCGACGGCGGGGCGGCGGGAAGCGAGAAGGGAACGGGGGGAGCGGCCAGCCAATCGGCGCTCATGCGGGGAACACCTCCGAGGCCTCGAGCCCCTCGACGCCGCGCACCCACCCGATCACGCGGTAGGTGAGCGGCAGGAGCACGACCTCCACGGCGACCTTGTACACGTAGCCGGTGACGACGTAGTTGACGAAGTCGCCGCCCTCGATGACTCCCGCGAAGGCGATCGTGCAGAAGAGCGCGGTGTCCACCGCCTCGCCCACCAGGGTCGAGCCGATGAGGCGCGCCCACAGCCGACGGGCCCCCCACCTGCTGCGGATCCCCACCAGGACCAGGGCGTTGACCAGTTGGCCCGCCAGGTAGCCGATCACCGACGCCGCGACGACGCGCGGCACGAAGCCGAGGACCGCCTCGAAGGCCGCCTGGTTCTCGTAGCCCGGGCCCACCGGCGCGGCCTGGACGATCCAGAAGACCGCCGACGCCGCGATGGAGGCCGCGAAACCCATGACGATCACCCGCCGGGCGCGCCCGAAACCGTACACCTCCGACAGGACGTCCCCCAGGATGTACGTGAGCGGGAACAGGACCGCCCCGCCGTCGAACACCAGGTGGACGGGCCCCCAGTCGAGGGCTGTCACCTTCGTGGCCGCGACGTTGGAGATCAGGAGCGCGGCGACGAAGGCGACGGCGATCATGTCGTAGACGCGCGGGTGGCGCGAAGGGGCGGTGGGCGTGCTCATCAATGCCTTCCTGCGGGTGTTACGTCGCTCCCATTGTGCACGCAAAGGCGGCGCAGCGCCGCGAGCGCGCGGGTAGTCTCGCACACACCCACTAGGATCTACCCGTGATCAACGTCCAGGACTTCTCACTGCGAATCGGAGCGCGCGAACTCGTGCGCGACGCCAGCTTCCGCGTCGACAAGGGCATGCGCATCGGCCTCGTGGGGCGCAACGGCGCTGGAAAGACCACGACCATGCGCCTGCTGGCCGGGGAGGCCGACCGCGGGGGCGCGGCGGAGCACACGGGGACGATCTCCACCACGGGCACCATCGGCTACCTCGCGCAGGACACCCACGTCGGCGACCAGACGGTGCTGGCCCGCGACCGCATCGTGTCGGTGCGGGGCATTGATCAGATCATCGCCCGCATCCGGCGCGCCGAGCAGGAGATGTCCGCCACCGAGGGCGCGCGCCAGCAGCGGGCCATGGAGCGCTACGTGCGCCTCGACCAGGAGTTCACCAACCAGGGCGGGTGGGCCGCCAACGCCGAGGCCGCCCAGATCGCCCACTCCCTGGGGCTGCCGGACCGGGTCCTGGGCCAGAGCCTCGACACCCTCTCCGGCGGGCAGCGGCGCCGCGTCGAACTGGCGCGCGTCCTCTTCTCGGGCGCCGACGTGCTGCTGCTCGACGAGCCCACCAACCACCTCGACCACGACTCCGTCCTGTGGCTGCGCGACTGGATCAAGACGTTCCCCGGCGGCGTCATGGTGATCTCGCACGACGCCGCGCTGCTGGGGGAGACGGTCAACCAGGTGTTCTACCTGGACGCCAACCGCGCGCGCATCGACATCTACCGTCTCGGCTGGCGCGCCTACCTCGAACAGCGCGAGGAGGACGAGCGCAGACGGCGCAAGGAGCGGGAGGGCGCCTTGCGCAAGGCGGAGCAGCTGCGCGCCCAGGGCGAGAAGATGCGCGCGAAGGCGACCAAGGCCGTGGCCGCCCAGCAGATGCTGCGCCGCGCCGACGAGCTGGTCGCCCGGGCCGGGGAGGCGGAGGTCCGCGAGAAGGTCGCCCGCCTGCGCTTCCCCGAGCCCGCTCCCTGCGGGCGGGTGCCCCTCACCGCAGAGTCCCTGTCGAAGTCGTACGGCTCGCTGGAGGTGTTCACCGGCGTGGACCTGGCCATCGACCGCGCCTCGAAAGTGGTGGTCCTGGGGCTCAACGGCGCGGGCAAGACCACTTTGCTGCGCCTGCTGGCGGGCGTCGAGGAGCCCGACACGGGCCGGGTCGTGGCCGGGCACGGCCTGAAGATCGGGTACTACGCGCAGGAGCACGAGACCCTCGACGTGTCCGGGACCGTGCGCGAGAACATGGCCGGCGCGGCGCCCGGCCTGGACGACACGCGCGTGCGCAACATCCTGGGCCAGTTCCTCTTCCAGGGCGATGACGTCGACAAGCCCGTCGGCGTCCTGTCCGGCGGGGAGAAGACCAGGCTCGCGCTGGCGACCCTGGTGGTCTCCGGCGCCAACGTCCTGCTGCTGGACGAGCCCACCAACAACCTCGACCCGGCGTCCCGCGAGGAGATCCTGGCCGCGCTGCACGACTACGAGGGGGCCGTCGTCCTGGTCACCCACGATCCCGGGGCCGTGACGGCGCTGGACCCGCAGCGCGTGCTGCTGCTGCCCGACGCCGACGAGGACCTGTGGGACGAGTCGTACCTGGATCTCGTCACGCTCACGTGAGGGGCCCGCGTCCGTCCCCGAGGGGCCGGCGCCGGGGCCTGGCGCGCTACCGGGCCCTGGGGCCGCGGGTGCGCCGCGCCCACGCGTGGAACGCCACGACGAGCGCGCCGATCGTGAGCACCACGATCGCGCCGACCAGTGCGTAGAACCCCGGACCGGTGGAGCCCCCGTCGCTGCGCTGCGCCGGCGCCCCGGCACTGGCGCCGGAGGAGGTGGAGCCCGTCGACGTGTCGAAGGTGAGCTCCAGGTCCTCGTCGGTATCCGTCCACACCGCGGTTTCCCAGCCGTTGCGCTCCGAATCGTGGTCGACCTGGGCGCCCTCCGACGCCTCCACGATCCTGCCCTCGTAGACTGTCGCCTCGACGGTGCGGACCTGGGCGCCGATGGCGTTGGCGATGGGGGCGGTGGGGGCGGACGGCAGGGACATGGTCCGCTCCGCGCCGCTGATCGCGAGCAGGGACGCGCTCACGGAGACGACGCAGGTGCTGGAGGGGGCGGCCCCGTCCGACGGGGTGAAGACCGTGGACGGCTTGTGGGCGACGCCGAGCGCCGCCCGGGCGTGGGCGCCGAACTCGTCGCACAGCTGGGCGGTGAGCGCGCCGTCGGCGTCAGTGACGGAGGCCGTCCAGGAGATGGTCCCGGAGCCGAAGAAGGAGTAGTGCTCGAAGACCGCGGCGCCCTCCGCCGCGTACGAGGCGGGCGCCGGGGCGAGGGCGATGCCGACGGAGCACGCCGCTCCCGCCATTCCCCTCAAGACCGCGGCCGCCATGCGGGGCCCGCGGGGCGCGGGCGGGGCCGTCGTGGCGGGGGACGGGCGCGGGCGGGGCGTCATCGTCGTCCCGATCGTCTGGGTGCGGTCTTCGGCGGGTGCTCGGAGGACTCCGGTTCTGCGCCACCCGCTCCCTCCGGTTCCGTGTGCGCCGACGGGGCGGCCGAGGAGGCGCACGGCCCGGATCCCGGCCCGGCCCGGCCGTAGGGGAAGGCCGGGTCCTCGGGCTCGGCCGGGCGCGGCCTCACGGGGGCGCGGGAGCGCGCCGGCCGCCGGGCTTTCCGCGCCTCCCCAGGCCTGCGGGGCCATCCCGCCCCCTTCGCGATGAGCCGCAGCAGGACCACGAGGACGAAGATGAGCACCGTGGCGCTCGCTATCCTGCTTTTCGCGTCGCAGTCCGAGCACAGCTGGTCAGAAAGGGAGGGCGAGCGCAGCCCGCTCCTGTTGTACCCGCGTTTCGCCGCGCCGGTGCGCCCGCTCGCCGGGGTTGAGGCCCCCGCCGACGGGGACGCGCCCGCCAGGGACTGGGGGCTCTGGGGATCGTCGGCGGGTTCTGGTTCCGGCGGGTCGTTGTTCGACGGCGGGTGCACGGCGCCGGTGGACGTCGTGCCCGTTGAAACGTCGTAGTCCAGGGTGATGTCCTCGAAGTCCTGGTACCACACGGCTTTCTCCCAGCCCTTGGAGTCGGGATCGTGGTCGACGAGCCCCCCGCCTGAAACGCTTGTGATCACAGCATCGCCCACCCACGCCCTGACCATCCGCATCGTCAACCCCGTTGCCCCGGCGATGGGTTCCGTGACGTGCAGCGGCATTGTGATGGTGTGCGTGGGCCCGTTCCCGGCGAGGAAGGGGGCGTGGTCAGGGACTCTGAACTCGTCCACGGCGCATGTGGACGGGGTGCCTTTGAAACGCGTTCTGGTGAAGGTCACGACCTGGTGCGATGCGGGGAGGCCGAACACGGACCGGATGTGGTCGCCGAACTCGTTGCACACCCGCCTGATCAGGATGGCGTCGTCGGCCATGATCGTGACGGAGTAGTACAGGGGCCCGGATCCGGTGACGCGGTAGTACTCAGTCGCGTGGCCCCCAGCGGCGCAGGAGGGACGGGCGCCGGGCGCGACCACTGCGCTGAGCGCGAGCACCACGGCCACCGCCGCGATCCGCGCCGGCTTCCTCAGTCCCATGGGCGCCTCCATCGGCCGTCGTGCGTTCGGTACTCCCCGATCCTACCAACTGGTCGGACCTGGTACGGATCACGGCCCTGCCACGCGCCCTGGCAACCGCCCCGACGGGGTGGGGGCCCAGGCCGCTGAGGGCGCCCTCGGTGTCCTGGTCGGTCAAGCGGGACCGCTGGGAGGGGCGAAACGGGAATCCGATCGGGGAGCGGCCGCCTCGGACGGACCCGCGGATCCCGGGGCGGGGTCGGGGGAGTCGTGCGGCTCGGGCGCGGCCGTCCTGGAGGTGTCGTAGGGGAGTGCGGGGTCCACGGGGCGGCGGGTGTGGGTGGCCCGCGACCGCGCCGGCCTCCGCGACTGTTTCTTCCACTGCGATCGCATCGTGCCCATCGAGATGATCCAGAACAGGACCAGGACGACGAGGATGAGGAAGAATATGGCGACGAATGCGTTGCCGTCGTCCGAGTCCGAGGACCTCCCGGTGGGAGTGGGCGCGCCGGTCCGTTGGCCGGGGGTCCCGACCGTCACGGGGGCCGTGATCGGTCCCGTGGTCGTCGTCGCGGCAGGTGCGCCCGGCGTGCCCGTGCGCTGCGGCTTGACGTTGGCCTCCGGATCGGGCGGCACCGGGGTCGGCGCGCCGCGCACCGCGCCGGACGAGGTCGCTCCCGTTGCCACGTCGTAGGTCACGTACGAGTCATCGGCCGTGTGCGCGCAAGTCGCCGTCTCCTGCCCGCTGGAGGAGGAGTCGTGATCAATGGCGCAACCGTCCGAGGCGCTTGTGATTATGGCGTTGCTCACCGTCGCCGTGGTGCTCCTGGTGGTGAACCCAATGGCCTCCAGGACGGGGCCGGTAGTGCTGGGGGACATCGCGATGGTGCGCTCGGAGCCGTTCTCCGTGATGACGGAGTCCGTGGGGTGGAGAATGTCGAAAGGCTGAACGGCGCATTCGCTGGTCCCCCCGTCGTACGTCGCTCCGGTGTAGGACGCCTTCGGGTCCTTGTCGAGGCCGAACACCGTCCGGAGGTGGCCGGCGAAATCGTCGCACACCCGCTTGGTCAGGTAGTCCTCGCTGGCGGTGATCCGCGCCGAGTAGGTGAGAACGCCGGAGCCGGAGACGCGGTACTCCTCCGAGGCGCCCGCCTCGGCGGCGGAGGCGCTCCGGGCGCCGGGCACGGCCGCCGCGCTGAGGGCGAGCAGCACCGCGGCCGCGATACCCGCAGGTTTCCCCAGTCCCATGTGCGCCTCCATCCGGTGTCGTGCGTTCGGCACGCCCTGTCAGGAGTCCTCGTCCGGGGCGAAGGGGGAACGCTGTTTCGGAGGCGCGGGAACAGGGGGGAGGCCCAGTGCGGAGGAAGCGGAGCCGCCGGCGGAGGGCCCGGTCTGCGCGCCGGCGGAGGCGCCCGGAGGGGATTGGGGAACCGCTCCGGCGCCGAATGGGAACGACTGCCCTGCCGGGACCGCCGACCCCGACGACTGCCCGTAGTCCTGGGCCTGCCCGTAGCCCGGGGTTCGGCCGTGCCCCTGGCCGGGGAGCCCGCCGGGGCCCTGCCCGTCGGGGTACGGGACCCCCGCGTAGCCGCCGGGGCCAGTGTGTGCCCTGCGGCTCCTCATGACGATCACCACAGCGCCGGCCACGGCTGCGATCACGATGACGCCCACGACGATGGCTGCGACGATCAGGGCCGTGTTGTCATCCGAGTTCCCAGGGGGGTTCTGCCCGGCGGCGTTGTTGCTCGGGGACGCCGGCGCGCTCGGTGTGGACCGTGGGCTCGGCGTGGACCGTGAACCGGGCGTGGGGGAGGCGCCCGCCCTGCCGTTGCGGTTCCCGAGGGCGCTATCGTAAGTGATGCTGAGGTCTCCGCTGACGTTCTTCCATTCCGCGGTCTCCCAGCCGTTGCCCTCGGAGTCGTGCTTGATCTCGGCGCCGTCGGAGCTCTCGACGATTCCGGCGTCGAAGACAGTGGCCGAGACATTCCTGGTGGTCGTGCCCAGGACCGCCATGATGGAGTCCGGGATCGCGGTCCTCAATGTGAGTGTCCTCGTCGTTCCCGCCGTCTGCATCAGTGCGGTCTTGTTCAGTTCGGCCCTCAGGGTCGCCGTGCACCTGTTCGAGGCGCCGGAGCCGGAGGACTGCGTGAACGAGATCGAGGCCTCCTCGTTGGTGGAGAAAACGGTTTGGGCGCTGGTGCCCAATTCCTCGCACTGCTCCTGTGTGAGCGTCTGTTGGTAGTCGGCGATGATGACCGTCCACGAGACCCTCCCGGACTGGTGGATCATGTACTGCTCGGCGACCCGGTTCTCCATGGCGGCATGCGCGCCGGGCGCTGAGGCGGCGCCCAGCGCGAGCGCGGCCGTGGCGGCGCCCATGATGGCGAGTGTTCGTCTGATTCCCACGTGCGCCTCCATGACGAGTGGTGCGTTCTGGTACCCCATTAGCCTACCAAGTGGTCGCAGGAGCCTGGAAGCCCTCCTCCAGAGCGTGGTTGAGGCGCCGCATGACCAGGGGGTCGACCTTCGTCACGCGCCGGTCGTAGGTCATCAACCCGTTCGTCTCGGACTCGACGTCGCTCACCTGGGTGTAGGTGCAGGCGGCGAGACCGCGGGCGGCCAGGGGGATCAGCTCCCGCTCGTAAAGCCGTACCAGTGCGGCCTCCAAGGAGGCGCGGTCACGGTGGAAGCTGTAGCCGTAGGGCTGGCCGGACGAGTGGAGGTGGCCCTCGACGGGCAGGTTGTGGCCGCCGAACTCCGACAAGTAGAACGCGCGGCCATCGTTGGCGGGCGGCGCCACGAGGGCCAGCACGTAGCGGTGGCGGCTCCTGAAGTCGCCGCACCCCTGGTCGAACCAGCCCGACGCCGCGTCGACGGGCCGGGTGGGGTCGATGCGCCTGGTGAGCTCCAGGACGCGGCGCGCGCCGAACTGCCCCCACCCCTCGTTGAAGGGCACCCATATGACCACGCTGGGGTGGGCTTGGAGGAGGCGCACGGTCCGCGACCATTCCTCCAGGAAGGCGCGGCGGCTGGCGGCGGTGGCGCGGCCGGTGCGCCGCAGCAGGGCGCGGCCGGTGTCCGGCCACGTGAAGCCGGTCGCCTGGATGAGGCCCGACTGGCGTATCGACGCCGGTGCCCTGCCCCCGCTGACGCCGTCCTGGACGACCATCATCCCGATCCGGTCGGCCAGGGCGTAGAAGCGCCTGCTCTCCACTTTGACGTGGACCCGCACCCCGTTGAAGCCCATGTCCTTCAGCGCCAGCAGGTCGTGCTCCACCGCCGCCCCGCTGGGCGCCGTCAGACCGGACTCGGGCCAGTAGCCCTGCCACAGGGGGGCGTTGACCAGGACGGGCGCGCCGTTGAGCAGCACGCGGGCCGCGCCCCCGCCCTCCGGGGCGGACACGGCGACGGTCCGCACGCCGAAGTACGACTCCACGCGGTCGGCCCCAGTGTCCGCGACCAGCGAGTACAGGTGCGGATCGCCGGGGCTCCACGGCCGCGCGGAAGGGATCCGCACGGCGATGGGCGCTCCCGTGGTCCCCGACGCCCGGACCACGGCGCCCTCCTGGTCGCTGATGGTGATCGTGACGGGCCGGGGGCCTCCCTCGGCGAGGATCCGCACGTCCACGGTGGCCAGGTCGGGGCGGGTGCGGGTGAGCACCCGGGTGATCGCCCGGTCGGGCAGGGGCTCCATCCACACGGTCTGCCAGATGCCCGATGTGGCCGTGTACCAGATCCCGCCGGGCTCCAGCGACTGCTTGCCGCGCTGCTGGTCCGTCGTGTCGGTCGCGTCGGCCACTTCGACGCGCAGGCGGACCCGCGCCCGCCCCGTGTCGGGCAGCTCCACGCGGAAGGGGCAGTACCCGCCCGTGTGGGAGCCGATGGGCTCGCCGTCGGCGAAGACGCGGCACTCGTGGTCCACCGCCTCGAAGACGACGGCGACGCGCCCGCCCCGCCACTGCCCGGGGACCACGATGTCCTGCTCGTAGCACAGCAGCTCGTCGGGCCCGAGGGGCCTGGCCGCGCCCGATGCCCTGGTCTCCACCGCGAACGGCACGCGGATGCGCCCCTGCCACGCGTCCACGGGGGACTCGGCCCCCTGGGCGGCGGGCCTGCCGACGACGGCGTAGCGCCACCACCCGTTGAGGCTGCGCCACTGGGGCCGCACGAGCATCGGGCGCGGGTACTCGGGCAGGGGGGCGTCCCCCAGGTCCTCGCCCCATGGGGTCACCAGGCCCGGTCCGGCCGGGCGGGTCGCGTCGTCGCTCATAGGCCGATTCTACTGCCGTGACGTGGATCGCTTCCGCGGATTGGCGTGCCGTCGACATGCTGGGCTACACTATCCAGGGTCGCCGCGAGCGGCGAGCTAGATACGGGCTGTGGCGCAGTTTGGTAGCGCACTTGACTGGGGGTCAAGGGGTCGTGGGTTCAAATCCCGCCAGCCCGACGTTGGAACCGCAGGGCCACGTGCTCTGCGGTTTTCTGCGTTCCCGGGGCGATCCAGGGCATCGGCGCCCCAACAAGGTTAGGCTTAGCTATGCGATTATCCCTGAGCTACGGTCCGCGCCCGCGCGCGGACGAGGAAGGAAACCCAGTGTCGAAGAAGAACGCCCTCGCGCCATTGGTCCCCGCAGTGCTGAGCCTGTTGCTCGTCGCAGGGGGGACGACCGTGTTCGCCGCGTGCGACCCCAAACCCGACGGCTCGTGGATGCAGTGCCACAGCTGCCAGAACACGGTGGCGGCCGGAGCCGGGGGGCTGGCCCTGCTCTTCGGGGCCTCCGCGTTCGTCAAGAACCGGTCCCTGCGGCTCGCCCTCCAGGCGCTCGGGGTGGTCGGCGCCGCCGTCACATTCTTCATCCCCGGCGGCATCTGCCCCATGTGCATGATGCGCACCATGCGCTGCTACACGGTGTTCCAGCCCTTCGTCCGGATCATGAGCGTCCTCGTCGCCGCTGGCGGCGTCGGCGCCCTGGTCGCCTCCATGCGCGGCCGCGGCGCCAGCGCCCTGGCCCCGTCCGCGCGCGCGGGAGGGGAGCTGCCCGCTTGAGGTCCGGCCCGCGGGGGAGCCGGGCGGGCGGCGTCCGCGCCCGCCCGCCCGCCCGGGCGGCGCTGCTCATCGCGGCGGTCCTGTGCGCGCTGCTCGCTGCACTGGCCGCGGTGTCCGAGCACCGCAGATCCACCAGCTACGGCGAGGCCGTCGCCCTCGCCGAGGCGGGGGACGCGGCGCGCGCCTACGAGATCCTGTCGGGGCTCGGCGACTACCGCGACGCGCAGGAGCGCGCCCGGGCCCTCGCCGAGCGCGACCCCGCGCTTCCCTACCGGCGGGCCGCCAAGGGCGACGGCGTGGTCTTCGGCTCCTACGAGCAGGACGGCGACCCCGCCAACGGGCCCGAGCCCATCCACTGGACCGTGGTGGACAGGCTCGAGGACCGGATCCTGGTCCTCAGCGCCGAGTGCCTCGAGGGCAGGCAGTACCACCACGTGCCCTTCGAGGACGCCTCCTGGCAGGACAGCGACTTGCGGGCGTGGATGAACGGCGACTTCCACGAGACCGCCTTCACCCCCGCCGAGCGCGCCCTGATCGTGCCCGCGGACAACGCGAACGACCCGCAGTCGATCACGGGGGCGGGCGGCGGCGCCCCGACGACGGACCGCGTCTTCGCGCTCAGCGAGACCGAGAGCGCCATCTACCTCGGTGACGAGGCCTCACGGGACTCCCTCGGGGTCGCAGCGGCCACCGACCACGCGAAGGGGACGGGCCTGCCGGTCGACGAGAACGGGTCGTGCGACTGGTGGCTGCGCTCCCCGGGCACCTACGGCTTCGCCGCGCAGTTCGTCGACGCGACGGGGGCGCCTTCGGTCAGCGGCGCCAACGTCGACGCGGTCTACGGGGCGCGCCCGGCCCTGTGGATCAGCACGGCCGGAGCAGGGGGCGGGCAGTGACGGCCCTGCCACTGACCCTGCGGGGCGTGGCGCTGAGGAGCGTGCGCGCCCACCCCGTGCGCACGGCGGTCCTGCTGTTCGCCGTCGCCGTCCAGGCGGCGTGCGCGCTGATCGGCCTCACACTGGTCGAGGGGGTCGGCGACGGGCTGTCGCTGGCCGAGCAGCGCCTCGGCGCCGACATCGCCGTCTACCCGACCGGTTGCCTCAGCAAGGTCGACAAGGCGCGCCTGCTCATGCTCGGAACGCCCGTGGACTGCAACCGCAAACGCTCGTCACTGGGCCGCCTGGCCTACAACGACGACATCGGGGCGGTCACCCACCAGCTCTACATCGCCGACACCCTTCCCAGCGGCGAGCCACTGTGGATCGTCGGATTCGAGCCGGAGACCGACTTCGTGCTGTCCCCGTGGCTGGAGGGGGGCCCCGGATGGGCGCTCGCGCGCGGCGAGGCCGCCGTTGGCAGCTCGGTCGCCGCCTCCTCCGAAGTCGCCCTCTTCCAGCGCTACCACCCCGTCGCCGCGCGCCTCATGGAGACGGGGTCCGCGCTCGACAACGCCGTCTTCGTCACCATGGAGACACTGGGGGACGTGATCCGCGATTCGGTCGCCGCCGGGGTCGGCGCCTACGCCTCCGTCGATCCCGGGGCCGACTACTCCGCCGCCCTCGTCCGCCTGGGCGACCGGGACCGCAGGCAGGCCGTGACGGACTGGATCAACCTGTACGTGCGCAAGACGACGGCCGTGAAGAGCGAGGCGTCCCTGGCCGGAGCGGCCAGCGGGATCCGCGGGCAACTGATGGCCACCGCCGCGGCCGCCGTGGGCGTGTGGCTGCTGGTCGTCGCCGCGCTCGCAGTGGTCCAGGCGGTGCTCATGAACGAACGGAGGGGGGAGCTGGGCGTGTGGCGCGTGGTCGGCGCGTCGCCCGCCCGCGTCGCCCGCCTCATGGCGCGCGAGGCGCTGCTGGTCCACGCCGCGGGCGCCTGCGCGGGGACCGCGGTGTGGGCCGCGCTGCTCCTGCTCGGCGCACTGCCCGGTCCGGGCGGGGCGGTGGGCCCGGCCCGGGCGCTCGCGAACGCCGCCGTAGTGGCCGCCGCCTCGTTGATAGCAGGCGCCGTCGGAACCCGCGCCGCCCTGCGCCGCGCGCAGCGCGCCGCCGACGGCCGGATGCTCCTGTCGGTGTAGGAAGGAACCTCATGGTCTCACTCGCACAGCTCCCGTGGAGGAACCTCCGCGGGTACCCGGCGCGCACCGCGGCGCTCCTGGTGTTCTCCTCGCTCATGGCGATGGTCCTCTTCGGCGGCACCATGGTCGTCGAAGGGGTGCGCCAGGGCCTGCGCACCGTCGAGTCCCGCCTGGGCGCCGACATCCTCGTGACCCCCGCCGACGCGAGGAGCGAGTTCGACGCCCAGGACTTCCTGGTGCGCGCCGAGCCGAGCTACTTCTACATGGACGAGGGCGCGCTCGACCGCGTGGCCGCCGTGCCGGGGGTCGAGGCGGCGTCCCCACAGTTGTTCCTCGCCTCGGCGCGGGCGAGCTGCTGCTCGGGGCGCTACCAGGTCATCGCCTTCGACCCGGGCAGCGACTTCACCGTCCAGCCGTGGATCGACGACACCGACCGCGACGTGCGCCTGGGGCCCATGGACGTCGTCGTGGGGAGCAATGTGACGGTGTACGACGAGGACGACTTCAAGATCTTCGACCAGTCCCTGCGGGTCGTCGCCCAGTTCGCTCCGACCGGATCGGCGCTGGACAACGCCGTGTACACGGACTTCGACACCGCCCGGGTCCTCATCGAGAGCTCGCTGAGCAAGGGGCTCAACAAGTACACCGACCTCGACCCCTCCTCCGTGATCTCGTCCGTGCTGGTCCGAGTCCGCGCGGGCGAGGACCCCGCGTCCGTCGCCGCCGCCATCGAGGAGCAGGTGCCGGGCGTCGCCGCGGTCACCTCGGCGGCCATGGTGGGCACGATCGCCCGGACGCTGGACGACGCGTCCCGGACCGTCATCGCACTCATCGCGATCGCCTGGGGCGTCGGACTGGTCATGGTCGTCCTCGTGTTCGTCATGATGATCCACGAGCGCAGGCGGGAGTTCGCGACGCTGTCGGCCGTGGGGGCGGGCAAGCGCCTCGTGTCCAGGGTCATCGCCGCGGAGGCGCTGGGAGTCAACGGGATCGGTGGCCTCGTCGGCATCGCGGTGTCGGGGGTGCTGCTGGTGTCCTTCGAGGGATTCGTGCGCCAGGCCCTCGGCTCCGGATTCGTGGTCCCGTCGTGGACCACCGCGCTGCTCCTCGCGCTCGTGTCCCTGGCGGCGACCGCGGCCGTGGCGGTGGTCGCCTCGCTGGCCTCGGTCGGCTACCTCAGAACGACCAGCGCGAGCGCGCTGCTGAAGGAAGGGGAGTGAAGTGGACGTCCGGGCGAGATCCCTCAGCAAGGACTTCCCCCGCGGACGCGGAGGGCGGGTCTTCACCGCCGTGGAGCCGACCGACCTCGACATCGGGGCCGGCGAGCTCGTCGTCATCACCGGGCGCTCGGGCAGCGGGAAGAGCACGCTGCTGGCCATGCTCGCCGGGATCCTCTCCCCGACGGCGGGGACGGTCGAGGTGGACGGCACGGATCTGCACTCGCTGGGGGAGGAGGCGCTCGCGCGCTTCCGCAACGGGAGCATCGGACTGGTCCCGCAGGGCCATGCGGCGCTGCGCAGTCTGACGGTGCTGGAGAACGTCCTGCTCCCCTCGGTCCTCTACCCGGGGCGCGGGCCCGGCGGGCGCGGGGCCGAGGAGCTCCTCGACGCGGTCGGAATGGCGCAGCTGAAGGACGCCAGGCCCAACGAGCTGTCCGGAGGGGAACTGCGCCGCATGGCGATAGCGCGGGCGCTGCTCATGGACCCCGGGGTGGTCCTGGCCGACGAGCCGACCGCCGGCCTGGACGCCGCGAGTGCGGCGACGGCCCTCGATCTGCTCCGCGGCGCCGCCGACTCCGGGGCGGCCGTGCTGGTGGTCACCCACGACCGCGAGGCCGAGGAGGCCGCGGACCGGATCCTCACGATGGACGGGGGCCGCCTGGGCGGGCCCGAGCCGCGGGGGCCGGGCGCCCCCCGCGTCGAGGAGCGCCAGTACACTGACTAGCGTGAACGGTTCGGCGATGGAGGTGGACCTGTGGATGGACAACTCGACGGCCTGCGGCGCTGGCTGGTGCCGCTCGGTCTGGCGGCGTCGTTCGCGGCCAATGACGGGGAGGAGCTGGCCACCATGGTGGCGTCCAGCCGCAGGGCGGTCGGGGCGCTGCCCATCGGGGGGCGGTTGCGCGACCGCGCCCTGCGGGTCGACCAACGGCACGTCAACGCGGCCATCGCCATGATGGGGGCGCTGTGCGCCGCAGCGGTCTGGGACGGCATCCGGACCCGGGGGAGGGGCTGGCTGTACCAGGACTTCCAGTGGGCGTTCGGCCTCCACGGGATCGGGCACATCGCGGCCTCGCTGGCCACCAGGGGGTACACGACGGGCGTGGCCACGTCCCCGACCGTGGTCCTGCCGCAGCTGTGGTGCGCCGCCCGGGCGCTCAGGCGCGCGGGCGTGCCCCGCACCGCCCGGCCCCTGCGCGCGGCCGCCCTGGTGGGAGGATGGCTCGCGCTCTCGCACGCCGTCGGGGCGGCCGTCTCCGCTGCGGGCAGGAGGGGGGCGTGAACGCCAACGACCGCGCGTGGGCGCTCACCGCGGCGCTGATCGGGGTCCACCAGGGCGAGGAACTGTTGCTCCCCATGGCCGAATGGCTCGACCGGGTCGGATCGAGCGGATGGGCCGGACTCGACGCCCACATGAGATCCAGTCCATTGGCGGGGCGGGACCCCTGGGCGAGGGCGGGGGCCGTTGCCGCGCAGGGGGCCGCCCTGTGCGTCCTGTACCTGGCGACGCGCCGCAGTGGACGGGCGACCCGCGCGGCCACGGGCGCGCTGACCCTGGGTTGGGCGGCGGCGTTCTGCATGCACATGGCCGTGTCGGCGCGCACCCGCTCCTTCATGCCCGGAACCGCGACCTCCGTGGTCCCCGGGCTGCCGGGCGCCCTCCTCGTGCTGCGGAGCATCCGCGCCACCCGCTCCCGCTGAGGCGCCGTGGCGCCGTCCGTGCTCCGGGGCGGGGCTCAGTCCCTGGCGGCCCCGTCCCCGCCCGCGCTGGCGTCCGCGCCCGAGGAGTACAGGGCGTCGACCTCGTGGGCGTAGTCGGCCAGGACACGGCGGCGCTTGAGTTTGAGGGAAGGCGTCATGTAGCCGTTCTCCACGGTGAAGGCGGCATTGACGATGCGGTAGCGGCGGATCGACTCGGCGCGCGAGACCCGGGTGTTCGCCCGTGCGATCGCCCGCTCCAGGGACTCGCGGACCTCCGGGAGCTCCCCGGCCTGGGCGGCGTCCACCACGGGCAGCCCGTGCCTGCGCAGCCAATCCGGCAGCATCTCCGTGTCAAGGGCGATGAGCGCCCCGATGTAGGGGCGGCCCTCGCCGACGACGACGATGTTCGCGATCAGCGGGTGCGTGGACAAGGACTCCTCCAGCACCTCCGGGGACACGTTCTTGCCGCCCGCGGTGACGATGAGCTCCTTCTTGCGGCCGGTGATGCGCACGTGCCCGCGGTCGTCGATGGACGCCAGGTCGCCCGTGCGGAACCAGCCGTCCACGAAGGCCTCGGCGGTGGCCCCGGGCAGGTTGTGGTACCCCTTCGTCACGGAGATCCCCTGCGCCAGCAGCTCCCCGTCGGGCGCCAACTTGAGGCGGTTGCCCGGCCACGGGAAACCGACCGAATCCGGCGGGAAGTCGTGCGGCAGCTCCACCGTGATCGGCCCGGTCGTCTCCGAGAGGCCGTAGCCCTGCAGCAGGGTGACGCCCAGCCCCCGGTAGAAGTTCGCCAGGTCGACGGCCAGGGGGGCGCCCCCGCAGATGATGGTGTGCAGGTTCGGCCCCAGTACTGCCCGCACCTTCTTGAGCACCAGGGCGTCGGCGAGGCGACCGCGCAGCCTCAGGCCCAGTGACGGCCCCGGTGACGGGGTGCCCGAGGCGTCGGGGACGGTCGTCGTGTCGGGCAGGGGCCCGGCCACCTCCGACTCGGGCAGCGGCGTGTCGGCGTAGGACGTGGAGCGCGACAGGGCGCGCGCCTGGTTGGCCGCCCACGAGAAAAGGCGGCCCTTGAAGCCGCCGCCGGCCTTGGCGGAGGCCGCGTTGTAGACCTTCTCCAGAACGCGCGGCACCACCAGCAGCATCGTCGGCTTGAAGGTCGCGATGTCGTCCACCAGGTTGCGGGTGTCGGGGGAGAAGGCCGTGACCCCCTGGCCCGACAGCAGGCAGTACATGACGAAGCGGGCGAGCACGTGGGCGACGGGCAGGAACAGCAGGGACCGCGAACGCGGGTCGTTGATGAGGACGGGCAGGATGTCGTAGGCCTGCAGCATCGTCTCGATGAAGTTGGCGTGCGTGAGCACCACGCCCTTGGGCATGCCGGTGGTGCCCGACGTGTAGATCACGGTCGCCTCGTCGCGCAGTCCCACGCCGTCCGTGCGCGAGCGCACCCGGTCCAGGGCGACGTCCAGGGCCGTCTGGGACAGGAGGCGCTCAGCGCCGCGGTCCAGGGCCAGGACCATGCGCACGCCGTCGGTGCGCACCGACTCGACCAGGTCGGCCTGCTGGGAGGTCGCGGTGATGACGATCTTGACGTCCGCGTCGGCCAGGATGTGGGCGATCTGCGAGGCGGAGTCCGTCTCGTAGATGGGCACGGTGATGGCTCCGCACGACAGGGCGGCGATGTCCAGCAGGGCCCACTCGTAGGAGGTGGGGGCCAGGATCGCCAGGTGCTCCCCGGCTTCGAGGCCGAGCCCGACCAGGCCCCTGGCCATGGTGTCCGCCTCGGCGAGGAACTCGTCGATGGTCACGGGGCGCCAGTCGCCGACGGGGGAGCGGCGCTCGACCGCCACCTGCCCCGGGTGCTCGCGGGCGCGCCGGTGCAGCATCTTCGGAATGTTCATGTCCTCGGATGCCTCGCGGCGCGCGACCGACTCCCAGGAGCCGTCGGCCAGCCTACGTACCGTCATGAGTGTCCCTTTCTGCGGGCGGGGCCCGGTATCAGTGCTTCTTGCGCCGGAGCAGCCGCAGCAGACCGCGTTCGCGCGCGGGGGCGGCGGGGCCGCCGTAGAGCTCGTCGACCTCGTGGGAGTAGTCGGCCAGCACCTTGGAGCGGCGCAGTTTCATCGACGGGGTCACGTAGCCGTTCTCCACGGTGAACACGGCGTCGATGATCCGGTACTCGCGGATCGACTCGGCGCGCGACACCGCGCGGTTGGCGCGCTCGATGGCGCGGTCCAGGGACTCGCGCACCTGCGGCAGGGAGGCCGCCTCCGTGGGCGAGCACACAGGAAGGCCGTGCTTGCGCAGCCAGGCGGGCAGCATCTCGGCGTCGAGGGCGATGAGCGCGCCGACGAAGGGGCGCTGGTCGCCGACCACGATGACGTGCGCGATGAGGGGGTGGGTGCTCAGCGAGTCCTCGAGGACGGCGGGGGAGACGTTCTTGCCGCCCGCGGTGACGATGATCTCCTTCTTGCGGCCCGTGATCGTCAGATGACCGCGCCGGTCGATGGACCCCAGGTCGCCGGTGTGGAACCACTTGCCGTCGGGCATGACGGCCCGGGTCTGGTCGGGCAGGCCGTAGTAGCCGGGCATGACGGACACGCCGCGCACCAGGACCTCCCCGTCCTTGGCGGTCTTGATGAAGTTCCCGGGCATCGGCTGGCCGACGGTGCCGACGGGGTTGTCGCCGATGCGTTGGACGGCGATCGGCCCCGTCGTCTCGGACAGGCCGTAGCCCTGCAGGAGCGTGAGCCCCAGGCCCGTGTAGAACTCGGCGAGGTCGCTGGCCAGGGGGGCTCCCCCCGACACGATGTAGCGCATGTTGGGGCCCAGCACGGCGCGTATCCTCTTGAGCACCAGGGCGTCGGCCACCCGCCGGCGGGCGCGCCGCAGGGGCGAGGGGCGGCGCCTGCCCGAGGCGCCGTAGGCGCGCGCCTGCTTGGCCGACCAGGCGAACAGGCGGCCCTTGAAGCCGCCGCCGGCCTTGGCGGAGGCCGAGTTGTACACCTTCTCCAGCACGCGCGGCACCACCAGCAGCACGGAGGGCTTGAAGGACTGGATGTCGGGCAGCAGGTTCTTGATGGAGGGGGAGAACCCCAGGACGCCCTGGCCGGCCAGGACGACGTGCATGACGAGGCGGGCCAGCACGTGGGCGACGGGCAGGAAGAGCAGCAGCCGCGTGCTGGGGGAGTCGATGACACTGCCGAGGATCTGGCGGGCCGACAGGCACGTGCCGACGAAGTTCGCGTGGGTGAGCGCCACGCCCTTGGGCGCGCCCGTCGTGCCGGAGGTGTAGATGATGGTGGCCGTGGACGAGCTGGTGACCTGGGCGCGCCGCCGGTGGGCCTCCTCGACGGGGATCGGGCGGGCCCTCTTGGCCAGCAGGCGCATCGCGCCCCGGTCGAAGGAGTGGACGGGGCAGTGCTCGGGGGCGCTGAGCGAAACGAGCTCGGCCTGCTGGGCGGTGGCGGTGAACACCAGCGTCACATGGGCGTCGGCGAGGATGTGGGTGATCTGCTGGGCGGAGTCGGACTCGTAGATGGGCACGGACACGGCGCCGACCGAGGCGAGCGCCAGATCCAGGATCATCCACTCGTAGCAGGTGGGGGCCAGGATGGCGACCGCGTCCCCGGGGTCCACGCCCATGCCGATCAGGCCGCGCGCCGCGTCGTCGACCTGCCTGACGAGCTCACTGGCGGTGATGGGGCGCGCCGAGCCCACGGCGGTGCGCTGCTCGACGACCACCTGGTCGGGGTGGGCGTCGGCGCGGGCCAGCAGCATCGTCGAGAGCGAGTCGCCGGGGCGCACGGTGAACGCAGGGGGGACGGTGTAGGAGCCGTCGCGCATCCGTTTCATCGGGTCCTCCTTCGGCCGCCGCGGGGCGGCCCGTCGCGGTGCGGACAAGGGTGAGTCTACAGACAAAGGACGCGGCCCCCGGCCGGAACGGCTGTGCCGGGGACCACGATCACACCGGGTGCCTCACAGGTCGTAGTAGAGCTGGTACTCGTAGGGGTGGGGGTAGGCGCGCATGGGGGCGACCTCGTTGGCCTCCTTGTAGTCCAGCCACGTGTCGATGAGGTCCTGGGTGAACACGTCGCCCTCGGTGAGGAAGTCGTGGTCCTCGCGCAGGGCCTCCAGCGCGGCCTCAAGGGACGACGGCAGCTTCGCGATGTCGCGGTACTCGGCGGGGGGCAGCTCGTACAGGTCCTTGTCGATGGGGGCGGCGGGCTCACAGCGCCGCCTGATGCCGTCGATGCCCGCCATGAGGCACGCGGAGAACGCCAGGTAGGGGTTCGC
>ERZ772764.205-NODE-205-length-43299-cov-3.973360_pt1 | contig 43299 bp, 37 predicted proteins | sample MGYA00512163_ERZ772764 | MGnify/ENA primary metagenome ERZ772764 (study PRJEB29015, sample SAMEA2737903) | human oral metagenome | biome: human oral; feature: human-associated habitat; material: dental | place: China | collected 2094 ... | reverse complement strand
AAAATGTCGGAAGCGTAGATGCCTGCGGGGCCCGCTCCGATGACGGCGACGTTGACAGCTGTCACGCTGTTTCTCCTCTCGATCCCCACCACTCGGGGGCTTGCACAATGCGGGACGCACCCGCGGTTGCTTCGATCCTAACGATCCTGCAGGCCCTGGTCGCTTTTCGTTGCCCGCCTCACTCCTTTCAGTCGCTCACAGGTCCCATGAGGCAGCGGCGCACAGGCCCATCGATGCGAATGGGACACGGGTGGGGAAAGGAGGACACACTTGTCCCAAGCGCGGGGCATTGCCCGCTTCGCCTCCTCAAAGTGAAAAAGGGGCCGCCCGCGCTCACGCAAACGGCCCCTCAACGCACATCACCGACGAGCACACAAGCCGACACCCATGAGGCGGACCCAAATGACTCCCCTTTGGCCCAGCACACTGCCGAGGGGACGCTGCCCCCCATGTTCGCCGCCGACCTCGTGCGCTTCATCCCCACGCACTGGCCAAGTGGGCGCTGCCCTTTAAGCCAGACGATCCACCATGAGGTGCGCAAAAGCGATGAGCGCTGTCTTCGCTTCCCCCTCAGGCAGGGGCTCAAGCGTCTTGATCGCGCGCATCGACCAATCCTTAGCCATCTGGCGGGTCTCTTCCAAAACCTCGTGGCGACGCAGAGCCGCAACAAGTTCAGCCAGAGCCTCATCCGAGGACAAGTCCGAATCCAGGGCTTCGAGGATGCGGCGCCCGTCCTCGTCGATCGTGCCCTGGGCGAGGCGGCGCTTGAGCAGCAGGACGGGGAGGGTGTCGACCCCTTCACGCAAATCAGTGCCCGGGGTCTTCCCGGAGGTGTCACCATTCGAAGCGAGGTCGATGACATCATCGGCGATCTGGAAGGCAACGCCGATGCGCTCGCCGAACTCGGACACGATCGCCGCGACTTCCTCGCCAGCGCCCGAAAGCCACGCGCCGAAATGAGCTGCCGTGGCAACGAGGGACCCCGTCTTATCGGCGAGGACCTTGATGTAGAAGTCGACGCGGTCCTGCCCTTCTTCCGGTCCGAAAGTCTCATTCAACTGGCCGATGCACAGGCGCTCAAAAGTGCGCGCATGATGGGACACCATTTCCGGGCCGAGCGCGGCGATGAGAAGCGAAGCGCGGGCGAAAAGCACATCCCCTGCGAGGATCGCCCGATTATTGCCCCACAGATGCTGGGCGGAGGGCACCCCTCGACGAACGGACGCAGAATCCATGACATCGTCGTGGTACAGGGAGGCGAGGTGGGTGAGCTCAACCGCAGTCGCACCTGTGATGATCGCTTCGTCGAGAGCCCTCGCAGGGTCCCCGAGTTGGGCGCACACGAGGGTGAGGACGGGGCGAAGACGCTTACCGCCGGCGAGTGCGAGGTGGCTGGTGAGCTCATCCACGAGGTCGCGCGAGCCTGCAACGGCTTCGCGGAGGCGACGCTCGACGACCTCGAGCCCCGGCTGGATACGGGCCTCGAGGTCGGGAGCAGAAAGATTCGGCGCTGAAACGGTCACGGTAGCAGTATGACGACCTGGGAGAGGATCGACAAAACCGGTCCCGGGAATACGCCGAGCAGGATCGTCGCAGCTGCGGCGGCAAGGACCGTCAGGTAGGCCAAGCCCTCAGACTTCACAACACGAGCGCCAGGGCTCGCCTCGGTGAAGAACATCAAACGGACGAGGCGGAAATAGTAGAAGGCCGTGACCGCCGAGCAGGCGAGAGCGAATCCGACGAGCCAGCCGAACCCTCCCGCGAAAGCATCAGAGAACACGAGGAACTTGCCGACGAAGCCAGCGCTGAGCGGAATGCCCGCGAAGGACAGGAGGAAAACCAGCATGGCCCCCGCCATGAGCGGGTTCTTCTTACCCAGGCCCGCCCAGCGTTGCAAAGCCGTCGCCTCAGGGCCGACAACACCTTCCTCATTCGTCGAACGCACAAGCGAGACGACGCCGAAAGCTCCGACGGTCGCGATGCCATAGGCGATCACGTAGAAGAGCACATGTCCCGTCGATAGCTTCACCAAAGAGAAGACGCCAAGGAGGATGAAGCCCGCGTGAGCGATCGAGGAGAACGCGAGCATGCGCTTGACATCGCTTTGGACGATACCCGTGAAAGTACCGATGAGCATCGTCAGGAATGCGACACCCATGAGGACGGGCACGAGATCCCACTGGAGGATCGCTGCGACGACCTCGTAGAAGCGGAGCATCGCCGCGAAAGCCGCAACCTTGACCGCTGCGGCCATGAAACCGGTGACGGGGGTCGGGGCGCCCGTATACACATCCGGGGTCCAGGCGTGGAAGGGCGCGGCGCCAACCTTGAACAGGAGGCCGAGCATGACCGAGAACACGCCGATGAGGACCAGCCAGTCCATGCTCGAATCGAGGGCGACCCTGTTCGCGAGCGTCGAGATCGTCAGCGAACCGGAGAAGCCGTACAGGAAAGCTGAGCCCATGAGGAGGAAAGCTGAAGCGAAAGCACCCAAGATGAAGTACTTGAGGCCCGCCTCCTGGGAGAGCTGACGGCGCCTGCGTGCCGTCGCCGCCAGAATGTAGAGCGGAAGAGACATGACCTCAAGGGCCACGAAGAGCAGAGCATACGAGTCCGCCGCCGGGAAGAGCATCATCCCACCCAGGGAGAAGAGGGTCAGCGGGAACATCTCCGAACGCTGATAGTTCTTCCGATCGGAGAGCTCTTCATCGGATGAGCCCGGACGATCCGAGGGCTGGCTCGCGAAAGCACCATCGCCGATCTCAGAGCGGTCAGCCATCACGAGGATCGCGAGGAAAGCGATGAGGACGAGGATGAACTGTGCGGCAATGCTCAGCGGGTCCTCAATGTACTCCCCGAAAGAGGAAGGAGAGTCAAGGACCGGCAGCCAGCGGGTCGCGAGGACCGCTCCAGCGGCGAGGGGCGTCAGGAGGGTGACGCCAATGACGAGGGAGCGGCGGTTCTTCGCAGGCGCGAAGGCTTCAACGAGGACTGCGAGGACCGCACCGCCGAACACGATGATGATCGGGACGAGTGACGCCCAGGGGATCTGCGGCGCAGCGAATTGGGCGGAAGCGAGGAGATTCACTTCGAGCTCCCTTCGAGGAGGGTCTGGGCCACGGCGCTGGGGGCATCGCCGAGAGCCGAATCGGAGGCGATCGAGGTGAGCGCTCCGACGAGCGGGGCCGAGTACATGCCCAGGACGAGCATCGCGACAATGAGGGGCGCCATGACCGATTTTTCACGCAGATCAAGATCGGGCAGCGCGTCTTTACCCTTCACAGGCTCGCCCGTGAAGACCCTCTGGTAGGGCATGAGGACGTACACGGCGGCAATGATCACGCCGAGGACCGCGAAGCAAGCGAGGATGACACTCACCTTCCAGGTCCCCATGAGGACGAGGTACTCGGGAACGAAGCCCGACAAGCCCGGAAGTGCGATCGAGGCGAGACCGGCGGTGAGCCACAAGCCCGCAAGGTAGGGGGTGACGCGCTGCATTCCCCCGTATTCGCGCATATCTTGGGTGCCTCCGCGGCGGGCCAACCACCCTGAGAGGAGGAACATCGCGGCGATCGACACTCCGTGGGCCACCATGTAGAACATGGCGCCGACGAGCGCGATCTTCGATCCAATGAAGATGCCAAGAACCATGAAACCGAAGTGCGACACCGACGTGTAGGACACGAGGCGCATGATGTCGTCTTGGCCGTTCGCGGCTAGGCCGCCCCAGATGATCGACACGACGGCGAGCGCGCACAGCACCCACTTCGCCTGATCCGCCGCTTCTGGGAAGAGACGCAGGCACAGGGCGATCATCCCGAAAGTGCCGATCTTGTCGAGGACGCCGACGAGGAGGACGGAGGTTCCCGGACGTGACACGGCAGCCGTATCGGGCAGCCAGGTGTGCAGCGGAACCATCGGGGCCTTGATCGCGAAGGCGATCATGAAGCTGATGAAGGCACCCATCTGCACAGCGGTCGGCAGCATCGACGAAGCGGCGGCAAGCTGATCGAGACGGAAGAAAGCTGCGGAGTGCTGGGGGGCAAAAGCCCATAGGGCGATGATTCCGCCCAGCATGACGAGTCCGCCTGCAAGGGAGTAGAGGAGGAACTTCATCGCCGCTGCCCTGCGTGCTTGGGCCTCGCCCACTCCGTAGCGCCCGATCATGAAGAACAGGGGAATGAGCATCGCTTCGAAGGCGATGTAGAAGACGACGAGGTCGAAGGCCGCGAAGATCACGACCATGAACATCTCCAGGAAGAGGACGAGGGACGCGTAGGCTCCAGCTTCTGCTTCGTTCTCGTCCTCGTTCCACCCGGCCAGGAGGACGAGGGGCACGAGGGCGACGGCGAGGAGGATCATCACGAGGCCGAGGGCGTTGACACCCAAGGACCATGTGACGCCCATCTGCGCGATCCAGGGATGGGACTCGAGGAGCTGGTAGGAGCCCGATTGTGTCCAATCGAAGGAGAGGGCCGCGCCGATCGCGCTCGCCAGTTCAAGCAGTGATACGGCCAGGGCGAATCCCTTGCCGGCGTTCTTGCGCAGCCCCGGGATGACCGCGAGGAGCAGCACGCCCAGTGCGGGCAGGGCCACAAGGAGGGTCAGCCACGGGAAGGAGCTTGCCATGATGTTTTCCATGTTCGAAATCTCCCTCACAGCCTGAAGCCGAGGACGATGGCGAGGGCGAGGATGACGCCCCCGAGGATGTAGGACGCGTAGGCGCGCACGTAGCCGTTCTGCGTCACTGAAATGAGGCGCCCCAGGCCCGCCGAGGCAGCGGCGATGCCTGTGAGGATACCGTCGATGATGAGACGATCCCCTGTGCTCGCGGTCTTCGCCAGAGCTGTGGCCGGTGCGACGAAGAGGGTCTCATTGACCTCGTCCTGGTAGAGGTCTTTGCGTGCGGCCTCGGTCAGGGCGTTGGCCGCCGGGACTGCGGTCGGGACCTCGGATGCGCCGTACATTCTCCACGCGAGAAGGGTTCCGGCGATGACGAGGAGGAGGGTCGCGAGCTGAATGACGAGGACCGGCAAGACCGGTTCGACGTGCTCGACCTCGCCGGTGACGGGGGCGAGCCACTTCGTGAAGAAGTCGCCGATCGACATGAGGGCGCCGATGAGGACCGCGCCGAAAGCGAGGATGATCATCGGGATCGTCATGAGGGCGCTCGATTCGTGCGGGTGCACGCCCGATCCTTCTGCTTCAGTGGTCCACCGGGCTGTGCCGTGGAAGGTCATGAAGAAGAGTCGCGACATGTAGAAGGCAGTGAGTCCTGCGCCGAAAAGGGCGATCAGGCCGAAGAGCCACCCGGCCCAGGGCGCGTTGAGTGTGCCGAAGGAGTGGGCACTGAAAGCGGCCTCGATGATCTTGTCCTTCGACCAGAAGCCGGACAGGGGCGGGACTCCGAGGATCGCGAGCCAGCCCATCATGAAGCTCGCCCAGGTGATCTTCATGGCGGTACGCAGCGCGCCGAAGCGGCGCATGTTCACCTGGTCGTTCATGGCGTGCATGACCGAACCGGCACCGAGGAACATGAGGGCTTTGAAGAAGCCGTGCGTGAAGAGGTGGAAGATCGCGAAGGCCCAGCCGATCGGGCCGAGTCCCGCGCCGAGCATCATGTAGCCGATCTGGCTCATGGTCGAGGCCGCGAGGACCTTCTTCATATCGTCCTTCGCGCTGCCGACGATCGCTCCGAATAGGAGAGTGATCGCGCCGACGATCGCGACGGCGCTCGCCGCGATGGGGGCGGCGGTGTAGACGGCGCCCGAACGGACGACGAGGTAGACGCCGGCGGTGACCATGGTGGCCGCGTGGATGAGAGCGGACACGGGGGTCGGGCCGGCCATGGCGTCGCCGAGCCAGGCCTGCAGGGGGAACTGCGCGGATTTACCGCAGGCTGCGACCAGGAGGAACATGCCGATCAGGGTTGCTTGGGCCTGCGGGAGGCCGGCAACCCCGGCGTTGACATCCGAGAATCGGACCGAGGAGAAGTTCGCGACCATCACCATCATCGCGAGAAGCATTCCCATGTCTCCGACCCGGTTCATGAGGAAGGCCTTCTTCGCGGCGCGCGCATTTGCTGGCACACGGTTCCAGAAGCCGATGAGCAGGTAGGAGGCCAGGCCCACGCCCTCCCAGCCGACGAAGAGGACGGCGTAGGAGTCGGCGAGGACGAGGGTGAGCATCGCCGCAATGAAGAGGTTGAGGTAGGCGAAGAATCGGCGCCGATCCACGTCATGGGCCATGTAGGCGATCGAATACACGTGGATGAGCGAGCCGACGAAAGTCACGAGGACCACGAAGGTCATGGAGAGGGGGTCGACGAGGAGGCCGAAGTCCACTGAGAACTCCCCGGCGGGGATCCAGGTAAACAGGGTCCGCGTCATGCGGCGCGACACTTCATCGACGCCGAGCATCTGGGCGACGATGAGCGCGCCCACGAGGAAGGAAGCCCAGGAGGCAATGGTGGCGAGCAGGTGGCCCCAAGCGTCGCAGCGTCGCCCTAGGAGCAGGAGGATCGCGGCCGAGGCGAGCGGGACGGCGATCATGAGCCAGGCGTAGGAGGCGAAGCCGCTCGCGGCGACGGGCTCGACAAGGTGGAGGGGTGCGAGGGATGCAGTCATGTGGTTCTCCTCCCTCAGTTCTTCAGCAGGTTGACATCGTCGACGCTCGTCGTGGAGCGCGACTTGAAGATGGACACGATAATCGCGAGGCCGACAACGACTTCAGCTGCGGCGACGATCATGACGAAGAAGGCCATGATTTCGCCGTTCACATCGCCGAGGATCCGAGCGAAGGTCACGAAGACGAGGTTCGCGGAGTTGAGCATGAGCTCGACTCCCATGAGGGAGATGATCGCGGAACGACGCACGAGGACGGTGACCGCGCCGATCGCGAAGAGCACCCCCGCGAGAATGAGGTACCAGGAAAGACTCACTTCTCCTCCTCCTGGGTTGAAGCGGGGGCCGCATTCTCCTCAGTGGAGGGGGCGAGCGGCTGGTCAAGGCCGCTCGGAGCGGCAGGTCCGGGCATGCCCCAGGAGCCGGAGAGGGGGATTGCTGCCGAAGCCTCGGGGGCGAAAGGCGAATCGATGACCTCTGCCCTGCGGGCGAGCATGAGCGACTGCGCGACCTCAGGGTCGACTTGCTCGATGCGGCGGCCCAAACCGCGCACGCGAATCACGCGCGGCACGGACTCCTCAACCGGGGCGAGGGTCTCACCCGAGATCGCGGGAACATCCGCCGCGTTCGAATGCGCGTACACGCCCGGAGCGGGCAGCTGACCGATGTGGCGTTTCGTCTCGGCGAAGGCGCGCATCTTCGCTTTCGCAGTCTCACGCTGGGAGATCTTCGGGCTCAGGGCGTCGGAGTGTGTCAGCAGCATCGCGCCAATGGCGGCGGTGATGAGCAGTGCTCCGGCGACCTCCATGGTGAGCCAGTGCTCGGCGAAGAGCGTTGTCGCCAAAGCGGTGATCGGCTCATCCGAATATGGGTTTTTCGGTTCAAGACCCACGGCCTCGCCCGCGAGGGTGGTGTGGGCGATGGCGGAGATGATGATTACTGCGAGGCCGAGTCCTGCGAGGATCGCAGAAACGATCAGGGATTTTGATTGGGTCGCGTAATCGTCGGTCGCGCCGATGCCGATCATCATGATGACGAAGAGGAAGAGCATCATGATGGCACCCGTGTAGACGACGACTTGGACGATGCCAAGGAAGGGTGCCTGCTCGGTGATGTAGAGGACCGCTAGGCCGAGCATGACGCCGACCATGCTGATCGCCGCGTAGGCGGCCTTCTTGAAGAAGAGGACGCCAAGAGCGCAGGCGACCATGATGATCGCGGTGATAGAGAAGAGCACCGCCTCACCCGTTGAGCCCATGGTGGGCCATGTACCGAGAAGATTCATCGACGTGCCTCCTTCGCTGCGGCCTCGGCGGAAGCGATAGTCGGGTCGTCGGGGCGGTGCTCCTTGACCCAGTCGATCTGCGTCTGCGTTGGGCCGGTGACTTCACCGCGGTAGTAGTCGCCGTCGCACAGTCCCTCAACCATCGGGTGCGGCGCGGCGAGCATCCCCTCTTTGAGGGGCACGAGCAGATCCTGCTTCTCGTAGATGTCCGCCGCGCGATCATAAACGGCGAGCTCGAAGTCGTTACTCATGGTGAGTGCGCGAGTCGGACATGCCTCCATGCACATTCCGCAGAAAATGCAGCGCAGGTAGTTGATCTGATACACCCTGCCGAAACGCTCCCCCGGGGAGTACTGGGCTTCGGGCGTGTTCGACCCGGCTTCGACGAGGATCGCATCAGCGGGGCACGCCCAAGCGCAGAGTTCACAGCCAATGCATTTTTCAAGGCCGTCCGCGTAGCGGTTGAGCTGGTGGCGGCCGTGGAAGCGCGGTTGGACGCGGGCCTGTTCACGCGGGTACTGCTCGGTGACGGTTTTACGGAAGAAAGAGGAGATCGTGACGCCGTAGCCGGCGATCGGGGCGAAGAACTCCGCGATGGGGCCCTTCGGGTCGTGCTCGAAGCGCATCTCCTCGCCCTTATCGGTGTTCTTACTCATCGGAGCCCTCCTTCGAAGGGGTGACGACGATCGGATTGCGGCCCTGGCGCGAGGAGGCGATGGGCGTCTGACCGGGCAGGGGCGGGACGGGGAAACCGTCGGCGAAGCCGGTGTACTCCTCATCGGATGGCTTGGGCCGCTGCTCGGGCTCGCCCTTGTCGGTGATCCACATGATGAGCATGATGAGCCCGAACACTGCGACGATCACTGCGCCCAGGACCGGCAGGGAAACCTCCACCCAGGCGGTGATGCCGCGGACGATCGCAACGGCGACGAGCCAGACGAGGGCGATCGGCATGAGCCACTTCCAGCCGAGAGTCATGAACTGGTCGTAGCGGAAACGCAGGAGAGTCGCACGGGTCCAGATGAGTAGGAACATGAAGAACCACATCTTGAGGAAGAACCACAGCATTCCCCACCAGCCCTCGTTGAAGAAGGCGAAGAAGGAGAAGGGCAGGGGCGCATGCCATCCGCCGAGGAACATGGTGGTCGCAACCGCGGAGACGTTGAGCATGTTCACGTATTCGGACAGGTAGTACCAGCCGAATTTCATTGAGGAGTACTCGGTCATGTGACCGGCGACGAGTTCGCCCTCGGCCTCGGGAAGGTCGAAGGGGAGGCGGTTGACCTCGCCAGTGGCGGAAATGCAGTAGACGACGAAAGCGGGAATCAATGCGAAGGCCCACCAGACATTGCCCTGGGAGGCGACGATCTGCGATGTCGACATTGTCCCCGACATGAGGAACACGGAAACGAGGGCCATGCCCATGGCGAGTTCATAGGAGATCACCTGGGCGGAGGAACGGACCGCGCCGTAGAGGGGAAGGGTCGAGCGAGTCGACCAGCCGCCGAGGACCACGCCGTACAAGCCCAGGGAGGTGATCGCGAGGATGTAGAGCGTCGCGACGGGCATGTCGGCGAGCTGCAGGGGGCTCGAGTGGCCGAAAAGATTGACATTCGGGCCCATCGGGATCACGCCGAAGACGCTGAAAGCGGAGAAGGCCGCGATCGCGGGGGCGAGGAAGTAGAGGAACTTGTCGGAGCGACGCGTCCACATGTCTTCCTTGAACAAGAGCTTGCCGGCATCCGCGAAGGCCTGGAACAGGCCGAGGGGGCCTGCAACATTCGGTCCGGGACGGGTCTGCATACGACCGAGGCCGCGTCGCTCGACCCACAGGGCGAGCAAAACGTTGACAATCAGGTAGACGATGATGAACACCGCTTTGAGCAGCGTCAACCACCAGGTCTCCTCAGAGAAGTCGGATGCGGTGTAGTTGGGAACCGCGTTGAGCAGAAGATTCACCGGGCCACCTCCCCAGTGGCGCTGAGAGTCACGAGGGCACCGGCGGTGCCGAGTGACTGATGGACGAGGGAACCCTGCGAGCATTCCGGAACCCACACGACCGAGTCGGGCAGATCCGCTGCGAAAGCGGGCAGTTCAATGGAGCCGCGCTCATTTGTGAGCGTGAGTGCGCAGCCGGGGGCAACGCCTGCGGCAGCGAGAGTGTTCTCGGAGGCGAGGGCAATCGGGCGGCGGGCTGAGCCTGCGAGCCAGGGGGCGCCATCTTGGAGGCGGCCCGCGTCAAGCATTGGCTTGTGGGTCGCGAGGATCGCCTGGCCCGCATTGACCGGCGTCGGGGCCGGGGCGCTAAGAGGCGTGAACTTTTCACGGGCCCCCGAAGAGACCATGAGGGTGTTCGCCTCTTCATACAGGTCCGTCAAAGTCGTGATGCCAAGATCCACGCCGAACTCTTCGGCGAGCCTGGTGAAGACCTCGCGATCCGTGAGGGAACGGGCGGAAATCGCCTGGCCGAAGGGGCGCAGGCGCCCCTCCCAGTTGATGAAGGTCCCGTTCTTCTCCGTCGGGGAAGCGACGGGGAGGACCACGTCCGCGAGTTCAGTGACATCGGAGGTGCGCACTTCGAGTGACACGAGGAAGGGAACGGCCTCGAAGGCACGCAGAGCACCGGCCGGGTCTTCGAAGTCTCGCACGTCAACGCCACCGACCACGAGGGCGGAAACACTGGAGTTGATGGCGCCTTCAAGCTGGGCGGACGCATCCAGGCCGCGGGCTTGAGGCAGTGTCCAGCCCATCTGCTCGCGAGAAGCCGCATCATCGAGGGGACGTCCGAAGGGCAGCAGGCCCGGAAGGAGGCCCGCTTCAATCGCGCCGCGGTCTCCGGCTCGGCGCGGCACCCATTGGAGGCGCGCGCCCGTACGCTCGGCCAATTCGAGAGCGGCGGAGAGCAGGCCGGGGGCGCGAGCCGCACGCTCGCCCACGAGGATGACTCCACCCTTCAAAGCCTCCACCAGATCGGCGTTCTGCCCGCCCTCGGCGATAGAGGCAAGAACCTCAGCTTCAGTGCCCGGAGCTGCGCGCAGCAGCCTCGCCGACAGTTTCGCCGACCCCTTGGAGGTGAAAGGCGCGACGCTCGTGACTTTCAGGCCGCCTTTGAGGACTGCCTTGCGCAGGCGCAAGAAGATCGCGCCGCATTCGTCTTCGGGCTCGAAAGCGACGAGGAGGACCTGCGTGGCCTGCTCCAGATCTGTATAGCTCACACCCAGACCAGATCCGGCAACCTTCGAGGCGAGGAAGGAACGTTCCTCTTCGGACAGGACGCGCGAACGGAAGTCGATGGAATCGGAGCCGACGACGGTGCGCGCGAACTTCGACCACGCCCAAGCGTCCTCGAAAGTGAGGCGCCCACCGGGAAGGAAGCCGACCTGACCCTTCGCCGCCTCAAGGCCTTTGCGGACCACGTCGAGGGCATCGGACCAGGAGGTCGGGACGAGGGCGCCATCAACGCGAACGAGCGGCGTCTTCAGGCGTGATTCCTTCTCCCATTCGAAAGCGAAGCGGTCCTTATCGGTGATCCACTCCTCGTTGACCTCGGGCTCGTTCCCGGCCATGCGGCGCACGACCTCGCCGCGGCGGATGTCGACGCGGATCGCAGAACCAGAGGCGTCATGCTCGGTGACCGAAGCGGTGGACACGAGGTCGAAGGGGCGTGCACGGAAACGGTAGGAGGCTGCAGTCAGAGCACCGACCGGGCAGATCTGCACGATATTGCCCGAGAAGTAGGACGCGAAAGCACGCCCGGACTGGTCACGATCGGCCTCCGTGAGTTCGCCGCAGTTGAGGGCACCGAGGAGGCCGGCTTCACCGTAGGGGCCGGAAAACTCAGGGGCGCTGTGCTCTTTGCCCTTGGGATCGTGAAAATCAAGGGTGGAGGTGTCAAAGCCGCCGATCTGCTCGGCCATGAAGTAGTGCTCATCCGTGGGCGCAGAGCCCCCGCCTCGGCCCTGAAGGTCGAGGAAGACGTCACCGGAGATCTCCTTGCCGAAGCGCACGCAGCGCTGGCACAGGATGCAGCGCTCACGGTCGAGGAGGATCTGACTGGTCAGGCGCAAAGGCTTGCGGTAGGTGCGCTTCGCATCCGTGAAACGAGATGTGGCGCGCCCATCCGTCATCGCCTGATTCTGCAGGGGGCATTCCCCGCCTTTGTCGCAGATCGGACAGTCGAGGGGGTGGTTGATGAGGAGGAACTCCATGACCCCGTGCTGCGCCTTCTTGGCGACCTCGGAGGTGAACTGGGTCTTCACCACCATTCCCGGGGTGACGGCCTGCGCGCAGGAGGGCTGGGGCTTGGGCATGAAACGCAGCTCACCCGTGTTGCGGTCCGGCATCCCGACCTCGACGAGGCACTGGCGGCAGGCCGCCACGGGCTTGAGGAGCGGGTGGTCGCAAAAACGCGGGATGCGGATCCCGGCCTGTTCGGCGGCCCTGATAACGAGAGTGCCCTGGGGGACGCTCACTTCGACGTCGTCGATGGTGACGGTGACCATGGTGGGAGCGTCGCTCATCGGACACCTCCTCGCGCGTAGACGGCGGATGCCTCGTAGGGGAAGAGCTCACGGGCCGCAGTGTTCAGCCCGGCTTCGAATTCTTCACGGAACTTCTTAATGCCCGAGGTGATCGGCGTTGCTGCGGCATCGCCGAGCGGGCAGAAGGAACGTCCCGCGATGTTGTGGGCAATCTCGTCGAGCAGATCCACATCGCCGGGAAGGCCCTGGCCCTTTTCAAGGCGGTACATGATCTGCTTGATCCAATAGGTGCCCTCACGGCAGGGAGTGCACTTGCCGCAGGACTCGTGCTGGTAGAACTCTGCCCAACGGGTGACGACGCGGACAACGGAGACCGTCTCGTCGAAGACTTGGAGGGCGCGGGTGCCGAGCATGGAACCCGCGGCGCCCACCGACTCGTAGTCGAGAGGAATGTCCAGCTCCGCTTCGGTGAAAATCGGGGTTGAGGAGCCTCCCGGAGTCCAGAACTTCAGGGTGTGGCCCTCGCGGATGCCGCCCGCCATGTCGATGAGTTCACGCATCGTGATGCCGAAGGGCGCTTCGAACTGGCCGGGGTTCTTCACGTGTCCGGACAGGGAGAAGATACCGTGGCCCTTCGACTTCTCCGTGCCCATTGAGGCATACCACTCGGGGGAGTTGCGGAAGATCCCGACGACCTGCGCGATCGACTCGACATTATTCACGACCGTCGGACGGGCGTACAGGCCCGCGACCGCAGGGAAGGGGGGTTTGATGCGCGGATGGCCACGTCGGCCCTCAAGGGAGTCGAGGAGCGCGGATTCTTCGCCGCAAATGTAGGCGCCAGCGCCGGCGTGCGCGGTGATCTCCAGGTCCGAGAGGATTCCCGCCTCCTTCGCCTCCTTGATGGCGTTGAGGAGCCTGCGGTACACGTGGACAACTTCGCCGCGCAGGTAGATGAAAGCGTGACGGCAGTTGATCGCCCTCGAGGTGATCGCAACGCCCTCGATGAGCACATGCGGGTTCGCCATGATCGTGGGGATGTCTTTGCAGGTTCCCGGCTCGGACTCATCGGCGTTGACTACGAGGTAGCGGGCACGACCATCATCGGGCGGGAGAAAGGACCATTTGAGGCCCGTCGGGAAGCCCGCGCCGCCGCGGCCGCGAAGACCAGAGGCTTTGACCGCGTTGACGATCTCAGCGGCCTCCATGGTGTTCGCGCGTTTGAGGCCTTCGTAGCCTCCGCGCGACAGGTAGGAGTCGAGCGTCCACGAGCGTTCCTCATCCCATCCTTTCGTCAGGATCGGGGTGAGGGGGCCGGGTGTTGCGAATGTCGTCATTCTTGTTCGCCTCCCTTGGTGTCGTCGAGGGCGAGGGGTTCTCTCCAGCCCTTTTCGGCGGCGATGCGCAGGCCGAGGAGGGAGGGCTCACCCGCAGAGGGGCCTTCGTTTTCGTGTCCGTCGAGGAATCCGGCGAGAGTGCGCTCGTTCTCCTTGAAGGTCGGGACCTCTTGGGCGCCGCGCGTGGGGTGGGCGGGGCGCCCGGCTTCAAGATCATCAACGAGGGCGATAGCGGATTCGGGGGTCTGGTTGTCGAAGAACTCCCAATTCACCATGACGACCGGCGCGTAATCGCAGGCCGCGTTGCATTCAATGCGTTCCAGGGTGATGCGCCCCGATTCGTTCGTCTCATCGGAGCCGACGCCAACGTGTGCGGAGACGGCCTCCCAGATCGCGTCTCCACCCATGACGGCGCACAGCGAGTTGGTGCACACTCCGACGAGGTAGTCGCCGGTGGGGTGGCGCTTGTACTGGGTGTAGAAGGTGGCGACGGCGCTGACTTCGGCGCGCGTGATCCCCAGGATGTCGGCGATGAGGGCAATGCCATCGGGGCTGACGTAGCCGTCCTGAGACTGGACGAGGTGGAGCATCGGGAGCAGCGCAGAACGGGAGTGCCCGCTCGGGTAGCGGCCGATGATCTCGGCAGAATCGGCTCGCAGTCGAGCCTCGACTTCCTCGGTGTAACTCATCGGTCGACGCCTCCCAAGACCGGGTCGATTGCGGCCAAGGAAACGACGACGTCGGCCAGCTGGCCGCCCTCGGTCATCATGGCCAGTGCTTGAAGATTCGCGAAGGAAGGATCGCGGAAGTGTGCGCGGAAGGGGCGGGTCCCGCCATCGGAGACGAGGTGGACACCGAGGATGCCCTTCGCGTGCTCGACCGTCTGGTAGACCTGTCCGGCCGGAACGGTGAATCCTTCGGTGACGAGCTTGAAGTGGTGGATCAGGGATTCCATGGAGGAGCCCATGACCTCGCGGATGTGCTCAAGGGAGTTGCCCTGCCCGTCGCTTGCGACGGAGAGCTGCGCGGGCCAGGCGATCATCGGGTCTGCGACCATCACCGGGGCGCCCTCGCACTTTTCGAGGCGCTCGAGGGCCTGGTAGATGATGCGCAGCGACTGGTAGCACTCGTCGAAGCGGACCATGGTGCGGTTGTAGACATCGGACTGGTCGGCGACGGGAACATCGAAGTCGAAAGTCTCGTAGCCGCAGTAGGGCTGGGACTTGCGAAGGTCCATGGGAAGACCCGCGGCGCGAACACCCGGGCCCGTGGTGCCCAGGGCCATGAGGGCGCTCAGCGGCATGACCGCCACATCGCACAGGCGCTTTTTGAAGATCGGGTTGGCGCGAGTGAGGTCTTCGAGTTCACCGATGTCGTGTCGGCACTTGGGAAGGAGCTCGCGGATGTAGTCGATCGTGCCTTCGCCGATGTCTTGGACGACGCCGCCGGGGCGGATGTAGGCGTGGTTCATGCGAAGGCCCGTGATGCGTTCGAAGATCCTGAGGATCTCCTCGCGGCCGCGGAAGGCGATCGTCATGATCGTTGTCGCGCCCATCTCATTGCCGGTCGAGCCGATGGCGACGAGGTGGGAGGCGATGCGTGAGAGTTCCATCATCATGACGCGGATGAGGCTGGCCCTCTCCGGGATGTCATCGGTGATGCCGAGGAGTTTTTCGACGGCGAGGCAGTAGGCGGCCTCCTGGAAGAGGGGGGCGACGTAGTCCATGCGGGTGCACAGGGTCGTGCCCTGGGTGAAGGTCCGGTACTCCATTGTCTTCTCAATGCCGGTGTGCAGGTAGCCGGTGTCGACGCGGGTTTCACGGACGGTTTCTCCGTCGAGTTCGAGGATGAGGCGCAGGACGCCGTGAGTCGAGGGGTGGACTGGACCCATGTTGACGACGATGCGCTCCGAGGAGATCTTCTCGATCTCGTTGAGGATGTCCGCCCAGTCTCCTCCCTGGGTCATGACCTCGGGGATCTCATCGGTGTTGAGGGCGGCACCTGAGGCGGCCGCGTGGAAGTTCGGGGTGCTCATCACTTGTACGACCTCCGCGTATCGGCGGGCGCAATGGTGGCGCCCTTGTATTCGACGGGGATGCCGCCGAGCGGGTAGTCCTTGCGCTGGGGGTGTCCGACCCAGTCATCGGGCAGGGCGGTGCGCGTCAGCGAGGGGTGCCCATCGAAGACAATGCCGATGAGGTCCCAGGTTTCGCGTTCTTGCCAGTCGTTTCCGGGGTAGATGGACACGATGGAGGGGATGTGCGGGTCGGCGTCGGGGCAGGTGACTTCGAGGCGGATCATGCGGTTGTGGGTGATCGACCAGAAGGGGTAGATCGCGTGCAATTCGCGTCCCTCGTCTGAGGGGTAGTGGACGCCGTTGGTGCCCAGGCACATTTCGAAGCGCAGGTCGTTGTCGTCCCGAAGGTATTTCGCGACCCGCACGATGTGCTCGCGTGCGATGAAGATCGTGAGTTCGCCCCGGTCGACGACGACTTTTTCGATGACGTCCTTGATGTCGAGGCCGTCGGCGCTCAGGAGTTCTTCGAGGACGTCGACGACGGTGTCGAACCAGGAGCCGTAGGGGCGGGGGGATTCGCCGGGCAGGAAGCTTTCGGTGACGAGGCCGGAGAATCCGCTCGTGTCGGGGAACATGCCGTGGCGACGGGTGATGAGCTCGGGCGGAGCGAAGGCCCTGAGGGGGGCGACCCCGGTGGCGTCGCTGGGCGTGACGAGTTCGTCGCTCATGCGAGGAGTCCCTTCATCTGGTGGGTCGGGGTGGCGGCGAGCGCTGCCTGCTCGGCCTTGCGCGCGATTTCGCGGCGGTTGACGCCCAGGGGTTCTTTGCCGATCTGTTCGCGCAGCACGAGAACCGCGTGGATGAGGGCTTCGGGGCGCGGCGGACAGCCGGGGAGGTAGACGTCAACGGGCACGATGTGGTCGCATCCTTGGACGACGGCGTAGTTGTTGAACATGCCGCCTGAGGAAGCGCAGGCGCCCATGGAGATGACCCACTTGGGCTCGGGCATGGAGTCGTAGACGCGGCGAATCACGGGCGCCATCTTGTGGGAGACGCGCCCCGAGACGATCATCATGTCGGAGTGGCGCGGCGAGGCGCGGAAGACTTCCAGGCCGAAGCGCGACATGTCGAATCGGGGGGTACCTGCGGCCATCATTTCGATGGCGCAGCAGGCCAAGCCCATGGTGACGGGCCACTGGCTGTATTTGCGTGCAAGGCCGAGGACCTTCTCGATACTCGTCAGCGCAACGCCGGCGGGCAGGCTTTCTTCAAGACCCATTGGTTGTTCCTTCCTGTCCCTCAGTAATCGAGTCCGCCGCGACGCCATTCGTAGGCGTAGGGAACGGTGATGAGCGCGATGAAGGTCAGCATGGCGATGAGCCCGAAGAGGCCGAGCTGGTTGAAGCTCACGGCCCAGGGGTACATGAAGACGACTTCAATGTCGAAGATGATGAAGGTCATCGCGACGAGGTAGTAGCGGACCGGGAATCGGCCCTCGTGCAGGTGTGCGGAGGTCGGTTCGATTCCGCATTCGTAGTTATCAGCCTTCGTCTGTGATTTCTTCGTCGGTCCAAGGATGGCGGAGGCGACCAGGCCGCCGAAGGCCAGGACGAGTGCCGCCGCAGCCATGATGAGCAGCGGAAAATAGGGATTCGTCATCTTTCCTCCATGGATCGATCGAGGTTGGGGCCCTTGTGGTTCATAGGGAGGGCACCAGACGTGTGAGCATTGTGATGAGGCGATCGTCGAGGTCGCCGCCCTTGCGTTCGTAGCCGTCGGACAAGAGTTTGTTGACGAAGGTCATGAGGCGCGGGATCGGCAGGCCCTTGTTCGTGCACAGCTGCATGATCTGCGGTTTTTCAATGAGGGCGACGAAGATCCGTCCGAGTTGGTAGTAGCCGCCGTATTCTTCGCGCAGCAGCTCGGGGTATTCGCTCATTGCCCGGTCAAAGCCCGCCCGGCTGTGGCGCGACAGGGCTTGGGCGGCGCAGTGGGCGGCGAAACGACCGGCTTTGAGGGCCGGGGCGATTCCTTCGCCGTTGAAGGGCGAGACCATGCCGCCGGCGTCGCCGACGAGGACGAGGCCGGAAATGTAGTGGGGTGAGCGGTTGAAGCTCATCGGCAGGGCTGCGGAACGCAGTGGGCCGATCTGGTTTTCAGCGGTGAAGCCCCAGTGTTCGGGCAGGTTCGCGGTCCACTGTTCGAAGATCTTCTTGTAGGGCAGCTGGGTCGCGTTCGCCGTAGAGGATACGGAGCCGAGGCCGACGTTGACGATTCCCCCGCCCATGGGGAAGATCCAGCCGTATCCGGGAAGGAGTTCGGATTTTCCGGGTTCACCGTTCCACAGTTCGAGGTGGGTTTCCATGAACTCTTCTTCGCCGCGTGGGCTGTGGAAGTAGGCGCGCGCGGCGACCCCCATGGGACGATTGTGTTTCTTCTCAAGGCCCAGCGAGGTCGCCAGGCGCGCGGCGACCCCTCCGCAATCGGCGACGAGTTTGGCGTGGACGCTGAATTCGCGTGCCTTAGCGCCTCGGCCGATGCGGGCATTCACGCCGAGGACGCGCCCGGTGGCGTCTTGGATTGCGCCGGTGACGGTTGCACCTTCAATGAGGCGGGCCCCGGCCTGGCGGGCTCGGGTGATGAGTTCGTGGTCGAGTTGTGTGCGGGCGCGAGTCATCCCGTAGCCGGGGAGGGATTTCTGGTCGGGCCAGCCCAGGGTCATGGTGTGTCCGCCGCCGATGACGGTCAGGCCGCGGTTTCGGGTCCACTCGGAGGTGTCCATTCCCATGAGGATGAGTTCGTGGACGGCTGCGGGGGTGAGTCCGTCTCCGCAGATCTTGTCGCGGGGGAATTGGGCTTTTTCGAGGACGAGGACGTCGATGCCCAGGGAGGCGAGGTGGTAGGCGGTGGAGGCTCCGGCGGGGCCTGCGCCGACGACGACCACGTCGGCCGTCATTGTGCCAGGTAGGTCATCGACCACTGGTAGTCCTCCCGAGTGTTGCGCAGCCCTTTGCTGCGCAGATGTGCAAAGCGGAGCGGTGTGCACTGCACCGCATTCCGTCTCGCTAGCCTAGCCCTTTCCGTGAGGGTGTTGCTCCGCGGCTTGCAATTGCGCTGTTCGTACGGTTTTTTTGCGTTTCAGCGGCGAAAAGCAGAAGACATTTTAGAAAAGGAAGGCGCACCTAATTCGCTGCGTCTTCCTCTTCCCTTTTCCTTGCCGAGGCGCGCAGGCCTCAGGGCAGGGGCTTGACCGCCCGATGCAGGGCCGCGATACCGCCCGTCAGGTTGCGGTATTCGACCGAGGCCCAGCCGTTTCGGGCGATCATCTCGCCGATTGTGCGCTGGTCGGGCCAATCGCGGATCGACTCGACGAGATAGTCGTAGGCGGCCTCGTCGGAAGAGAAGGCCTTCGCAAGATATTTGAGGACACTCGACTGGTAGCACTCGTAAAGGGAGCGGAAAAGCGGATTCGGCGGAGTGGAGAATTCGCAGACGACGAGACGCCCTTTGGGACGCACGACGCGAGCCATTTCCCTCAAAGCCAGCTCCGGGTCGGGAATATTGCGCAAACCCCAGGAAATCGTCACAACATCGAAGGAGGCTTCCTCAAAAGGCAGTTCCATCGCATTGCCCTGGATGAACTCAATATCGGGGTGGCGTTTACGTCCGACCTCGATCATCCCTTCAGACAGGTCGCAGGCAGTCACCTCCGCCCCCGCTTTCGCGAGCACCGCGCAAGAGGCTCCGGTTCCTGCGGCCACGTCGAGGACCTTCTCGCCTGGCAGGGGCGCAACTGCATTGCGGAAGGCCTTCATCCACACGCGGTCCATCCCGCCGGTCATGATGAGGTCCATGAGGTCGTAGCGTTCGGCCACGTGGTCGAACATGGAGGCGATCTCACTGGGCGCCTTGGTCAGATCTGCACGCAGGACATGGGAATCGCTTGGCATCATGGGTCAATCATCCCACGCCCGGCCCTTGGCCTCAGGATGGCGAAGAAGCTGAGGAGGGTGGGCGGGTGTTCACGCGCGTAGGATGGTCGCCATGCCGAACGCCTCCACGACCGAGTCCCTCCACGCCAGAGCCGTCTCGCTCGCGGGCACGCAATGGGCGGACACTCCTCTGCTTCGTTTCCTCCCCGAGGACCCCCGCGAGGACGCTGTAGCTCTGGTGTGGTTGGGTTTCAGGTGTCAGATGGTCGGCTGGGGGCGTGCAGCCGCATGGAAGGGCTCGGGTGCTCATGCGATTAGCGAGGCCGGGGCCTGGTGGGATCGTCTTCGCGCAGCCTCGAGCGTGAGTGTGGATGTTCATGGCCCACACTCGAAAGACCGGGAGGTGGACGAGCGGGCCTCACGCGCCCCACTCTCGGGCGACTCGCTTTCCGGCGACTCGCTTTCGGGCGACTCGCTTTCGGGCGACTCTCCTTCGGCTGAAGCGGCTTCACACCTCGAGCGGGCTCTTCCTTCCTTTCCCATCGCCTTCGGTTCTTTTGGTTTTTCAGCTCGAACAGAGTCAACGCTCATCGTCCCGAGTTTCCTCCTGATCGACACTCCTGAGGGGCGCTGGGCGGTTTCCATCTCCTCGTCCTCGCCGGTGCCCGATCCCCTCGAAGTCCTCGATTCCACAACTCCCACACCCCCCAGGCCCCCGCGTGGGCTGCGCACCGATGTGGGGCGCATGACTCAAAGGGAGTGGCGGGCCTCCGTTGAGGCGCTCGCGGCGAGGCTGAGGGCCGGTGACGCTTCGAAAGCGGTCATGACCCGCGACATGCTAGTGCGCGCAGATTCTGCGATCACTGTCCACTACCTGCTCGAACGCCTCGACTCTCTCTACCCGCAGACCTGGAGGTTCTGCGTAGATTCACTCATCGGCGCATCCCCGGAGATGCTGGGTTCCGCAGCCGATGGCGTCTTGCATTCTCGGGTCCTTGCGGGCACCTCTCCCGCTGGGCGGGGTGCCGAGCTTTTGGAGTCGGAGAAGAATCTGCGCGAGCATACGCTCGCAGTCGAGTCCGTGGCCTCAGCGCTGCGCCCGATCGTCGACGACCTGCAAGTGCCTGAGACCCCTTTCATCTTGGATCTTCCTAATGTTGCGCATCTGGCGAGCGATGTTCAAGCCCGTTTAGGTGAGCTCTCCCTTCTGGAGGCCGTGGCGGCCCTGCACCCGACGGCTGCAGTGTGCGGAACCCCGAGGGATCTTGCTCTTGAACTCCTCGAAGAGCACGAGCGCACCGAAAGGGGCCGCTATTCCGGCCCCGTCGGCTGGGTTGATGCGAACGGCGAAGGCGAGTTCTGTATTGCGCTGCGCTGCGGAGCGCTCGAGGAGGAGGGAAGGGCACTGAGGATCTTCGCCGGGGGCGGCATCATGCCCGACTCCGATCCGGGAGAAGAACTGGCGGAGACTCGAAGGAAGATGGCTCCCCTGCTCGACGCTTTGGGCGTAGACGCCACGGCATAGGAACACCAGCCGAAAGCACGCACAGCCCGGGTGTCTCGGGCCCGACAAGCTCCGTCCACACGAGTGCTTGAGAGTGATTCTGAATATAGGCCGGGCACCTTCGCCGCCGAGTTCAGCGCGGCGAACGCGAGTGCTTGAGTGTGCTTCTGAACAAGCAGGGCCCCGCTCCCAAGAAGGACCGTACCCTCGGAGCCCGAGAAGAGCCGCTGCCCCTTGCTGCAAGACAATGCCGTCTGCCCAAGACAATGCCCGCCGTGAATACGCGCAGTGTCCCCTCAATGCGCGGTGCCCGCCCTCGATTCCGAGGACGGGCACCACATTCACGCACTCACTGCTGCTTCGCTTTCAAGGTCGTCGTCACGTCGTACTTCACACCCTCACGCACGTAGGTAATCTCAACAGAGTCACCGCTCTTGTAGCGGCGAATATAACCGGTGAGCTGCTTCGAAGAGGAAACGGACTCGCCATTCACCGCAAGGATCACATCCCCCTTGCGCAGACCCGCCGCTTCAGCCGCGCCGCCTCGCGAGACCTCCGCAACCTCGGCTCCGGCAACAGTCGAACCATCGACTTGGGTCTGCCCCGTCGTCACGGAGACGCCGAGGACCGCATGCTCAACAGTGCCCGTCTGGATGATCTGCTCAGCGACCGAAGTGACGAGGTCGACGGGGATCGCGAATCCCAGGCCGATCGACCCGGCCTTGTCTGAGGAGCTCGAGTTCGATGCGATCGAGGAGTTAATGCCGATGACCCGGCCAGATGAATCGAAGAGCGGACCCCCGGAGTTACCGGGATTGATGGAGGCGTCAACCTGAATGGCGTTCGTAATCACCGACTCTGAGGAGGCCGCCTGAGGGTTGGGCACTCCGGGGAGCTGATTGAAGGGATCATTCGGATTGAGAGGATCATTGGGATCACGCTGTTCGGACTCTGATTTCTCGGTGGACACCTCGACCGGTCGGTTCAAAGCGGAGATGATGCCCGTGGTCACCGTGTTCGACAGGCCGAGGGGCGCGCCGACTGCCATGACCTCGTCACCGACTGAAAGGTCCTTGGAGGAGCCGAAGGTTGCGACAGTCAGATCCGACGGAGGGTTCTTCAGGCGCACAACCGCAAGATCAGTCGTCTGATCGTGTCCGAGGATTTCTCCCTCGTACATGCGCCCATCGGCGAGGGTCACGGTGATCCTTCCTTGACCGTCGAGGGCTGCGGAGATCACGTGGTAGTTCGTCACGATATCGCCCTGCGCGTCGTAGATGACGCCGGAGCCGACTCCGGAGCTGGAGTTCGAGGAGACACTGATCGTCACAGTCGCCGGGGAAACGGCGCGCGCAACAGCTGCCCAGTCGGGGCTGTCACCGGTCGTTGAGACCGGCTGAACCGTCGAGGGCCCCTCGGATTGGGTGCTCGTCGAGGTGTGGGGCGTGGCGTGGGGCTTACCATTGAACAGCGCCCAGGATCCGCCCAGGGTCAAAGCGGAGGTCAGGAGCATCGCGAGGAAGAGGGCCAACCAGGAGGGGCCTTTCTTCGTTTCTTTGCTGCCGCCTGTGCCCCCGGGCGAGGAGGGAGAAGTCTCTTCGCTCGTCTGCGGACCACCACTCCTCTGTGAACCAGCACTCATCTGCGAATCAATGGGCGTTCCCGCCCCTTGAGGACTCATCGGCCAGGGCTGTGCGCTCGCAGAATCCGCGGCCGAGGTCGAGGCGGGAGTGGAAGGAGTGGGGCTCAGGGGCTTTGTCTGAGCGCTCGGCCCGGGGAAGGGGGCTTGCCCCGTCCGGGCAGAGTGTCCTGCCTGCCCAGGCATCCCATGTCGCGGCCCCGATGAGGCCTGAGCAGCACGGGGTGCACCCAAGGAGGGGGCCTGAGCGCCACTGGGGGCGCCCGCCCTCGGCATCTGCGTAGTGGGCACCTGAGTACCACTAGGGGCGCCCGCCCTCGGCATGGGCACAGTGGAGGCCGCTGCTTCCTGCGTGTGAGCATTCCCGCGCATCCAAGGGGAGGGAGTTGAGAAAACCGAGGTCTGCTGCTCGTCACGGGCTGCACCCTCGCGCTCCGGGGTTAGAGGCAGGTGCATCGTCTCCGCATCCTCGTTCTTCTGCGGATTCGAAGAAGAGCCCTTGTGAGCATTTAAGGGATCAGATTGCGGGGTCGTTGTCATAAGTCCTTCTTTCACTGCCTATCGGCTGATGGGAGACAGTATGGGTGCCTTCCTTGCCTCAACACTGATACTCGCCTGCATGTTTCCTGTACGCCACTGTCTCACTCCTCAGCTATCGGCCTCACCTCGGCCCGCGTCAGGCCCGGGCCTTCACCCCTGTCTGCATACCGCCTTCACTGCCGCGAGCGCACTCGGCCTGGAGCAGGGGACTCGTAGAATCCGGATCCCCTTCCCGTCCTCGCCAATGAGTTCACTCACTTCGGCTCTCGTGTGTGCTTCTCGGTAGTCGGCACCATAGGCGGCGGCGAGCTCTCGGATGGAGGTGGGCTGGGCGGTTGCGAACCAGCGTTCAAAAGTCGGCGCATTCTCCTTAAGGCCGTGCTCGAGTCCAGCGAAGATCCCTCCGCCCGAGTCGTCGGCGACGATGATGAGCAGATCGGGTTTCTTTTCCTCCGCGGGGATTGCGAGCGCCCCGGCATCGTGGCAGAACGCCAGGTCGCCCAGGAGGATCGTCACCGCCTCCCCTCGTCCGAGGGCGAGACCGATCCCGGTGGCGAGGGTCCCGTCAATGCCTGCGAGCCCACGGTTGGCGACCACGAGACGTTTGGCGCCCGCCCGGCCCACGAGGTCGACGGCGCGCACGGAGTTGGAGGCGCCGAGCAGCAGGGTTCGTGTGTCCTTAGCCATCACGGTGTGGGCAATGCCGAGGACCGAGAGGGGTTCGTCCTCGATGAGGCGGCTGATCTTCTCCCCCGCTTCGAGGGCGGCCTCGCGCCATTGTTCACGCCATGCGCCTTGGTCGCAGGTGACCGGCTCGTTCGGTGCGTTCAGCCCCGGCGCGACAAGGGCCGCATTGCCTGAGACATCGGTCCATTCTGGAGAGGGGTCGATGACTGCGACCCGCAGGTCTGTGCGGGCAAGGAGAGCCGACACGGGGCGCGAAAGGGTGGGCCGTCCCGTGACGATCACCTGTTCGACGCTTCGGGCGAGGGGCCCGGACAGGAGGGACTGCTGGTAGGGGATGGCGTTCTCATCCCAGGCGAGGCCGCTCGAGGGCTCGGCGAGGATCGGAAGTGCGGCCTGCGACGCCCAAATGGAAGCAGCCGGGTCGGCTCCATCTCCGGCGAGGATGAGGGTGCGCATCCCCTCCCTGACCGCTTCCTTCCATTCGACCCGGGGTGTGGGGGCGCGAAGAACTTTCGTGGATTCTCTCTCGAGGAGGAAGGGCGCTGGAGTGATGGAACCACCCTCGGGGGTGAGGGGCTCGCGGAAGGCGACATTGAGTTGGACCGGGCCGGGGGTTCCTGTGGGGATGCCCTCGGCGTGGGCGAGCAGACGGCGGACCCTGGCGTTCAGGCTCTGATCGGGGGCTGTTTCTGCGGGCAGGTCGAGGACTTCCAGGGCATGGGAGGAGAAGATTCCGGGCTGACTGGTGGTCTGTGAGGCTCCGACTCCTCGCATTTCGGCGGGCCGATCGGCGCTGATGACGAGCAGTGGGAGCCTCGAATGCTTCGCTTCGGCGACTCCGGCGTGAAGTTCAGCGACAGCCCCTCCTGAGGTCGTGATGATTGCGACGGGTGCGGGGCGAAGGCAGGGCCTCGGAGTGGAAAGCTCGGGTTCTGGTTCCACCCCCTCCTCTTCACTGCGTCCGGCTCTTGACAATCCGAGGGCGAGGAAGGCTGCGGAGCGTTCATCGAGTCGCACATGAGCGCGCAGATGACCGGCTCGGCAGGCCGCGTCAAGCGCGTAGGCGAAGGGGGCTGAGCGCGAGCCGGGACAGTACACGACGTCTTTCACTCCCGCGCCGATGAAGGCTGCGAGGATCGCGCGGGCGAGCTTTTCAGCGGGGTGGCTCATCGTTTCTCCTCGCTTCGCTTCTCGTCGAGGTGGGCGCACATGGCGTCGAGTCGGTGCAGCCATTGTTCGCTCAGTTCGGGGGCGACTCCGGGCCCTTCGAGCAGGCTCAGATCGGGTTCGAGTTCACGCAGAGGCAGGTGTCCATCCTCGACGCGAAGGGGCTCGGCGACGGTGTCTGCTGTGAAGAATCCTCCGGTCGCCAAACCGCAGGCGAGGGGCTCGCCGGGCAGGCAGGCGGCGGCGTGCACTCCGGCTGCCAGGCCGATTGAGGATTCGAGGGCGGAGGAGATGACGAGCGTCAGTCCGCTCTCCTCTCCGATTTTTAAGGCTCGGCGGATACCGCCGAGGGGAGCGATTTTCATGATCGCGACATCGGCGGCACCGGCGCGGGCGACGGCCAGGGGGTCTGGGGCGCGCCGGATCGATTCATCGGCGGCAATGGGGGTTTTCACTGCGGATCGGACCCGAGCGAGTTCTGGCACGCTCAAGCAGGGCTGCTCGACATATTCGAGTCCCCCGGCGTCGCGGGCCGCTTCCTCGAGGGCGTTGATCGCGCTGATCGCCGTGTCCACGTCCCAGGCGCCGTTCGCGTCGACGCGCACCCGAGCCGCTTCACCGACTGTTTCCTTGAGGGCGAGGGCGACGGCCCGGACTCGCTCAATGTCCTCATGAAGGGGTGTGCCTGGGTCTGCGACTTTCACTTTTGCTGTCGCACAGCCCCCGGAGTGGAGGATCTTCTTGTACGCCTCTTCGGGGGTGATCACGGGGATCGTCGCGTTGACGGGAACGCGCTCACGAAGCGGCGTGGGGCGTTCTTCGTTCGCATGGGCGAGCGCTGCGGCCAGCCAGTTCGCAGATTCTTTGGGATCGTAGTCCCAGAAGGGGGATGCTTCGGCCCAGCCGAAGGGGCCGTGCAGGAGAAGACCGTCTCGCCTGTTCACTTGTCGGAATCGGACATTCATCTTCAGGGAGTGGACGAGGAGGTCATCAACGGCGCCGAGGACGCGGCGAGTGGGTGCGGACAGTCCTTCGAGGGGGATGCGAGTGAGGGCTGCGCCGTGATTCTTCATGCGTCCATTGTGCCCGAGGCAGCGACTAGCGACTCGCGCGGGCTGTGAAACCGGGCTTGGGGCGCTTCGAGCGATTCCCGAGTGGGGATGCAGTCATCGAGGCGGTGGCTGATTCTCCTTACTCGTGAAGACGCTCGGCCCGTGCCGATGCTCCAGCGTCCGCTTTGGGCGCCTCTTTTGTGAGGTCTGCATCTGGGCGGGGTCCGGTGTCTGCCTCGACTTCAGCGGGCACGAACGGCCAAGGCCCCCTGCCTGTGTTTCAGAGTGCCGCCACGGCCATGGCGCCCGAACGTCCGAGGACGACATGCCCGGTGCACAGGCTCCCACTCACCCGATCAGTTCCGAACACCCCGGAGATCTCGCGCGCACGATCCGCATGGTTGATGAGCAGCAGCATCCCGCCCCTTTGGGCCGCTTCAATCCCATCGGGCAGATCGGCCCTGCTCGGCTGTACTCTCGCGTAGGCACCGACCAGGCTGAGCAGGCCGCGTCTCGTCGCTGAATCCAGGACGCTTCCAATGCGCCATAGGGCTCCCGTGCCGCAGGGCTCACGGGTGATTGCCGCCCCTCCTGCGGGGTGGAGGGCGATTGTTTCTTCCTCTTCGCCCTGCTCGACGAGGAGGGATGCGCGGGCTTGCAGGCTTCTGGCAGCGGGAGGAGGGTCGAGGAGACGGTCCATTGCTCTTTTCAGGGTGGGTGCGACGTCATGTAAAAGCGAGCCCGGCGTTCCGGCGGGCGGTTGTGCATTGCGCCTCGCTCGGGAGATCCGATCGACGAGGAATCCCGAGTCGAGGACTCCCTCATCGCCCTCATCCTCGCAATAGTCGAGGATCACCTGCATGCCCTCCTCGACAAGGGGGAACAGCTCCTCCTCTTCGATACTCGAGTCGGCGATGAGAATCCGAGGCAGATCCCCGCTTCTTGTCCACTCTTGTCTTTCCTCATCCCCTGCTCCCCGGGGAACCTCATGTCCCCTCAGGAGTGTTTCCCTCAAGCCCTGAAGTGTTTCGTTGAACTCCTGGGCTTCGCGGATTTCGAGGGAGTAGCCCGCTTCCCAAGAGCACGCGTGCCAGCGTTGGACCGCGAACGAGGCTGTGGGCGTGGTCGACACACACAGGATCCGGGGCGTGCTCTGCACATCGCGCCTCGTTCCCTCAACGCCCCTTCCCTCAAGGCCAGCGCTCTCAGGGGCACGTGCTTCAACGCCACTTTTCTCCCTCCCAGTTCCTTCGCGCCGTGTTGTCTCGATGCCGAGTCCCCTGTCTTGCGCTGGAGCATCAGTGAAAAGATCAGAAACGTTCCCGAGCACGCGCCCGCGCACCGAAGCCCCCTGAGCCCCGTGGGCGAGGGCGAGGACGAGCAGCCCGACCTCTTCCACAGCGCTCTTCGGATCGGTGTCGAAATCAGCGATCCAGGCACGTCCTCGGGCTCGGGCGTGAGCGCAATCGAGGGCGAAAGCGGTGGCGCGCGGCGAGGCTGCAAGAATCGGCACGAGGAGGGAGGTCATGGACGAAGAGTAGCGGGCGCGGGCAAGAAGAGCTCAGGCGGATCGCCTACCCTGAACCCATGAGTGCACTCCCCTTCGTTTCCGACACCTTCGACCCGGATCGCTGGCGTGAAGTCGTCGGCTTCGACCTTCACGACCTCACCTATCACCGGGGGATTTCTCGCGGCCGTGAGATCGACGGGCGCCCCCATGGGGAGGATCTGCCCGTTGTGCGCATCGCCTTCGACCGGCCCGACATCCGCAATGCTTTCCGGCCTGGAACCGTCGATGAGCTGTACCGATGCCTCGATCATGCGCGAATGACGAGTGATGTTGCGGCGGTGATCCTCACGGGCAATGGTCCCAGCGCGAAGGACGGAGGCTATTCCTTCTGCTCGGGCGGCGACCAGCGGGTGCGCGGCAATGACGGCTACCGTTACGAGGTCGAGGGCGCCAACGCCGACGCAGACCTTCAAACCCGGCGCGAGCAGGTTGATCCAGCACGGGCCGGACGCCTGCATATTCTCGAAGTGCAGCGCCTCATCCGCACCATGCCGAAGGTCGTGATCGCCGTAGTCCCCGGGTGGGCGGCAGGCGGAGGTCATTCTTTGAATGTCGTGTGTGATTTGTCGATCGCTTCGAAAGAGCATGCGGCCTTCATGCAGACCGATGCGAATGTCGGCAGTTTCGACGCGGGCTACGGCTCGGCTCTGCTCGCCCGCCAGGTCGGGGATAAAAGGGCTCGTGAGATCTTCTTCCTTGCGGGGCGCTACGACGCCGATACGGCTGAGCGTTGGGGAGTGGTCAACGCCTCCGTCCCGCATGCGCAGTTGGAGGACACGGCCCTCGAGTGGGCCAAGACGATCGCGAGGAAATCGCCGCAGGCGATCCGCCTTTTGAAGTTCGCCTTCAATCTCGCTGATGATGGCATGGCGGGTCAGCAGGTGTTCGCAGGCGAGGCGACTCGTATGGCGTATATGACTTCGGAGGCTCAGGAGGGGCGTGATGCCTTCCTCGAGCATCGAGAACCGGATTGGAGCGCTCACCCCTACTACTTCTAAGCGAGCTACTTCTCAGCGAGCGCCGCTCGCGGGGTAGCCTCGACCGCCGGGGAAGTCCCTGCCCGCCCTCCGGGGAAGCGCCCTCCCTCTGCACGAACGCGGGCCCCTTCAGGCCCGCTTCTGCACGCGCAGACCAGAGCTGCTCGGGGCGCGTCCCGTCGCGCTGCGGGTGTGAAAGACACGAAAGACGCGGTTTCTCCTGTGTTCTCTCCTTGGGGAATCGGCCACAGATTCGCGCTTTTCCGCCTTCCTCAAGTTTTCGAAGCGAGAGCGGCATATTGTTGACAGACAAATCTTTTTCCAGCAGTCTCACGAGTCGTACAAGGAGTCATGATGCCCGAGCCACGCGTCCTCGTCGTCCCCGGAGGAACGAACATCGGCGCCATCGCCCTCGCGAACGCCTCTTTACATAAGCTCATTGAGTTGTACGAGGAGCGCCAGGCGGACCCGGAGCACCCGGCCCCGCACACAGTCGTGGTCCTTCGCGACCCCGCAGAGGTCGCCCCATCGACTCTTCGGGGTGCCTCCCAATCCCCCACAGAGGCCTTTCCCGCCGATCAGTATCCGCAGCTCGCCGACAAACTCGAGGACCCGGACTTCTTCGAGGGCATTGACCTGGTGATCCGCACCTCGGGCTCAACATCTGGGGATCCCCGTCTCGTCGGCTTATCCGTCGAAGCGATCGTCGCTTCCATCCAAGCGACCGATGCCGCGCTTTCTGGCCCGGGGAATTGGATTCTCGCGCTTCCCGCTCACCACATTGCAGGGGCTCTTGTCATGTTGCGTTCCGCTCTCGCCGGGACGAATCCTTTCATCGTTGATGTTGAGACGTCTTTCGATCCGCGAGCGCTCCTGCCCGCCATCGCCGGAGCGACCCAAAACCCGGATGTGCCGGGCTATTTGTCGCTGGTGCCCACCCAATTGGCCGAGTGCCTCGATGCGGATGATGAGGTTCTTCACGCCATGCGCCGCCTTTCGGCGATTCTCGTCGGAGGTTCTGCCTCCCGTCCGGGCCTGATCGAACGCGCCAGGGAACTGGGCTTGAAGGTCCGGGAGACCTACGGGATGACGGAAACCTGCGGGGGCTGCGTCTACGACGGCATCCCACTCGAGGGCGTCGAGGTCCGTATTCTCGACAAGGACGGCCAACCGCGTATCGCCATTGGTGGCCCAACAGTGATGACCCGCTACCTGGATGGCACCGCCGATCCTTTCTTCGAAGAGGGCGGGCACACCTGGCTCCTGACCGGTGATCTGGGGCTCATCACCGCGGGCGGGCAGGTCCGCGTTGATGGGCGCGCTGATGACATCATCGTCACCGGCGGCCTCAACGTCGCTCCCCAACAGGTCCTCGATGCTGCTCTGACCTGCGAAGATGTTGTCGATGTGTGGGTGACCTCAACTCCCGATGAGAAGTGGGGCGAGGCCGTCACCGCCCTCGTCGTTCCCCGCTCTATGCCCACTGATGCCAAGCAGATGGCCGCCCTTGGACGCAAGGTTCGCGATCATGTAGGTGGAATCATTGGCCGCACCGCCGCTCCGCGCAGGGTGGTCGCAGTCGACGCCCTCCCCTATCTCGAAGGAATGAAGATCGACCGGATGAAGGGGCTCGAACTCGCTTCGACGACGAGCTCGCCTGAGCGCGAATGGTGGCGTTAAGACGCCGGAAGGAGAGCTTCACGTGGCTTCGTTGAGCGAGTGGATCGAGGGCGCCCGGCCCCGGACCCTTCCCGCTGCGGCCGCTCCCGTCCTCGTCGGTACGGCAGCCGCCATTCACCTGGGTGCATTCGCCCCCCTGAGAGCGGGCCTCGCTTTCCTCGTCGCGCTCGCACTGCAGATCGGAGTGAACTACTCGAACGACTACTCCGATGGGATTCGAGGGACAGACGAGAATCGACAGGGGCCTGCCAGACTGACGGGTGGGCGTTTGACGGAGCCGAAGAATGTCCTCATCGCGGCCCTGTCCTGCTTCGGGGTCGCAGGAGTCGCAGGTCTGATCCTTCTCGCCCTATCAGGCGCGTGGCTCCTCATCCTCCCGGGGATCGCCGCAGTGGTCGCCGCCTGGTTCTATACGGGTGGCCGCACCCCCTACGGGTATATGGGAATCGGTTTGTCCGAGCTCTTCGTCTTCGTGTTCTTCGGTTTCATGGCCTGCGTGGGGACGACGTGGACGCAGATCCCGCAGGCTCCGGGGTGGCTGTGGGCTCTGGCGAGCGCACTGGGGCTGCTCTCGGTGGCCCTCCTCATGGCGAACAACATTCGAGATATTCCATCTGATAGGGAGTCGGGTAAGAAAACCCTGGCGGTTCGTCTGGGCGATATGCCTTCTCGCGGCGTCTACGTGGGCTGCTTCGCCCTCGCGATCGGCGTTCTCGGTGGTGTCGTCTCCTTCCTGGGTTTTCCCGTCTCTGTCGTTCTGCTCGCCCTCGTTGTCACAAGTGTGGGCGCAGCGCCTGCCGTCTGGGTGCTTGCGAGTGGAAGGCGTGGGAGTGCCTTGATTCCCGCGATTAAGAGGACGGGCCTGTTCACCCTCGCCTGGGCAGTGGAGATCAGCGTCTTCTTGGTTCTCGCCTGATTGTCATTGGGGGAGAGCTTCTCTTGGTTCTTCTCAGGCGTGTCATCCGCGTCGCACACTTCCCGGCTCGACGATAGGATCAATGGATGCTGAGGATTGCCGCCATCGTCTTGTGGATCGCGATCACCGTGTACGCGTTAGCCGATTGTGTGAAGACTCCCGAGGATCAGATCCCCGCTCGGATCCCGAAAGCGATGTGGCTGATCCTCATCATCATTACGATTCCCTCCTTCTCGCTCGGCTCAATCGCGTGGATCATCGTGAAAGCCGTGGCCCGCGCCGAGGCCGGACAGGCTCCGCTCCCAGGCTTTGCGTTCCCGAACTCGCAGCGTCCTCACAGCCCTCAAGGCCCCGCCGCCAGGCCTTCTGCGCCCGATGATGATCCGGAGTTCCTGTTCCGTTTGGAACGCGATATCCAGCGCGAGCGCAAGAAAGCCGAAGAAGAGCGGCGACGCCGCCTCAAGGACGACTCCGCTTCGGATCCAGGTGATGCCTCCGCTGATTCGCCAGAAGGGGAGTCTCACGCCGAATGATCGGCTTCCCCCTAGTCGTTTTTCCCTCTGATCAGCTTCCCGCCTCATCGCTTTCCCGGGGCGATGGGCTCTTCAGCCCTGCGCCCAAGGCCTCAGCGTTTGAGCGCGGCCGCAGAATCGCCGGGCGTCATGTCCTGCGCCAGTTCAAGCAAATCGGCGCTCGGCTCCGCATAGGAGATCCCAATGAGCGTCGCGTCTTCGAACTCGAAGCTCGTGATCGACGCCAAAGAGCACTGACGCGACCAGGGCGCGTGAGCCAGAGGCTGTTTGCGGGCGAAGCGCGTGAGGATCGTAATGGGACTTTGATGCGAGACAATGAGCGCCTCATGCCCCTTCGAAACTTTGAGAGCCCCGGAGACGGCCGCTCGCATACGTTGAGCGATGTCGATGTAGGGCTCGCCCCAGCTGGGCTCCAAGGGCCTGAGGTAGTTCTTCCAGGCAGAGGGGCGCAGGAGGAGGGAACGATCGGCGTTCACCGGCAGGCCCTCAAAATTATTGCCCGCTTCGATCAGACGAGGATCGGAACTGATCGGCAGATCGTAGGCAGCGGCAGTCGGGGCGGCGGTGAGCTGTGCGCGCAGCAGAGGGGAGGAGATCACAGCGGTGATGTCCGCTCCCTGGTCGCGAAGAAAGTCCGCGCCTCTTTGCGCCATCTCATGGCCGAGGGGCGTGAGCCCGTAGCCGGGCAGGCGCCCGTACAGGATGCCCTTGGGGTTATCCACCTCGCCGTGGCGCATGACGTGAATCTTCGTCGAAGTCATGAGGCGATTCTCTCACGCCCGCTCCGCTCAAGGGTGAAAGGGCCCCTTTGAGCTCCACTCGACTCTCCTGCACACACGAGGGCGCTCCGCTCGGCGGCGGGCTGATGAGGCACTGGAGCGCCACCTGCGTGCACGAGGGCGAAGGCGCATAAAAGCTGGGCCCGACCTCATGAGGTCGGGCCCTGAAGCTCACTTCTTGTTACGACGCTGGTGACGCGTCTTGCGGAGCAGCTTACGGTGCTTCTTCTTCGCCATGCGCTTGCGGCGCTTCTTGATGACGGAGCCCATGGGGTTCCTCCCTCGTGTTCGGTTTGCGCGGCAGAGGTCACTACCGCTCGAGTGATCGCGGTCGTCTGGACCGCAGCGGGGATATCCTACCCGCTTCAGCCGCTGATTCCCGCAGCCCGATCATCACTGTGATCGGCAAGACCGGAGTTGATGAGTTGACCGACGGCCGCTTCGGGGACGCGGAAGCTCTTCCCGACCCTGATCGCGGGCATCTCGCCGGAGTGAATGAGGCGGTAGACGGTCATCTTGGACACGCGCATAAGATCCGCCACTTCGGAAACCGTCATGAAACGGGGGGCGGGCTGGTGCACCATGAAGACTCCTGAAAACCTCGTTGGCGAGGCGCTCGGAATCGACCATCCGTTGCTTAGGCCGCCTCAGGGGACATACTAGTGCCTGAGGGCCGAGCCTTAGCAAGTTCCACAAGGAAATCTTCTCGGTCTTTGAAGACGAGGAGCCCATCGGGCGACTCGAAGTGCGACACGCGCCCCAAGGGGCGAGGAAGGACGGGGCATGGCACCTCGCAAAAGACGCTCCTCCTCCCCCATCGTTTCTCCCCTTGGTACGGGGAATCTGAAATCACGGGGCTCCGCGCTTACCCCCGTCACCGTGGAGGATTTCGGCACCACGCCTTCGCCCTTCGTTCGCCCTGTTGACGGGCCTATCGGGCCGAAGGAAGGAAAAATCGACTCCTTCAAGAGCTGGTTCACCCGCGAAGCCCGCTACGCTCCAGCGCGCCTCGCCCTCGGTGTTTTCGCTTTAATCATCGCGACGATCACCGCTTTGCTCTCCCTGCCCTTCGCCACCGTTCCCGAACGGCCCATCGCCTTCGTTGATGTTCTCTTCACCGCAGTGTCCGCAGTGTGCGTCACGGGTTTGACGACAATCGACACGGCGAGCTCATGGACCATCTTCGGCCAAGCCGTCATCGCCCTGGGCATCATGATCGGTGGCCTGGGGGTCATGACCCTCGCCTCGATCCTCGGTTTCGCGGTTTCTCGCCACCTGGGACTCACCCAGCGCATGCTCGCCGCCCAAGAGACGAAATCCGATGGCCTCGGCCAAATCACGGGCCTACTCAAAGCGGTCTTCACCGCGTCCTTGAGCGCCGAAGCTCTTCTCGCAATCCTTTTCTTCCCCAGGTTCCTCACCCTGGGACATGCTCCCCTCTCCGCCGCCTGGCAGGCCGTTTTCATGGCGATCTCCGTATTCAACAACGCGGGCTTCGTCATCATGGTCGAAGGGCTCTCCCCGCGTGTGACAGACGGGTGGATGCTGATCCCCATCACCCTGGGCACTTTCATCGGAGCAATCGGCTTCCCCGTCATTCAAGACCTCAACGCCCACTGGCGAACACCAAGAAAATGGGCACTCCACACAAAGCTCACCCTCTCCGTCTACCTCATCCTCGCGCTCATCGGCTCCGTCATGCTCGCCCTGACCGAGTGGACGAACCCCGCAACCTTCGGCGCCCTCGACACCCCCTCGAGGATCCTCAATGCGCTCCTCGCCGGCGTGAACTCACGCTCTTCGGGCCTATCGGCTCTCGATGTCGGATCGATGCGCCCCCAGACCCACTTCGTGCAAGACATCCTCATGATGATCGGCGGTGGCTCGGCCTCGACTGCAGGAGGCGTGAAAGTCACGACCTTCGCGGTCCTCGTCCTCGCAGTCATCGCCGAGGCCCGGGGCGATCAGGACATTGAAACCTTCGGGCGGCGCATTCCCCCTTCCGTTGTCCGCCTCGCGGTCGCAGTGTCCCTCCTCGGAATGGCGATGGTTGCCGTCTCCGTCGTCTTGCTGCTCACCTTGACGAACTACTCCCTCGACGCGGTCCTCTTCGAAACGATCTCCGCTTTCGCAACCGTTGGTTTGTCAACGGGGATCAGCGCGACTTTGCCGCCGCTGGCGAAATACGTCCTCATCGCTCTCATGTTCGCCGGGCGCACCGGCTCCATGACGGTCGCAGCCGCTCTGGCACTGCGGGAGCGTTCCCGCGTCATCCGCATGCCAGAAGAGCGTCCGATCATCGGCTGAGCACGCAGAGAGCCGTGAACGGGCATAATGGCGGTCATGGCACACGAGGAAAGCAAGGATCTGACGTCTGGGACGCTCGTCATCGGGCTCGGGCGTTTCGGCTCCGCTGTGGCGGTCACCCTTGACAAGCTCGGCTACGAAATCCTCGCCGTTGAGAGGGACCCGGCTCGGGTTCGCGCTTTCGCCGGGCGCTTCCCCCTTGTCGAGGCCGACGCGACCTCCATGGACGCCCTCGAACAGCTTGGCGCCCGAGAGTTTAGGGCCGCAGTCGTCGGCGCAGGTTCTTCCTTGGAGTCCTCGGTCCTCATCACCGCGAACCTCGTGGACCTTGGGATGCCCTCCATCTGGACGAAGGCGATCTCGCGCGAGCACGGTCGGATTCTGCGTCGAATTGGCGCCCATCATGTCATCTACCCGGAGTTCGACGCGGGCCAGCGCACGGCGCACCTCGTGGGCGGAAGGATGATCGACTATATTGAAATGGAAAAGGGCGGCTTCGCCATCATGAAGCTGCGCCCCCCGAGGGAAGTCCACGGTTTCACTCTCGAAGACTTGGATTTGCGGGGCCGTTACGGGGTGAACATGCTCGGGATCCTGCGTCCGGGTCAGCCTTTCGAGTATGCGAAGGCCCAGACCCGCATCAACCCTGAAGACATCATCATTGTCTCCGGGGATGCTCGTCTTCTTGAGTATTTCGCGAACCGTCCCTGAGTCATCGCCTACTCGGCGCAAGGCCATGTGGCGGCCCGCTGCGACTCTTCTCTACTCTGCCGTTTCCCGCCTGTTTATAGACTCTTCACAATTCGAAGTGTAGTTGGGGTCTGAATCTGCCTGTTTCGAGTAATGATCATCGATGTTGTGGCGAGGTTGCGAAAGCCGCCTGCTGAGCCTCGTATGTGTTCGCAACGGCCGTTGAGTGCTTCGACCGGGCCGTTCCTAGTGTAGGGGTGGCCTAAGAATACGAGGATAGCTCTGGCGCTTTTCTTGAGCGTTTCCCTGGGTGGCGACCTCGACGAAAGAGGACTCTGGACGCTGGCAGACACCTTCTCGGCAAGGGCGTCTTGACGATTTTGTCCGCTTACCAAGTCGGGCGCGCGGGTGGTGAGCAGTCCTTGGCCGGTGTGCAAGGTCTTCCTGGCTCGATACAACGGTTCATTGGCTAAGTCTCGATGGCCGCGCTTCTTGCTGGACCCGACGGCGGCACCGGTCGAGAGCATCACTTCAGAGGCGCACGACGTAGAAAAGGGGTCCATCACCGCTCTCGCCTTGGGTTGTTCCTCGGCTGCGGCGGTCTTGGAGGAGCCGGTAAACCCATCCACGGCGACCACATCGACCGCCTCGTGCCAACCCATGGGACATTGAGTGAGCCAGGTCTTAAACGCTTGCTTAGAAAGTCCCTGGACCACGTCAGGAAGCCCCGCAGGACCACCCTCCCACGGATTGGGGCCAAGTCGATAATCGGCGGTGACGTACCTATCGCCTATTGCGGGTCTGTCGCCATTCGTGTTCGTCCACGCCGATGCTGTTCACGCCGTAGAAACGGGTTGGATCATCAAATGAGCACGCGCCAGCTCTAAGCTAAATCGGTCTCGTTGGCAGTGTTCCACAGCACCGCCTGGACCTGAGCAATCCGCGCCACGGTGCGACGCTGGACTACCAACGCTACCAGCGCCCATCGCAACGCCAACCGTCACAGTTTCTGGCGCGGCAAGGCTGCACGGCTGGTGTCTCGGCGCGACACTCGCTGACAACCACAACGACGAGAGCAGCACACCCCGACCGCCAAGATGGTTGATCGCCAGCCAAAAGCACGTGTGCTGTTCGGCGCATCACCGCACCACGAGACACACTGACAATGACCCGGCACCCCAACACCGCACGCCGATCCCCAACGTCTTGCTCAACAACATCTAGACCGACCTCGTCGAGATGGGTGAACCTTGTGAAAAAGGTAGCGTTAAACACGTCGAGGTCTTCCAGATGGACGGTCTAAGAAACTCCCATCATCCAAAGACCTTAACCCCTCCACAAAACATCGAAACGCCCACCAGATCACTCACCCCCCCACCCCCCTAATTCTGAAGATCCTCTTGAGGTCTGCGCAGTCTGAAGGATTAAGCGCCACCAATTGTTTGCGAAATTTCAAGCCTATACACAACACCCCCATGCGCTCCTAAACACGAAGAGCCACATATACAGAATCCCGGCCGAGATTCTCGCAAACCTCACTCATCCTTTCCTCAAACAACCCCCTGCTGTTCAAGAAAAGGACATGCCGAAATCCTGAACCTCAAGGACGCGCGACCCGACACAGCGAAAGCTAAGCACATCTCCTCTACAAGCGCGATACCGAGTAACCAAACCTCGATCACAGCCGCTCCAGACCAAAGATCAAGGTGAATGCAGAAAACGAAACAAAGAGTCTGTTTCAGTCCAACAGTTTCGAGAACGAGCTATGGAATTGCAAGGGTTCACGCGATTAATCAACATCCCGAGCCGCTTAAGCGTTCCAGTTCGCTTTCCACCACGGAAGAGTCGCCCCCGCCGCTCGGCAGCGGCACCCGCACATCGCCATTCAATCCAGCTACCCCATCAACATCCACACGCATACCCCACTCTCAACTCCAAGAAGCTCCACATTCCCGATGCTCACCCCTTCACCGATCGACCTTGCAAGATGCAGCTTTCCCATCTCCGAGAGATCCAGATCAGAAGCATTCGAACAGAGAAAGCCAAAAAACACACCGCGAACCGTCGCATGATATAGTTGCGTTTGAAACTCGTCTTAGAATAAGATTGGAATTTAGACGACTATGGAATGCAAGATTTGCGGCTCCCCCGTGTACATGGAACGCGTTCGTAGCCCTCGCTCGATTGCCGATTCGTGCGACCCTTACGAAGAAATGCCGAGATGCTCGAACAGTTCCTGCGACTCCAATGATTTGACTTGCGCGGGCAGACCGAGTCCACTCTGATCCTGGAACGAACCGATCAGATCCCCAAATCCCAGACGATTGGTGGACTCAATGCTCACCTATCCCCCGAGGAAACGGTCGCCACATGCTCCTTCAAGCAAACCGGCTCTTCACAATTGTGAGTGTAGGTAAGGTTGGAATCCTCCTGTTTCGAACAGGATTGGGGCGATGTAGTTGGCGAAGGGTCAAAAGCCTAGGGTACTTCCTTTGGGAATGTTCGAGTCGGCGAGGGTTTGGGTGGACCCGTTGCTGGTGCCTGGCCGGTCGAAATAGGCCACCACGCCTTTAACGCGTCTTTTCGGTCTCCTCCCCAAGCATGATCAGCTCGGTTAAGACTTGGGGGGACGCCACTGCTGATAGCCGCGATGGCCCGCCTCATTATGCTCTTTCCCAGGTTGGGGTCGGGTTAACGGTAAGCGGTAACGTTCCTCTAATAGACGCCCCAAGTTGCTTCTACTTCGACGTGGGCATCGTCTGCGAACAACGCGTTGAGTCGCTCGAGCGACCAACCGCTAAGTAGGTCTGCACCCGCCGTTAAGGGCGGCGGCATTGTATACAACGCGCGACTTTGTCGTCCACGCTGGCCGTGGATGCCAGTTGGACCCGACGGCGGCACCGGTCAAGAGGCCCGTCGGCCAAGCGGATTATATGGATGCGACCCCCTTTGTTGTACGGCGGTTGCATCGGGGGCTTTTCAGCAGTAGCGGACCTAATATCGCTAAAGGCGTCTATCGCGACAACTCCCACCGTATCTCGCCGTGTTGTGAGGTGAGCGGTGAGCCAGGTCTTGAACGCCTGATTGGATCACTCTTGGACGATGTCTAACGCTCGTGCGGAGCCGATGTCCTCACGCGCGGGGGCAGGTGCGTGACCACGGTGACGGCTTTCGTCGCCGCTTGCGAGCATGGCACCACACGTCCCCACAACCACTACAGCGTTAACGGCGTCTCCTTGATCGGGAGCGTGGTTGGTTGCCACCCGATGGGCTCATGCGCTCGTCGGCGTAACACCGTGCCACACGAGCATCTTGTGACAGCCATGTCTCCAATACCACTCATCTGGTTCAGCAACCCGGCACTCCAACACTGCGCCCCGGGCCCGAATGTCTTTAAGGCTGATCTCTTCAAAGCGGATGAACGTGGTCAAATCAGGCAGCGTGAAAGCAGTCTGGGACACGTCGAGGCCTTTCAATAGGCAGTCTTAGCAACTCCCGGCATTGGACGGCCTCGACATCGACACACCAGCCGAACCTACCCGATCAATTGGGAAGAGGATCTTTGAAGCCCGTCCGCAAATGCCCAGGGCTGTCGATACGGTTAAGACATGGCGAAGACGAAAACGAGTTACCGCTGCACGGAATGCGGGTGGAGCAGCGCGAAATGGCTCGGCCAATGCCGAGAATGCTCCGCCTGGGGCACCCTGGAAGAGGCCGTGCCCGCAGGAGTGCTCGCCGGTGGCACCGCCCCCACTCCCCCGCGCAAGCCGGCCCGTCCGATCGGCCAAGTCGACGCGGGAATCTCGAAGCAGCGCCCCACCGGTGTGGGTGAACTCGACCGGGTCCTCGGCGGCGGCATCGTCCCGGGAGCAGTCATCCTCCTCGCAGGAGAACCCGGCGTCGGCAAATCGACTCTCCTCCTTGATGTTGCGGCCCGAGTCGCCCGCACCTCGGCTCGCCTCGGCCCAGTCCTGTATGTAACGGGAGAAGAGTCCTCCTCCCAGGTGAAATCCCGCGCCGAACGCATTGGCGCAATCGACGAAGGCCTCCTCCTCGCCGATGACAACGACCTGTCCTCGATCCTCGGGCATGTGGAGGCTGTCAAGCCCTCGCTCCTGCTCGTCGACTCCGTGCAGACAATCCAGTCCCCGCAGGTCGATGGTGGCGCGGGAGGCGTCGCCCAGGTCCGTGCGGTCGCAGCTGCCCTGATCCGCACCGCGAAGGAACACAATATGCCGATCCTTCTCGTCGGTCATGTGACGAAGGACGGGGGCATCGCCGGACCTCGCGTCCTCGAACACCTCGTTGACGTGGTCTGTCATTTCGAGGGCGAGCGCCACGCCCGTTTACGCCTGCTGCGCGCGGTGAAGAACCGTTATGGCCCGACCGACGAGGTCGGGTGCTTCGAACTCACCGATTCGGGGATTCGTGAGCTCTCAGACCCCTCCGGACTTTTCCTCTCACAGGCCTCAAGAGACATTCCTGGTTCCTGCGCGACGGTTTCCCTCGAGGGGCGGCGCCCCATGCCGACCGAAGTCCAGGCCCTTGTTGCCCCCAGCGCCGGGGGCTCGCCGCGTCGTACCACTTCAGGAGTCGACCATTCCAGGGTCGCAATGATCCTCGCGGTGCTTCAAGCCAGGCTCGACCTCGACTCCTCATCTTTGGATGTGTACGTGTCAACAGTGGGGGGTGCGAGGACCCAGGAGCCTGCGGTTGACCTGGCGATCGCGATCTCCATCGCTTCCGCTTTCAAAGGCTCAGCTCCCCGCTCCTCCTTGATCGCCATGGGAGAGATCGGGCTGACCGGGGAACTGCGGGCCTGCACGGGGCTGGGACGGCGTCTACAGGAGGCGGCTCGTCTGGGTTTTGAAACGGCGATCGTGCCTGCGCAGGGTTCGCAGGATCTTCCCCGCATCGAAGGCATGAACGTGTTCACCGTCTCCGAGCTGTCGACCGCGATCCGCGTGGCTCTGCCCTAGACTCGAATCAAGGTTGAGTCGCCTAGGAGGGTGGCATGAATGCTGACGCCGTCACTTTGAGGGAGGCCCTTGCGGCCGTCGCTCCCGGCACTGCTTTGCGTGAAGGGCTCGAAAGGATTCAGCGTTCACACACCGGCGCTCTCATTGTCCTGGGCTACACGCCCGAGATTGAGGCTTTGTGCTCAGGCGGTTTCGATCTTGATGTCGCTTTCACAGCCTCTCGTCTTCGTGAACTGTGCAAGATGGACGGCGCCGTCGTCCTCGATATTGACAAGTGGCGCATCCGCAAGGCGAATGTCCAGCTCCTCCCTGATCCTTCGATCCCCACTAATGAATCCGGCATGCGTCATCGCACGGCCCAGCGGACAGCCCGTCAGACGCACCTTCCGATCCTGTCCTTGTCCGCGTCGATGCGGATGATCTCCATCTACGTCGGCGAATATCACCGTCTCGTGGAAGAACCCGAGGCTCTCCTTGCGCGCGCCAACCTTGCTGTCGATACTCTCGACCGTTATTCTCAGCGCCTCGACGAGGTCCTCCAGACCCTCACTGTCCTTGAAATCCGTGATTCTGCGACGGTCCGTGATGTCACGACTGTGTTGCAACGCATGGAAATGATCCGAAGGATCATCTCCGAGATCAACAGCTACCTTGAAGAACTCGGCTCTGAGGGGCGTCTCCTCGCCCTTCAGGTCGATGATCTGATCCGCGGTTCTGCATCCGAACGGGCCCTCGTCATGCGCGACTACGTGCGTGACCAGTCCTCCATTGCCACTGTTGAACAGCATCTTTCAGAGCTGCCCGGCGATAAGCTCGTCGATCTCACGGCGATCGCGAATGTCCTCGGTTTGGGGGTCTTCGAGGTCGCCGACCTGGATCGAGAGATCCAGCCTCGTGGAATCCGCGCCCTCTCCCTTGTCCCGCACCTGCCGTGGAGCATCATCAAGGATGTTTCCTCGCATTGGGGGAGCTACGCGGAATTGCGAGCCGCGACCGTCGAGGATCTGCAAAGCATCGAAGGGATCGGCCCCTACCGGGCGAAACTCATCCACGAGAACCTCGAGCATCAGGCCCAGATGGCGGCGAACGGCCTCGTCGGCTGGTGAGGGGACGGCTCGGGAGATTCGCCCGCGCACGCGCGAGATTCACCCACTAGGGGTGCTCAAGCACCCGCCCAGGGGGTATGCACGGACACTCTAGAAGACCCGACCGCCAAGCAGGCGCAGGTGTTGTGCGCCGAGATGCGCCGATAAAGAGCTATTCGGGACTCCCGCCAAACGTTCTGCATAAAACACCGGCGCTGCGCGAGATCTCTGCCTGTAAGGAGCCCCGTAAAGAGCAGAACGGCGAGGGTATATCAGCCCGCTGCCTCGATGACGGTGAACACCAACTCACTCGTCACAGGCACGCCGGCGAAACTCAACTGGGCCCGGTACGTCCCCTCGTTTGCAAGGGGAGCCCCGCCCTCGGGCGTTGAACAGCCCTGCACGTAGACGCGCCCATCCCACGCCAATGAAGACGACCAGGGATCTCCAGGACTCAGGAGCAAGGGCGTCGCTTCCTCGTCACGAGACGCGCAGCGCGCTGAATCGTAGATGAGTTGATCGCCGGAGCGGATCGCCAGATCCACTCGTCCAAGCGAAGTGAAGCAGGCGGTGCGCCCAATGTTCACCATCGTGAGTGCGAGGTTCTCTCCTGAACCGACCCGCGTTTGCGTGGCCGTCGCGGAAAAACTCAAATCCTTCGCAATGCACCCGGGGATCATGACTCCCTCTTCGCGGGTGACGACACCGTCTTTCGTCACCTCATCACTATTGCGAAGCTCAATCCTTTCTGTTCCAGACTGAATGAACTCCCCCGTCTTCGCCAAGGCCGACTGTGATTCATCGACCTTAGGCTGAGTGGTCATGAAGCCGATGATGAAAAGCACAGCCCACACGACCAGCGCGAGAATGAGGATCAGACCAAGTCCCGTAATGATGCGCCGAGGCCACAGGTTCTGCTTGCGTCTCTTCGGTGCACGACCGCCACCTAAACGCCTCATTCCCCGGCGCGAAGCTTTCTGACCCGAAGCTTTCTGAGAAGCCCCTCGAGAAGATGAAGGACGCGATGTGCCCTTGCCCGGGTTCGTCGTGCGAGGAGTCTTCCCCCGCTTCTGGCTCACGCCGCCTGGTGACTTTCGAGCATTCCCCCGCGACAGCGATGGTGTTTTCCCACGCTTTCGCGGCCCCTTCGACTGTGAATCCTTCATGCTGGGCTCACCGTCGGTCGTTGTGTTTCGACTCCGTCTTCGTGATCGTCCTCGTCAATAATGCACCAACGCTCCACGACGACGGCAATCACGCACCACAGCAGTCCGGTGGCAATTCCGAAGGCACAGGCGAGGGCGTTGCGCATCATCTCAGGTGCGCCGATCCGGCTGAGAGTCGCGACGAGGATGCCGAGCAGAGCACCGACAAGCAGGGACGCGACAATCGCTGATGCCCGCGCGCCTAGGGCGATCCTCATAGCATTCAAAGAGTTCACCCACGTGCTCTTATGAGCGATGAAACGTTTGACATGCACCCCTGCCCATAAGAGGAATACGGCGAGAAGACCCTGAAG
>ERZ772764.203-NODE-203-length-43484-cov-9.976859_pt1 | contig 43484 bp, 72 predicted proteins | sample MGYA00512163_ERZ772764 | MGnify/ENA primary metagenome ERZ772764 (study PRJEB29015, sample SAMEA2737903) | human oral metagenome | biome: human oral; feature: human-associated habitat; material: dental | place: China | collected 2094 ... | reverse complement strand
TTATCAGATACTTCAAATATTACATCTCCAAGACTTCCTATCATTGCGGACCTCCTGTCTTATCTCCGCCGGCAGTAACTCCGCTATGAGTGTGAGTATTAAGATTGATACTTCCGCCTGTAATAGTTGTCCCAGACACAGTCAGATTTCCATTGATTTCAGTATTAGCATTAATAACAATTTTTGAAACCGGATTCAATGTCAGCACTCCTTTGTCATAGCTGTAAAATCCACCATCACTAAAAGTCCTTTTAACTTCACTAGCACTTGCAGAACTGTTCCGCATAGGACAACCAAGCACTACTCCCTGTTCCATCATTTCAGGAAAAAATAAGCAGTACACAGTCTGACCAATACTAAGCATGTAGTTGTCAGAATGACTTTCAGAAAAAGGAACTAAAATGTTAAGCCAGTCACTCGTTTTATCATCACCTGCAGAAAATAGAACTCTTACTTTTCCTGTTTTATGGTCTATTGCACTTACTTCTCCAGCCTTTAATATTTCTAACATTTTAACTCCTTTCTACCTGCTCATTTTTCTATTAGTTGTATTATTTTTATTACTTGATTTAGTACTTGTTTTATTACTTGCCTTAGCATTTTTACTGTTCTTATTGCTGTTACTGTTCTTATTCTTTTTACTAGATTTTTTAGCAGCTTTTTTTCTTTCTTTTTCTGCTTCTTTTTTCTTTTGTTCTTCTTTAGTCTGAGCTTTAGCATTCTTTTCAGCATTTTCCCTAGCTCCGACTTTCATGCACTCAAGCTCGCATGAATAGTCTCCAGTGATGCTATGTTTTACTTTATCAATCACATATTTACCCTCAAATTTACCCCAGCTTTCGTCTAGCTCAATTATCATTCCAGCCATATATTTAGTACTTCCGTCAACTGTTAAAGTTACTTGATATTCCTGTTTTAAATTTTCCTTTAAAGTTTTTTTGGCCACTTTTTTTGGGTCTGATTTTCCTTTAGTTTTTATTTTTTTTACCTTTTCTTTTTTACTTCTTTTTTCTTTCTTATCCGCTTTTTCTTTAAGTTTTGCTTTAGCTTTTTTATATCCGGAAGACTTTTTTCCATTCTGTTTTTTATATTCTGCATAAGAAATATCAGGCATCAGTTTTCACCTCGTTCCGTTTTTCGAGTTCTTCTTTAGTCATTGTTTCTCTGATTAACTTTTTCTTGTCAGGATCATAATATGACACTTCCACTTTGTCATATATTCCTTTATTCTTTTTCTTCAGACTAAAACTACGGATTCTGCTATCTCGTATATTAAATTTTTCGATTGCTTCATTATCTTTTATATTGTCATCATCAAAAATAATAATAGTATCATCCGATATTTTCATACTTAGTCCAGTTTCTTTAATGACTCTATCTATAAAAGCTAAATCAGTTTCATTCTCCTGATCAAGCCTTTCATAGTATTCGTTATCAGCATGGATTTCTACATTCATTTGATGCCGTACAGCCATCTGATTAACGAGTTCTTTTAAAGTTATCTTTTCCCAAGCTTTAGTATTTTTCTGATCACGTATGTTTCCATCTAGCGGGATTGCTATACACTTAAGATTAAGCCTGTCATTGTCAAATGTTGGCTCGTCAATATAGAATGTTCCTATATCCAAAAAACTTCCGTCTTTTCCATCATCTTCATATATTCCGACAATTAATTGAGCATTTTCGTCAGGATACCATTCCTTAAGCCAACGATAATCCATATTCTCAAGTTCCAATTCAAGGTCATCTATGGCATTCTTACTGTTGTCAGTGTAGTTAAGAGAAGAAATGGAATGAGCTATATCTTCTGATATATCCACTCCGTTAAATATCACTATTACCTTTATTCCTCTTGCTAATGGCATTATTTACCTCTTTTCCAAGGTGGCAGTTTGTTTTCTTCAATTTCCTGATCCAGTTCTTCGATAAAATCAGGAATAATAACAGGAATGTCAGCTGGAAATATTGATACATCTATTAAATTTAGATTATTTCTTATGAGCCTATGAAAGTATTTTTCATTTCCGTAGACTTTATAAGCTATTAAATCCCACGTATCTCCGCTGACAGTTCTGTATACTTTTGTCTTCATTATCCAAACGCCACCCTTCTTTTTCTGTTATCACGTTCCTTAAGTATTCTTTCAACTTCCCTTGCTATATCATTTGCGTTAGAATTACTTCCGGCATTAATTGTGATATTTATAGTGTCTCCCCCCACAACAGTTGAGCCACTACTTCCCAAACTAGAAGCTCTTTCTTTTATTCTGTTTACTCTGTCCCTTAGTGTATTTTTCGTCCTAGAAGCATTGAGTATTTCAGTACCCTTCGGCAAGTTCATCAGCATTTCACTCTGTGCAATAAATGGAGACTGTCCTGGAATTCTAATCATTTCCGCTCCACGTTCCGCAACTGTTGTAAGTCCACCTTCAAAATAATTTGTTCCTGTCCATTTTTGTGGGGTTCCTTGTCCACCACCAGTTACTTTATCCCAAGTTTCTTTCACTTTCACAGTAATAGGATTATTTGTCACTAAATTTTTTAAAGCATTCCATTTGTCACCAAACCAGTTAAATAAACCATTTAGAATTCCTTTAGCACCTTCTACAAAATTACTTATTCCACTTTTAACCATATTCCATGCACTTTGTGCTATTTTAGGAATTTCATTCCATTTTCTAGTTACAAATGCTACATAGATTCCAAAAATTCCTTTTATTACTCCAATAGCTGCTTTTATAATCCCTTTGACCATATTAAATACGCCTTTAACTACGGTAACAATCAATTTAAAATCTGCCATCATGCTTCTTATTCTAAAAATCACAAATTGAATCGCAGTTATTATTACAACTTTAATTATTTTCCCTACTACAGAAAGTATTGGTTTCAATGTATTCCAAACTTTTTTCATAGTTTCACCAGCAGATTTACTTTTATTTGATATCCATGTCATAGCAACACCTAAATATTCTTTAAGTAATCGTCCTAACTCTTTAACATGTGGTATTATCTGCTTTACAGCATTATTTACTCCATCCCTGAACCATTTGGATTTAGTGTATAACAATACAAATATTCCTATTATTACAGCTCCTGCTAATATCCATGGATTTGTTAATAATCCTCCCATTTTAGATAACGTTGGAAATACTTTAGAAAATCCTTTTACAATTCCTCCTGCAGCTTTCAATTTATTGAAGGTAGTAAAAATTGTAAATATAAATTTTAGCATTGGAGATCCAGTCTTCAAAATAGTTCCCATTCCTATATTAAATAAAGCAAAAGCACCTATAACTTTCATTAATCCACTAGTCAACTTTGGATTCTGTTTTATCCAAGTCGCTATATTCTCAAGTATTGGTTTAGTTGCTGTCAATAAATTTTTTATAGAAGGAGCTAATGCTAAACCTACATCAGCCAGAGAATTCATTAGCTGATTTTTTGCTACCTTTAACTGTGTTCCTAATGTTTTCATACGTTCAGCATATTCTTTTTCAACCGCTCCATTTGCCATTTCAGATTTAGCTTTTGATAAATTTTCTCTTAATTTATCAGTATCATTTGCCAATGTTGCTATACTGTTTGCTGCCTGTTCTCCAAATATATCTGTCAGTAGCCCAATTTTATCTCCGGCATGGGAACTCTTTATTTTTTCAAGTACACTTAAAATAGTTCCCTCTGCATCTCTTGCCATATCATGTGCTAAAGTTTCTCCATTTATTCCTAAAAAAGATAAAGCATTAGCTTTCTTCTTAGTGTCTGCTCCTTTTCCGAGTTCCAAATATAACTGTTTTATTCCTGTTGCAGCCACATTTGCTTCTGTTCCAGTAGCAATAAGAGTTGCTCCTAATGCAATATTTGCTTCTTTTGATACATTAGCAGTTCTTGCTACTGAACCTACTCTCTGAGAAAAATCTACTAATTGTGACGCAGTAGAGGCAGTATTATCAGACATATAATTGATAGTATCAGCAAATGAAAACATTTCCTCTTTAGTCAATCCAAGCTGTTCTTTTGTTTTAGCTAGAAATTGCCCTGCTTCCTGTGTAGTAATATCAAAAGCAACTTTAAGCTGGTTAGCTTTTTTAGTAAATTCAACAAGATTTTCACTTGCTACTCCAGATTGTGCCAAAGATCCAGCTATTTCAAAAACTTCCGGCTGGCTTAAAGGAGAATTATCTGAAATTTCTCTCAAAGCTCCATAATACTTCTGTGCTTCATCTCCAAGCATTTTTCGTAAATCTGCTTGAGACTCTTCAACATCCATATAAATTTTTAAAGGTGCTAATGTTACAGCTCCTGCTATAGCTCCTCTTCTTAATACTTTATCTCCATATTGCTGTGCTTTATCAAGAAAAGCCATTTTTTTATCATGACTATCCTGTATTTTTTTTAAATTTTCATTTATTTTCAGTTCTTTATTTACTTTAGCAAGTGTCTCTCTATAAGTTTTAAGACTATGACCTTCTTCTTCAATTGAACTACGAGCTCTTTGGAATGTACGTTCTTGTGCCTGTTTTTGTCTATTCAGACTTGCAACGTGAGTTTCAGCTTCTTTTACTCTTTTTGCAAATTCAGCATTTCCTTTTCCAGTACGGGCATATTCTTCTTTTAATTTTTTTAACATTTCTGCAGATTTCATGTACTCACTATTCAAATGATTCAATCTTTCCCTCGCTTTGTCAAAAGTATCTAGTTTTTTAGCAGTTTTAGCAAGATTATCTGTATCATCTTTGACTTTCCGTAATCCGCTACTCAATTTTGCAAATCCAGCCATTGCTCCCAATGTGCTTGCTGTAATCGCAAAACCTAGTTCCATCATTTTTGACATTTTTACCTCCTCTCTATTGTCTTTTTTATATTTAAGTTGTATAATATTTATATAAAACTAAAAAAGGTGATTAATATGAAAAAAATTAAAAACAGAATATATAGAGGAAACGAAGAATATAAATTTAAACTTTGGGAAAAAATGCTTTTTGCTATTATTACTCCTATAGCCCTTTTTCTGGGAGTTCCATTTAGCATGCTCTTCTTTATTATTTCAGCAGTTATAATAGTTAGTGCATTAGGGACATTCGGTTTCTTTTTGTTAGTGTTGTTAGCTATTATGATTTATATAACTATTAAATCTGGAATGGATGACTAGATGTCATCCTTTTTTTATTCCTTACTATTTTCATACCGTATTTCAGCTTCCTGAACTAATTCCTCTGCCCTTATACTCCAGTATCCAGTCAGGTCATATAAGCTACAAGACATTAATGTTTCATAGCTTATATTCAGACTGCTTTTAAAATCATTTTTCATATTCAAGACTTCTAACAGATCAGTCACTATATCCTGTAACTGTATATTTTGACTTACTCTGTTTCCAAAATCTCTTCCTGATTCGTTTCGTCCACGTTCTCTGTATCTGCAGTAGTCTCTTCGGAATCCGAGACTACTATAAAATTTCTTGCTGCATTTATTACTTTTATATAATCTTTTCCTTTTAGTTCAAGCAAACTCCCGTATTTTATTCCACTTGCCTTTTCAGCTACAGTAAGTAACCATCCATCTTCAAGTTCTTTTACAGCTGCTCCTTTATTTCTCTTTTTAAATTCACTTTCAGCGATTAACAATTTTTTCCCTGTCAAACTTTCAAAATCCAATTCAATTTCTCTATATTTTTTCCCATCAAGAGTATATTCCTGATTTAATTTAACTATTTCTGCCATTTTTTTCCTCCTAAAACATTCCTAAATATCTTCTTAACTGATTATTGTCTTCACCATTTATTTCCGCAATATTGTTCAGTACATCTATATAAACTATCTTTTTTCCTTTAAATGTTAATTTATAATATGTACAAGCTATATCAATACTTGTTTCAATTTTTGCCCCAGGTTTGGCTTTCAACCCATCTATAGTTTTAACCATTCCTTTAAATGTTGCATCAAAATCTCCAAGTCCTGCTCCGTGAGTAACTTTATCCATATATTGATAAGCTCCCTTTAACTCAAACATCATAGGTTGCATGTTATTAAGCCCTATCATTGTATCGTCAACGGAATCCATTTTTATTTTTGCTTCCAGTTTCTTATAATGCCCCATTAATGGAACTTCCAATTCGGCACTTAATCCTAGTTGTTCAGTAGTAACTGTTGCATAATCTATTTTTGGAAGCTCTACTTCAGAAATTCCAGCTAAGCTATTGGTTCCATTAATATACAACAAAGCATTTATAAGCCCATTTGGTATTTTTGTCTGACTCATACTCCTATCCTCCTATTCCTTTTAGTTTTTCAGCAAATTCCGTTAATGCATCCACATCATATTTTTTCTTAAATGTCATTGATTTTAATCCTGGAATTATTCCTAACTTTATTATCCAAGTTATATCCCCATTTATTATATTAATGACATCATTATCTGGAATAGATAATTCCGCACTTGCAGATAATAAGTTTTCAGTAGACACTAACGAATTAAGCCTAATATTCATTGATTTTGTGACAGTTTCTGCTAATTTTAAAGAAAATTTCTTATCCACTCGGTCAAAATAGCTTATTACAAGCTCATTCCCAATGTACTTGAACAGCCTTCTTGAATAAGAAAATTTATCCTTCGGATCTATTGCCAACGGATTTTTAGCTGTTTCGGTTCCCCAGTTTCTCCAACCTTTGAAACTGATAGCCGTTATCACTCCGTTTTTATTTAAGAAATTAGCCTGTGTTTCCCTGTCCAGTATTATTTCTTCAAAATTTCCTTGAGAATTTTTATATAATAACGAATCCATTTTATACTTGTAATTAGACGGAGACTGCGAAGGAATTCCTTCATTTTCTTTGTCAACAGACATTGACAGAGCTGCATAATGCAAGGACTGATAATATCTTTTCCCAGCAAGTCCAATCATTCCATATAAAATTAACTGATCTTTGTCTAATATATTTTTATTGTCCTTCCATTCAGGAATTTCATCATATCTTTTGTCAAGCGGGGCATTTATCAATGCGATAGATTCAAACATTCCGCCGTTGATATTAGTTGCTTTAGTAGCCATTACAGCTGCAACATCTGATTCATGAGAAAAATCAGGAACATCTATGAATGCCGGAAGTTCTGAAAATTTCAGGAATATATCATTAATTAGTTCAAGTCCTGTCCTTTTCATAGTATTAGTATTATATCCACCTATTGCCTCAGTCTTAGTGACTGCCGACAGATCTGCTTCTTCATACTCTATATCTATCTTTGTCCCGGTCGAAGGCTTAGCATATATTTCAAGCCCTTCTTCTGTCCATACAGTCAGGGCATCGGCTATAGGCTGAGATGTAGTATTGTCTTTAACTACAAGAGTATCAGTCATTATCTTGTGATTTTTAACTAATACTTTTCCTCCTTTCACTTCCAGCCCCTGTTCAGTTTTCTTTGATGTTTTATGCTTTGCTGGGTCAAATATGTTTACAACATAAAGTGGTGCAACAGCATATAATTCAAAGAATACTTTTATTGCCTGAGAAATTGAAAAATCTAAGTCATAAGTATCTCCAAAATATTCAACAGCTTCCCTATAATTAGCAAGTCTCACAAGTTCATTTATTTTCCTTTTTTCCTTTTTTACTTTATGAACTGGAGCTGTTCCAACTATAAAGTGTCCATAATCTAATACAACGGGTAAATTTATATCAGATGCAACTTCTGTCTGATATGTTCCATGCTTATAAGCCATTATTCACTCCCTCCTTTTATTTCTTCTTTTAATTCCTGTGATATTTTTTCAAGGAATAATTCATTTTTTTCATATCCTGCTAATTCTTCAACATTTACCAACAATTTATCCAGCAACGGATATTTTTTCTTTAATTCTTCTATTTTTTCTCCATAATATACATTTCCTTTAACAAAACCGAATTCAGGAAAATCTATATTTTTCCCGAGATAAATATATTTAATTTCTTCGTTCATTTTTTCCTCCTTAATCTGTAATTCTTATAAATGGTTCTATTTTTGATGTTATTGGCTCAGCATAAACAGAAAAAGTTATTCTTGAATAAAAATACGGTTCTGAAGCGTCACTATGAAAAGTCACTTTAAACTCTTTTGTCTGATCAACAGCAAAACTTCCATCTTTAGTACTCTCTTCAAGCATTTTTTCTCTGATGTAGTCACCAACAGATAGATTATTTACATAATCCTCTTCCTTTTCTTCCTTACTACCTATCCATATTTCAAAATCAGCAAAACTGTTATAGTCATTAAAATTTTCTCTTTCCTGAGAAAATTCAACTGCCCTTAAAATTATGAAAGGAAAGTAGTCATTTGTTTTTTTCCCGTTTTCCCGGTCTTCAAAATTATTGGAAGGAAGAAAACCTCTATAAACTTTAAAGCCTTTGTTTTTCATGTTTTCTTCTTCCATAATTTTTTTTAGGAAATCATATAAATGTTTTTCTGTATGTTGTATCATTTAATCAATCTCCCCATTTCATGCTCAAATCTCATATTGAATTTCTCTTCTGTAAATCCTTGCAAATAGTCCAGTATGCTCATTTCTCCTAACATCTGTGGAGCTGATGGCCCCATTTTACGTTCAATAGGTAATCTTTTTTTCCCTTTTCTCTCAAAAGCTCCTAATCGTCCGTCATTATAGGCTATAAAAGCATTTGGTAAGGTTTTCATTCCACCTTTTTTTACAGATACTCTTACCATTTTTTTCTTTTTCAATCTTGTTTTAGGACTTAATTTAAAATGGTCTAATCCAATTACCTTTCCACTTGAATATATCTTTCCAGTTAAATTTCCAGAACTTGCCTTGTATTCCGTAATACTTTCAGCTAATTTTCCTCTTGCTATTGTATACATAGAAGTAGAACTCCTTAACTGTTCTGTCTTGGTCATAGCCAAGCTCCGATTAATAGCTCTAGCTATCGCTCCAGGTAACTGGTTAGGCATTGATTCAAGAACATTTTCTATCTGTCTTAAATTACTTTCGTCGAGCTTTATATTTAACATCTAAATTTCCTCATTTCTGACTAAATCAATCTCATACATTCCCATGTCATGTTTACTTGCCACAACTTCATACTTTACATTGTCTAATTTTAATGTCTCACCGGTATGAGGTTGCAGTTTCAGATACGGATTTCCAATAAATAATGTAAATCCGTTCTGATAAACCCCATCTTCCTGTGTTATGAGTCCATTTTTCTGCTTATTTTGAAACTTTTCTTCATCAATGACACATATTACCTTTCTTCCATTTAAAGTGTGTTCTGTGCCAAATTCTGAAGCATTTAGAAATATATTCTGAATATCATCATCAACTACTTCCTTAAATCCCATAACATCACCTGCTATCTATTTTCTATTTCTTTTGTTAGTTTTTGTTGTTTCTTCAACATTTTCTGTCGTTTCTTCAGAAGTTTCAGAAGACACTACTTCTTCAGTAGCATCTTCACTATTTTCATTATTTTCTGTTATTTCTGTACTGTCTGTTTTTCCTGTTTCTCCTGTTTCTCCGTTCACTTCTGTTCTATCTACTTCGGCATCAGTTATTTCAGCTATAAGCTCCCTTTCAAGGCAATTTTCAGCAACAGATTTTTCTATAATATTTATTTCCTGTCCCTCAGCATATGCTATTCCACCATAAACCAATGATTTCAATACTTTATATGTCATATCTATTCACCTACTTCACTTTCAATACTCTTAAAGATTTTGTATTTACAGGAACTAAAACTGGCTTAGAAATTGTTCTGATACTTATACTATCATTTTCTTCATTTTCAAATTTTCTAGGTATCAGTTCTCCTCTTATAAGTCCATCTTTTATTGTGCTTTCAGCAGCAAATTTAACAATATTTCCTTTTGGAGCAAGTAATGCTGTATAATCAGGTATCAATTTTTTGGTTTTAATAACTCCATTATCCTTATAATCGTAGAATTCCTGATATTCGTAAATATCAAGCCCTAAATTTGTTAAAGTTCCTATATAAATTACTCCGTTCACACCCTCAGTTTCTGGCTTGACTTGTCCTACATAATAATTTCGTAGATTCATCTTTTCTATTACTTTAGCATTGTTCTGAAATAAATCTGATGCCTTAGGGTCTAATATTATTGCATTTGGTCTTGTACCCCCTGCTTCTGTTATACTTCTCAATGCTCCTTTGATATCTTGAATTGGGTCTGAATTAGGCTGATCCCAAGTTGTGGCAACATCAGTATGATGTTCAGTAGAGGAAGTATCATAAAATTCTACCTTATCAGTTATCCCTTCTCCTTCAACAGTTAATGTTAAATTATATAAAACGTCTACTGCCATTGCTTCCCATCTTCTTTTTATCTGTTCAGTCTGTTCTGTCAAAGTTTCCAGTACAAGTTTTCTTTTTTTATCTTCAGGACTTAACGGATTAAACGGATTTTCTCCTGCAAATCTTTCAAAAGCAAACTGATCGGCTGTAAAAGTTTTCTTTGGTGCAATTTTATGCGGTTTATAAACTCTTCCTGTAAATCTTTCCTTCGGCATTTCCTGCCCATTTACATACCTATTTACAAATGGAGCCATATATCTATGGCCGTTTTTAAATTCAATCTGTATTTCTTCCTTATCAGTTGCTTCTCTATCTCCAAAAAATGTATCATATAAGAACGTTCTTGGTTTTGGCATATTTTCTACTACCAAAAATAACGCTCTTAAAGTTAAATCTAATATCATTACGCTTTACCTCCTAAATTTCTTAAATATATGTTTCTGTCTGCACAAAGCTCAATTACCTTATCTTTTGTAGCACTTCCAAAGTTGACTTTATCAATATTAAATTCTCCTTCTGTGTAGACCACAGTTTTCGTAGCTCCTTTAGTTGCATCTGCATCCTGCACTACTACTCCAAATACTTTTCCTGTATCTGTTATTATTGCTCCTGTCTTGTCTACAATATCTCCTCTTTTAACTTTCCCAGTAGACAATTTCAGTTCAACTGTTATAAGTTCTTTATTACCTACTATTAAATGATCTCCTTCTAAAACGTAATCCATCTTCATTACTTTATCCCTCCTTTATTAGCAAATGCTAATATTTTATCAGCTTCTTCCTTATCTTTTTCAGCCTGAGTTTTTCCCACTCCATTATTCGGCATTGTTCCAAGCGGTGGATTCTGATTTCTATAGTCTTCAATCTTTGGAGTTGATTTAGGAATATTCCCTGCCGGCTCTGACATTTTATTTTTCATTTCATTAGCTAGATTCAATGCAATTTCGCTTAAATTTTTAGGCTCCTTAAATTTAGCTCTGCTTATAATCTCACTGTCCACTCCAAAGTTTTCCAGCTCCTCAATCCTATTTCTTTCTTCCGTTTTTCCTATTTCCTTCGCTTTATTTACAATTTCATCGTAAAGGTCAGGATATTTTTCCATAAATTCTTTTTCGTTCACTATAACTTCCTCCTCATTTTTATTATTTACATTACTGTTGTTACTTATTTTAAAATTTTTAAACTTGGTCATATTAAATACCAGCCCATGTGATAAGATTTTATTTCCAATAATTTCCATATCAGTATTGTCGATTATTTCATCAACAAAACCATATTCTTTAGCTTCATTAGCATTAAACCAGCTTTCTTTGTCCATCAGTTCAGATAGTTTATTTCTATCTATTCCTGTTTTATCAATATATGTTTCAATTATGCTGTTTTTTACTTTAGATAATGTTTCTGCCATTTTTTCAAAATCTTTTTCTTCTCCCATGGCTATTGTCCACGGATTATGAATCATAAATAGTGCATTTTTTGGCATTCTTACAACATCGCATGCACTTGTTATTATAGTAGCAGCACTTGCAACTATCCCATCAATATTAGCTATAACTCTTGCCTTATGTCTTTTTAGTGCATTTGATATTGCTATTGCAGCAGTTGTCCCCCCTCCATTTGAACTTATATTCAAAGTTATGTTTTCAACGTCCAAAGTTTCAAGTTCCTGAACAAGTCTTTTTGCAGAAATGTCTTCCCAGAAACTGTCTCCTATATCTCCATATAAAGTTAATTCTGCATTTTTCCCACTACCATCAGTCTTCAGATTCATTATCTTTAATTTCGATTGTTCCGCCATTCAGTTTCACTCCCTTCTTTTCTAAAATTTTATTTTCCCGGTCAATAATTCTGATATTCTGTTCAAAATCTCCACCGTTAAGTTCTGCAACTTCTTTTGTACGCGTTGATAGTCCATTATTTATTTTTATTACTGCTGCATTAGCCTCTTTTAAAGGATCTATCTGTCCTTGACTTGGTCCGTTCCAAATTGCATTACTATAAGCTTTTCTTATCAGAATATCTTCATTAAATTTTGGAATATCAATTCTTTTTAAGAAAATTGATTCCCTTAGCCATTCTTCATAGACTATCTGACAGAAATTCCTTGCTATCCATTCCCTTCTTTTTCTGAAATTCTTCCACGCTTCCAGTAAAGCTGCTCGACTGGCAGAATAACTACTTGTAAAATGCATTACCAAAAGTTCATATGGAACTCCTAAACTACTACCTACTTGTCGAATTATAGCAGTCATAAAAGGGTCAAATTGTGCATTTGGTCTTGCCGGATTTATACTGTTTGCCTTTTCTCCGGGATTAAGTTCTATTACTGCTCCTGATGCAAGCTCAATATTATTTCCCGTTTTTTCAACTTTTTCACTCTCATCTACATTCCCCACTTCTCCAAGTGTTGCCTGTTCTATCCCTTCAGTTTCAATAAAAATAGTAAGCATACTGCTTATAACTGCACTCATTAACTCAGCATTAGTGTATCTATCCAGCTGTTTCAAACTTTCCATCACAGGAGATAGAATTGGAACGCCTCTTACCTGATTAGGTCTTTCAAGTAAAGCTAGATGTATCATATTTAACTGACCATTTTTCCCATACACTGAAATATATTTATAGTCATTCCCTGATTCATCGTCATTCGGATGTTTATCAAGGACATAATATCCAGCTATTCTTCCATTATTATCAATCTGAACACCGTTTACCACTGTCTTGTCACTACTTTTTTCATTTGGGGTAACTATTCTGTCAGGCTCTATGACTTCCAGTTTTAAATTATAAGGATTACCAGGAGTTTCAAAATAATTTAGATAAATAAAGCATTCTCCGTTTAACATTGTTGTTAAAAATACTAGCTCCTGTACCTGATAAAAATCCATAAGTCCCGTTTTTTCTATCTTGTCATTTGCCCATAAGGCAAATTCCTTTTCTATTCTGTTTTCCAGTGCCTCAATCTCAGTTTCATCTGTTTCCAGAATGTCCACATCAATTGAAGATTTTAATTTCAGTCCTGCTCCAACTATATTAGTCTGCATAGTCTGAAGAGCTCCTCTAGCTAAAGGTGCCCCAATATATAAGTCTCTTGACCTTTCAACCAGTTTATCCTTATATTCATATATATCTGTCTTCGGTCCGCCTAAGCTGGTAAGCCAACCTTTAAAAGCTCTTTTTCTGCTACTAGCTCCATGCTCGCCATAACCTCTATTTAATATTTTATTTCTCTTGAGAACTTGTCTCGCAGCTTCTCTTTTTACAGCATGAACCGGAGCAATTAATTCAATTCCTTTATCAACTAGATTCATTTATATCTCCTTTACAGATCACGTGGAATAATTCCTCTTATTTTTCTTCTTTTTCCACCGTTTTCCAAATCTTTTAATCTCTGTTCCCATTCTGCTCTTGCTTTTCTTATTTCACTTAAATTTTCTCTTTCCAGTTCCCTTGTCCCTATCCTGTATTTTTTCCCTGTTATCACTGCTTTTTCCGCTTCAATATAGAGACTTATCATTGTTTTACATTCATCTATAGTTATCATTTTTTAAATTCCTTTCGATAATATTCTTCTTCCTTGTTGCACCTTTGTCCTTTCAACAGTATCTAAAATATATTTTTTACTTAAATCAGGATTAGCTATTTTTAAGGCAGCGTATGCATAGTTTCTAATATCAAGAGGTTCATTTCTTTTAGTTCCCGTCACTACCCACTTAGTTTTTCTTACTCCTTTTTCAAAAGTTGTAATCTTAACTTCTGCAGTTAATCCTTTAAAATATGTCTCGTCATACCCTCTTTCAATGTTATCTGGAAAATGCATATATCTCGGTCCAGGTAAATCAATTTTAAGTCTGGCCATAATAGTTTCTTTCCCAGTATCCGTATTTAGAACAAATAAGGAAATCTGTCCTTTATTTGTTTTGGTTGGTCTAGTAATAAAAGGCTTTCCTTCAACACTTCCACCTTTTACTCCAAATATTCTTTTAATTTCACGAGGCTTTACAAACCCATAAGTTGACATCGTATGATTTCCTCCTGTATCAATACAGGTGCATATTATTTTTATTTTCTGTCCGTTAGCATATGTAAATTCAGTATCTAAAAACCTTTCAAGCTGATTCCACACATGAGTTTCAGCAGGATTTCCTATAAATACTTTATAGTAGATTCCCCAGCTTTCTTCATCTGCTCCCCAGCCTACAACTTCACATTCCAGCCTGTCGTCCTGTACATCGACTCCCGCAGTCAAAGCATTAACTTTTTCAGGAATTTCACAGCCATAATGTTCTTTTCTCTGCTCAATTTTTTCAAAAGCTATCTTATCCCTTTTTTCTTCAAAAGTTTCTCCCAGTGCAGTATTAGTAAAAACTTTCATTAACTGCACATCGCCTTTTGAATCCTTAAATTTTTTAATAATGCTTTTCCATGTTGAAAATGGACTGTACAGCTCAGATATATGAAATCCTCTTACTGCCTTCTGATCTATTTCTTTATTTCCTGAAATCCATTCTCCGTGAATCATATTCTTTTTCCATTCATACTCGCTTGAAACTTCAAGACAATCCTGACATTTATGTCCAATACTTTCAAAAACAATATTTTTCCATTCGAGTCTTTGTAATGTTCCACACTTTGGGCATGGAATATAGAACTCTTCCTGTGTACTGTTTTCATATTCCTGTTCTATTCTTGACTCTCCTCTTATTGTAGGAGTACTTGTCAGTACAATTTTTTTATTCCAGAAAGTTTTTGTTCTTTCAATTGCCAGATTCAACGGATCTCCTTCGCCTTTTACATCAGAAGGAAATCGGTCTATTTCATCTGCAAGTAAAACTCTTATTGGTCTACTTGCAAGTTCGGCTGCTGAATTACTTCCAGTAAGGATAATATATCCTCCGGTAAATTCTTTCTGTGTTTTTGTGTCTCTTGCTTTATCACTTTCGATTATTTTATTTCTAAGTTGCGGAGTACTCAGTATCATGTCACTGAGCCTTGTACTTGAAAAATCTTCTGCTAATTTCTGAGTAGGCATCAGGTACATTATTGGAGCAGGATCATAATCCGTATAATATCCAAATGTATTTAATAAAATTTCTGTTTTTGATAACTGGGCACCGTACATCATTACAACCTTTTCAGTCTGTTTATCCGATATAGCCCTCATTACTTCACGTTGAAAAGGCACTCTGTCAGTGCTCCATCTTCCAGGTTCAGCAGATGTTTTTGAACTTAAAATTCTATAACTATCAGCCCAAGTATCTATTGTTAATTTTGGTGGTGGCTTAAGCACAGAAATAATTTTTTTAAATAAATTATTTGCTTTTCTTAGGTCTTCCTCTCTTTTTTGGCTTATCATTTTCATTTTCCTTTTTATTTTTTATATTTACCTTTTCTTCTTCCTCATCTTCATCAATAAAGTTTTTATTTTTGAATATATCAGGACTGTATTCACTTAATTCTGTTAAAGTATCTGATATCCCAGTTAAAATTATGTCTTGTATTTCTCCCAGATTATCACAAGCAATTACCGCAGGAGCCAGTTTATTTGGTAACGAAAGCAGTTTTCCTTTAATGTTTACTAACATATTTGTCATTACTTCTTCAATCACAGTAGCTGAGTGTAGTTGATTTTTTAATTCTGAGATTTTCAATGCTTTCAGTTCAGTATCCTTTTTTATTTTCTTTATTTCTTCCTTTATTTTTTCATCTTTAAGATCTACATCTGCATCATTTTTTAATTCCAGATACTCAATATAACCTTGAACACTTTCTAAAAATAAATACTTTCCATTTTCCGTTTTTTTTATTATTCCTTCGTTTGCTAAATTACGAAGATGTCTATCTGTCACACCCAGTAATTTTGCTAACTCTGTTACTCTTATTATCTGATTCTCTTTTACTAGCATAGACACCTCCTTTTCGGAACGGAACTGAAATTTAAAAAAATTCATATCCGGATGTTTTCCGGGACTCGCCAGACCCTCGGGCTTTAAAAATCCTCTCAAAGTACCTTTTTAAATTTATTTTTAATTTTCTCTCTTTTCCAATCTTTTCTTACTAGCCCTGTAAGCTTTCTTACATCTCTCCAGTCTCAATTCTGTAATCATAAGCTTTAAATTGTCACTGCGTTCATTAATGCTATTTTCTATTGCCTCTATCTCTTTTGATAGCTTCTCAAGGTTATTAAATTTTCTCTGTTCATTATCCAAATTCATGTTAAATATATCCTTACCTACTGATTTAAGTAAAGCTACTAGAATGTTCAGGAGTACGACAAAGAACACAACAAAGAAAAAGGCCCATGTAAAGGCTGATATTACAATATCTGTTATGGTCACATCAATCACTTATCCTCATTTAACATAGTATTATTAATTTAAGATTAAAATACTAAAAGAATAAAAAGAGCCGTCAATTTCGACTGCTCTCTGCTTTCTAATGGCAATCTTATTAACGGCTCACTTCATTTAGTTTTTGCTCTAATATTTAATTGTTATATTTTTTTTACTTTATAAGTCTTATCTATTATTTTATTTTTTCTAATATGTACTACTACATCAATACTTCCAAACTTTTTCCTAGCTTTTTGTACATCTATAATAAGACTTTGAATTTCTTTATCTTTTTTCAATAATTCATGCATTTCTTTTAATTGCACTTTTACCTCCTGATTATACCTTATTTCATTTATATTTTCAAGTATTTTTTTTTATTATTTCAAATCAATAATCGGAGTTCCATTTCCTTGATATTGCGGAAGTTTTCCGTCCCATTTTTCAATATACATTTTTCTAAGTACATTGTCCGTTAAGCTTTCTGTCAACACACTATTAGCTTTTGCTTCTAGTTCTTTTACTTTCAAATTATTTTCAGCATTTTTAAGATTCTGTTGATTTTTAACCTCCTGCGCTCGCGCATTTTGTTCAGCTACTTTTTTTGCTTCAATAGCTTTTTCAAATTCATCTGAAAAATCATGATTGACTATTGAAACTTTTACTACTTCTATTCCAAAAGGCATTAGATCTTCCCGCAGATTTTTATAAATATCTTGTCCTAATTGCTGCCTTTTTGCCACCAATTCCTCTATTGTATAATTACTTGTTGTTGCTTGAATCACTTCAGCCATTCTAGGATTAACTAATCTATTTCCATACTCATCTTTAAATCTTTTAAATATTTCCATAGCGTTTATTACTCTATACTGAACCGAGACTTCTGTTTCTACTGTCTGTATATCTTCTGAAGAAACCATATATTTCCCAGTAAGTATCCTGTCCCTTGTTTCAATTTTTGTTACTGACTCTATAAAAGGAAGTTTAAAATTCATTCCTTCCTTAGCAACTCTTGATACTTTTCCAAATTTTGTGATTATTCCAATCTCTCCAGTTTTGACTGTATATGTACTAGCTATTAAAATTATTAACAATCCCAATCCTGTTATTCCAAGCCCTATTAACTTTACAATTGATTTTAATGTTAAACTTCCATATTCATTTTTTTCTAAAAATTTCATTTATACCATCTCCTATTTTTTATTTATATAATTTTTATAATATCTGTATTTTCTTCTCTGTTTTCTAAGCTTAACTTTATTTTTGTTATATTCCTGAAACCACTGCTTTGTAATTTCTGTCAAATCTATAGCCATCTTCATTTTCTAACCTCTAAAAATTGTTTCAGGTTCGGTGAAAAATAATCAGGCCCTTTTATTATTTTCCCATCTTCTCTATATATTGGTTTCCCATCCAAACCTAATTTTGACATATTACTTCTGTGAACTTCTTCAAATGCCGAAGTAAGAATTGTATTAAAAGCATTTTGTGTTTCCCATTTAAAGATTTTTTTAGTCCTTTCATCTTCTAAAAAAAATATTTTTGATGCAACTTTTTCAACATCTCCTTTGTTCTGTTCTAGTAATGTTCCTATGTGTATGTAGTACATATCACATACAGCATCTAATTTTTCAACTATATCATTTTGTTTTTCTGCATCTTCATATTCTGTCTGTTCTTCCTTAAACATTTTTTCCCTTAATTTCATTCTATCAACAGTCATTTCCTTTTCTAAAAATTCCTGCTGTCCGAATGCTATATAAAATTCTTTTACCATTCCAACTAATTTATTCCAACGTTCCATTATTCTATTTTTCCTCCTTCAATAGTTCTAATATTTCATTATATGCTTCTATTCTTCCTGTTATCACATGATACATTGGCTCCGTCAGTTTATATTTTTCTTTTAATTTAATGCTACTTTCTATGTTTTTCTTTAAAATATTTATCAATACTATTTTCATTTTTTTCTTTCCTCCTTATTTTTAACTTCCACTTTCAATTATTTCTGTTACGTACGGCAGAAAATTGTTGTTAAATTTAGTAATCATAGTACGTATGTATTTTCTAGTTGGGATATCTATATCAATATCCCCATATATCATTTCTTCAACAACTTTGAATCTGACAATGGAATCAGCTAAGGTTTTTAAAGCTCCCTCAACTTCCTTGTCTTCACATTCTATATCATTTGCCCATTTGACTTTATAAGGCAATCCATGCTTTAGATAGTGTTCATCATAAGCTTTATGTAATTTCTTATCTGTATAAATTCTACCATCCATGTTGTACTTTTTTCTCAGAGTATTATTATGCATCATTATCATCGCTTTATTTATTTGTGTTATTACTGTCTCTATGCCTTTAAAATCTGAGAGCATTGGATAACCATTCAAGGATTTTATTTTAATATTCTTTGTATCAATAATTCTGTTTTCATTTTCCCTCGTGATCCCAAATTGTGTTTTCAGATGGAATTTTTCAAGAAAAAGACTTGCTGCTTTATACACAGAAAACATAAGCAAGTGGAAGTCAAAGTTTTCTTCAACTTCCCTTTTTATTTCTTTCCTGTCAGGTCTTTTAATTTTAAGTTTCCTAGCCATTTTTTCTCCTTAATTTATATCAGTTTTTACCTGTAACTCATTAAATAAATCATTTCCAATTCTTTTTTTTGCAATTTGTATATATTCCTGATTTAATTCAATTCCTATACCATTTCTATTTAATTTTTTTGTAACTTTTAAAGTTGTTCCACTTCCTAAAAACGGATCTAATACAATTCCATTTTCAGAACATCCTGCAAGAATACATCTTCTAACAAGTTCTTCTGGAAAAGTTGCAAAATGTGCTTCCGAAATTCCTTTTGTTGCTATTTTCCAAACCGTTCTCATATTTCTTCCTTTTTCATTATATGCTGCTTTCCAAGGCTTATTTACTTCACGCATTCCTGTTCTGCTTTCTCCAGCTCCAAGCATTTTCTTTTTTCCGGTAGGCATTATTCCGTCTTTAAATGCTGTTAAAGTTTTTTCTGCAAATGCTTCATATTGTTTTTCAAAAAAATATTTCTCGTTTTTAGTAAAAAAATATATTTTTTCAAAGTCGTTAGTAAATCTATCTTGCACAGATTCAGGAAGCACATTCGGCTTATGCCAAATTATTTCGTTTCTTAATATCCAGCCCCTTTCAATCATTACTATTGCAAATCTTTCAGGAATCATCATTTTTGATTTTCTTCTTATATCTGTTTTTTTTCTTGTTTTTGCTGTTTGTTTATCAATATAATAATTTTTATTATTGCTTCCAGATATAAATTTAGAATTTACATTTGAATAAGTATCTCCCATATTTATGAATACCGTTCCTGCATCTTTTAATATTCTCCAGCATTCATCGAAAATTTTTAAAAGTTTTTCAATATATTCTTCTACTGTATCTTCTAACCCTAATTGTCCAGCAACTCCGTAATCCCTTAGTTGCCAGTAAGGAGGAGATGTTACTATGCAATCTATGCTTTTATCTTTTAGCAATTTTATTTTTTCAAGTGCATCTCCATGTAATATTTCAATCATAATTCACTCCTATTTTTTTATTAATTCCATCAATTCAGGATTCTGATATTTATTTCCAATTATCCACTGACCATCCATAATTATATTTTCCTTCTCGATAATCGGAATATTATTCTTTTCAATCAGTTCCTGTGTTAATGACTTACATTCACTGATTTCATAATCATCATTTTCAAGAGTATAGCCGTCAATAATTTTAAATCCTTTTAGCATACAGTCATAATCCCTTTCACTGTCTCCAAAGCCAATCAATTGTAAGAAAGTACCATTCTCATTTGAAGATAACAGTATATCTCCCTCAAATATCATTTTCCCTTTACTATCTGTATAATTTGTATATTGCATTAATTCAAAATTTTCAGAATCAGAAAATTCAATTTTTTTCTTTTTTTCTTCTTTATAAAAAATTTGATAACCAATCCATTTTTCTGTTAGAGACATCAAAAAAACATTAACCATTTTTTTCTCTTCTTTGAGCCAAGCTCTATATTTAATTTCTCTATCCATTTTTTTCTCCTTTATTTTACTATTTCTACCTGTTCTAAAATCTGTTTTTTTATATTACTTATTGCATTCATAATATATTTACTCTCAAAAAGCATTCTATCCATTTCCTTACCTTTCAATCCTAATTTTTCAATATCAAAGCTTGTCTTAGTTTTTCCATCTTCAGTATCTCTTTCTTCATACCTAAGTTTATTTTCAAATTCTATTTTTATACTATCCGATAAAAATTTTATTTCCTTGACTTTAAAATATTTGCTTCCATCTAATGCATCATTCAGAACATTTTTCACATTTTCTAAACAATCTTTGTCCTTTTCTGATACTATTTTCAAAACTTCATAACAAGTCATTTTTTCCTCCTCTAATCTCTTGAGCCTTTTCAAAAAAGCAAATTGACCTTTATTAATTTATACTTTCAATTCTTTGTTCTGTTTCCAATAATTTCTGATATATTTTTCCATACCTCTCTATTTTTTTTACTATTTCAGCATCATATTCAAATATTTTTTCCGGAACATTAAATTTTATATTATTTGCATCGCCTCTTGATAATATTATTTTTATTTCTATCAATCTACTTAACAATGAGCTCTTTATTTCATATTTTACATTATTTATAGTTGTCTGCCATACTACATAAGATGCTGTAAAATCAGGTAATTTTACTTTTGTCTCTGAGTAGTTTACAAAAAGACCTATTCCAATATGAGTTGATATAATATCATCTATAATTTCATCCTTATATTTTTCTTCCAAACAAGTCATTTCTTCTTTTGTCCAGTGCCTATTCATATCTTTTCCTTTCTTTTTTCTAAGAAAAACAACTTCCCGTGACTGAACTTTATTTTCCCTTGAAGGCCCTAAAATGCCCTGGATATATTTTTTTCAGTTCCTTTACCTCTTCAGCAGTTTTTATTTCAAATGGCTCAACGTAGATTTCTCTAAGCTTTGCCATCAGTTTTTCTCTTCCACCGTTTACTCCATGATCTACTCCAATATGCCATTCAGCAGACAACGGAAGATACGAATTCCCTATTCCTTCATCAAACTTATATCCTCCTAAGGCTCCCGCAGATTTTGAAATATGTGCCAGTTGTGCATTTGGCTTTCCTGTAATAACACATATTTTCTTTTTTAACATCCAATAGACCCATTTCCTGTTATTCTGTTTTTTATAAAGTTCATGAATTTGATTCCACATTGGAATTTCTTTATCCATGAAGTAATCAAACAAGAAATTAGTAAACTCTACAGCCTCCTGATTTGTTACCAGCTTTAAAGCAAGGCTGAAAGTCCCTTCCAGCTTTATCAATAAGAGCTGCATTTCTTCAATCACAAACTTCATTAGCATATCTAGTATTATTTTAGCCTTGTTTTTATTTGTATATTTTTTTTCTAAAACCTCAATTATCTTTTTTTCCAGCTTTTTATTCAAATTTTTAAAAGGCTCATATCCTTTCAAGCTCTTTCCGCTCGCTCTTATGTAAAGCTTCTTCAATCTTTCTTTTGACTGAAATCTGTAATAATCTGATATTCCAGTTTTTTCCTTGCTGGATAAATTGCTGATATCCTTATCAGCTAAATAATAAGCAAAGCAGTCTATAAACCAGTAAATCAATTTCTGATTTTCCCAGCTCATCATTTTAACTGACATACAAGCCCCCCTTATATTCCTAGAAATCTTTTCCAGAAAGGCTTTTTATTTTTTTCCATGTATTTCCTTTTTTCTTTTTCACTTTCAAACCATACAAAGTTTCTTTCAGCCATTAGAAAATCATTTTTTCTTTGCAGAAAGTCAATCACTCCTTCAAGAACTTCAATAATTTCCTTTTTCTTTTTTTCATTTACCAGCTTTATTTCACCACTTACCAGTTCGTTTACTCCGTTAATATTTATTAAATTGTATTGATTTCCATTCACTCCATCAATAGGGAATTTAAGTATATTTTCTTTGCTGACTTTTTTATTGACTGTATTTTTACCATTTTTATATCCAAACAGATCTGTCACATCTTTAGCCAGTAAATAGACCTCAAAGTTGTGTATTTTACCCCTTATTACTTTTCCTTTGCATTCAACACTTTCTAAAAATTCTAATCTCATTCTTTTTCCTCCTAATATTTTTTATTATTCCAATACTCCTGCATATTCATCTAACATCGAATTAAGTTCTTCTTTTTTTACCTGAAAATCTGTAAAAAATGCTGAACTTTTTGTAAAATGTTTATTTTCTTTAGTATGTAAAAATCCATTTGGAATTAGTAATATGTAAGAGTTTTCTAATTTATCCTCTTTGTTTCTATTTTTTTCATTTTCTAAAAAAATCACATATAAATCTGCACTCCCATTGCATCTTGCAGTCCAGTGTCTTGCTTTCGATTCCTTGCTTCTACGACTTCTGTAGCATGAACTGAATTTCACATCTATTGTTATATTTTTATACATAAAATCATACTTTGGATTATTTACTTGCCAATACTTGTTAGCATCCACTGCTGCAGGCACCAGTTTCTGAAAATATTCCTCTGCTTTTCCTCCAAGTCTTGCACTTTCACTTCCATATTTTATTTTATCCTGTATTTTTAATACACCACTTGATAACAGCTTTATATGTGCCACTAATGTAGGTAATCCACTTTCTTTTACAGCCTGATGGAAATTCCCACATTCCTTGTATATTTCCACAATATCTTTTTTCATGATTTTCCTTTCTAAAATAATTTTAATTCCTCAGTTTTATATCTCACAATTCCTGTTTTTTCTGCTTCCATAAATTCCTTTTCAAAATCTCTTAAAAACTTCTTACGTCTTTTTATTTTTCCTTCAATATCTATTTTTGCTCCAAATTCCATTTTCAGAAATAAATCTGTTCTCAGACCCTTCTTAAAATTTTCAAATTCAACCTGTTCAATTTCATCATTCAGCAAAGTTTCATCTATTTCTTCTTTTTCTTCTTCTTTTACAAGATAAGTACTTACACTTAAATTAAAATCATTTTCTCTGATTTCTTCAAAAGTAACAAATCTTTCTAATTCATTTTCCGAATCTATCATTCGTATTTCTGTATTTTTTTTGTTTTTTCTAAGAACAAATACCAATGTTGCTATTTTAGTATCTGTGAATTTATTCCCTGCCACATGAATGACTGTATCAATATAGTTTTTTTCAATCAGATATTGCCTTAAATCCTTTTCCCTATTTTTCCTATATGCTATACCTGGAAAATTCAATACAACTGCCACTCCATCATCTTTCAGCTTTGCTAAAATATGAAAAATGAACATGTAATCAGCTTTACTTTCAGGAGCAAAAACTGGCATTTCTCTAAATCGTTCATCCAACTTTAAATTTTCTGTCAACTCATACTTTATACTAAATGGAGGATTTGCAACTATTGTTTGAAATTTTTTACCCTTGAATTTATCTTCCTGAATTGTATCTCCAATTTCTCCATTAAAATTTACAAGAGTTTCTTTCGCAGAATTTAAAGCAAAATCATTTATTTCTTGTCCATATTTTTTGATATTGTCTGAAAATACTGATAACAATGAACCATGTCCACAAGTCGGATCATATACTTCATCGTATTCAATGTCTATAAGACTTTTCAGATATTCTCCCAGTTCAGGCGGAGTATAAAAAATTCCTTTATTTTTGAACTCTGATTTTATATTTTTAAGATTAAAATCATTCATTAGTCCTCCATAATTTCTATTTTCGATAATATTTCTAAAATTTTTTCCAGTTCAGGATTTCTGAAGCCATAGCTTAGATAGTCAACTGGATTTTGGTAATGATGTCTGTTTGTTGCTATGTGTTCCCTGCAGGCCCTCTCAGTTAAGAAAGCATTCACATATACATGCTCATAATCTCCGCCATAGCACTTTAAATCTAATGGATCATTGTCTAGTTTTTCTAATTTCAATGAATTGATTTCCTCAACATCTTCTGAATATTCTTCATCATAATCAGCAAGCAGGACATCTTTCAACTCTTCCAGTCCTTCGTCGTCATATGTGTATATTCCAAGACTTTCTCCATCACGGACTGCTTCAAAATAATTTCCATCTCCGTCATATGAAGCTACAAACCTGTCATGCTGTATCTGATAAAATCTTGGATTTGCAGTCATTCTGTTATCTTGTGTATTCAATTCATGTTTCAGTTCTTTCAGAAACTTTACATCTTCTGCTGTTAAATTATTTATTTTCATTTGTCCTCCTTTTTTAAAGTCATCAAATCTTCAATACTCACATTGTCTATACAATGTTGCAATTTGTTTTCAGGCACCATTCTGCTCCCCTGGTTGTATCCGCTTACTGATCCACTGTTTCTCTTCATGAAATTACTTAATTCTTCTACAGATGCAGTTTTAATCTCATGTAAGTTTCCATTTTCATCCCATACCTGCCGATAAAATAATCTGACCTTTGCCATCAATACCACTTCTCAATTTCTTCCTTGTACATGCCAATTCTTCTATCTTCCCAGTCAAATTTATAATATTTGCATTTGCACTGCAATCTTGACAGTAACTTATTACTTCCAAGAATTTTAAGAAATTCTTCCATCTGCTTGTCAGTAAGATTTGTATTTATTATTACTGACTTCTTTTCTCTGAAAATAAAGTCAATTATGAAATATAAGTTCTGTTTTCCCCAGTCCTTGATTGATTCATTTCCTAAATCTTCGATTATAATCAGCTCCGCATCCCCTAATCGTTCACGTAAAAACGAAGTTGCTGTTTTTTCTCCAAACGTTTCAATTATTTCATCAAACAAAGTCATTATGCTTGTTTTGTACACAATAAAATCATCTTTTAGACTGTTGTAAATGCAATTAGTATAATGACTTTTTCCGGCTCCTACTTCTCCACTTATGTAAATTCCGAGACCCTCATGTTTAAAATTCGCAAAATTTTCACAGAATCTTTCAAATGATTTTTTATATGCCTTTTCTGTCTTACTCTTTGCATATGAATTTTCAAAATTGCATTCATAATCGTCATCACACATCAATTTTTCAGATAGTTTTTTATATTTTACTATTGTTTCTTTTCTCCACAGGCCACTAATATCAACCGTTTCAACAAAACTAATTCCAGTTTTTTCCGTCGTTTGTTCTGTCCGTTTTTTGATTATGTTTGTCATTCTTTGATTGATAAGATTTTTTATATCCGTTACTTCCGTTTCCATCATTTACCTCCTTCAGCGGATATATATCCTGCCAGTTGTTTAGTATTGACTGTTCAAGAATTTTTATGGCCAGTTCCTCATTATTTTCATCAGTCAATTTCTTAAGCTTGTTAAGCAATATTTTTTCAGCTCTTTCTGTCATTGGCTTTTTAATATTCTTTCTCATATTCTTAAAGTCAGAATATGTTTCCAAAAACTTTTCGCCCTTATATATATATTCTTTTATTACTATTATTCTTTTATTATTAGTATTCTTTCTTTTATATAGGGACGGATTATCCAACTTTGGGTTTTCCAACTTTGGGTTTTCCGTCTCAGGCTTTTCCAAAGACGGGTTTTCCAACTTTGGCTTTTGAAGATAATCTTTTATATTATTTTGCTGACTATCTTCGAAAATGTAATATGTCAATGAACCATCACTGTTTTTCTGACGACTGATGTATCTATTTTCTACCAGTTCTTTTAATCCATTTCTCACTGAATCTCTACCATCAGTAGAATTTTTTGCTATTTCAGCACTTTTATATTTCCAACCTGCTGGTCGAGATAACATATAGATCAATAATCCCTTTGCTTTCCATGACAGTTTTTCATCAAGAATGAGATTGTTATGTACTGTCGTAAAATTATCCTTTTTCTTTACAACTGTCTTCATTTCTACTCTCCTTCAAATTTTTTCAATATAAATCTATGAGTTCCCCCAATTCCTCCTAGAGACTGTTTAATCTCTCCAATGTTTTTCAGGATTCCTTCCAGTTTTTCGTACTCTATCATAAGATCCGCAACATTATCTGCAATTGAATCATCCATTCTTTTTAACATATCCCAGAACTTAATCTTGTCCGCCGGAATCAAAATTGTACTTCCATAATTTTTATTATTGTTTATTTCTTTTTCCATTTCATGAAATCTGTTAATATATAATGCTGTAAATATGCTTCCTTTTCTTCCTGTAAGTTTGTGTGCTAAAAATTCACAGCCTTTTCTTGTTATTCTGTAATTTTTTCTTTTTTCTCCCTTGCTATCTAAGTATTGACTTTTCTGAAAATACTCAACCAAGTTAATTTCCACTTCGTTAAAATATCCTGCATATCTTATAATATCTTTCAGTAAATTTGAGTGTTCTTTTTCTAACATTTTAGCTACTTCCCTGCTGTCTAGTGTTATCTTGTTTTCTAAAATTTTCTTATTGTCCATTATATCCTCCTAAAAATAAAAATAACTTCCACAAAATAGGAAGTTATCAAAATTTAGGTATTAAAAAATACCACAAAATCCTATTTTGCTTCTTGAAAATTATCAGGATTTGTAGTACAATAACACTTGCCACGGTGCTTATTGCACTATATCCCTTAGACTTAACGGTTTAGGGGATTTTTTAATTACTTTTTATTATTATCTGTCTATTTTCTTCATCTAAAATAATTTTAATGTCATTATTTTCTTTTGATAGATTTAGAAATCTTACAAATTCAGCAGGTATTGTAATTTTATTAGTATTGCCATTACCAGCTTTATAAAAAGTAATTTTAGCATTTTTTTCTTTCATTGAATGCCTCCTTACCGTTAGTACCAATCTAATATATCACGTTAGTACTAACTTGTCAACAAAATTTTATTATACTGCAAATCCTGATAATTTTATTGTCATTGTCCTATGTTATTTATATTTTTAGTTTTATCCGTATTTTATTATGTAATGATTTTTCTGAAAATACTCAACCAAGTTAATTTTTGCTTCGTTAAAATATCCTGTGTATCTTGTAATATCTTTCAGTAAATTTGAGTGTTCCTTTTCTAACATCTTAGCTACTTCTCTACTGTCCAAAGTCATTTCATTTCTTACTTTTACATTTTTTTTTCATATTATTTCCTCCTAAAATTTTCTATAACTGCCAAGTTATTTTCTTTTAATAAAATGATTTTTTTTAACCTTTTAATGATTTTTTATATCATTTAAAAGTAAGTTTGTCAAGTAGTTTTTTAACCTCTTAAAGTTAAAATTGTACTTTTCATTTTTAAATAACAGTGATATAATAATAAAAAATTATATCGGAGGTATTAAAATGTTAAAGTCAAAGTTAAGATATTTAATGGCAGACCATCAAATTAACTCTATACAAAAACTAATAACTGATACTTCATTGAGTAGAAATACTCTCAATAAATTGTATCGGTCAGAAAATTTAGAAACACTTGGACTAAATGTAATAATAACTTTATGTAAATATTTCAACTGTCAGATTTCTGATCTCATTGAATACATCCCTGATTAGTAGTTTGATAGTACCACCTAAAGTAAAAATATAAATTCTTGGCAGTCTTTTTATTTTAGGAGTAGGTGGCACAATTAAACTACTAATAGTTATTGCAGGGACTAAAGGAGGAATAATGAAGTTAAACATAAACAATTTTTTACATATTATAAATATTAAAAATGAAAATCTTTCTAATAATATTTCAGAAATTCTTTTTATACTCAATAACTGTGAAGTTATTGGAAAACCACATCAAATAATTAGAGAACAAAACATGAATGATTTAATAAAAAGGCCTATAGAATTCTACTTGTATACTTATTTTGAAGTTGAAGAAAAAATAAAAACACAGATTGATAATTTTGAGGCTATTTTATTAAAAGATGTACGAGTTCGTAATAATTTTGGAGAAACGTACAATCTTGCAGAATTATTAATAAATATAGAAACAATAAATACATTCGTTCCCTTAAATGACGATGTTAAAAAACCATTTTAAGAATTAAATAAAATTTTTATTAGTTCCTGCATTTTTAAAATATTTTTCTATTTCACTTTTTATTTGTTCAACACCAGAAACACTTTCTATTTGAGAATTAAAAGTGAATTCTTTTCTTTTTTCTTTTATCCTGATATTATCTTTCAATAAATTATTTTCTTCTTTCAATTTGTTATTTTCCCAAATTTTTGATAACATCTGAAATGTTATAATTATTGAATAATTAATAAAAAAAACATTCAAAACTTCTCTAACCATTTTATCTCCTTTTATATCTGTTTATTTAAAAATCTGTTAATGAAATACTCCTGCCCTTTTCCCGTAACTTTCGGAGTCTTACTTATTCTTATGCTGCCGTCCGGATTATTCACTGTACTTTCTCTTATTTCAAAAAGGCCCAGTTCCATTGATTTCTGTGTAGGCATATTGTAGTCCGTTCCCTGTCTTGAAATCAGAAATCCATCTTTTCTAAGTAAATCAAATAATCTGTTCTGTCCTGTTTTGAATCCTCCCTGAGTTAATATCTTTGCCAGTTCTCCTACAAGAATACTTGTATATGAACTTTTTACAGTATTTGCAAACAGTACCTGAGGTTTCTGTTCTTCAATTTTTGCTTCAAGTTCTTTTCTTTTTTCTCTTTCTTCTTTTAATTTTGTAAATGCCTGTATTGCCAAATCAGGATTGTCTAATAATCTTTCTGTTACATACATTCCATTTTTTCTGATTGTTTTTAGAATTTCTTTTATCTGTTTTTTAAATTCTTTAGCTATTGGTTTTCTACTTAGCATTAAAACTTCATATAATCCATCTTCTGTCAGAAACCACATATCACGTTTTTGACCTGATACAAAGATTGTTTGTATCAGCTTTTCATTTTCATCAATCCCTTTTAACATTGTTGAAACATCACTATGTTCTATCCATTCAGCAACATCTTTTGCTAAAAATAATGGATTTTCAAAATCTCCAAATATTCTAAACTGTTTCCCTAAAATTTCTCTTTCATCTATTATTTTCATTATTTGCATATTTACTCACCTTTTAAAAATTTTATTATTATCTCAAATGTTTCTTTATTCTGTAGCATAGCCATAAATATTTCCTTACAGATTTCTGTATCATATTCTGATCCGTGCCATTTTTCTTCATCAAGTTCTATCCCATAAAATTTTGCAGTCTCATTTAATCGTGGCCATTTATATTTTCCAAATTTCCCTGGAATTTTTAAAATATCAATATTGCTTTCTTTTGTACAAAATTGATTTTTTAAATCAAATGGAATAAATTTTCTGTCAAATGATATATTGTGTGCTACAAAATGATTTGTGTCCTTACAAAAATCTACAAAATCTTTATCTTTTTCAAAATATTTTGAGTATTTTATACCTGATTCCACTCTACGCCTTAGAATTTCCTCGTCTGTAAGTCCATTTACAGCAACAGCTTCTGCATTTATTTCCTCGCCCTCATTTCTGAAATAAAATCTGTTGAATTTTTCAATTTCTTTATAAGAGTTTAACTTCAAATCAACATCAATTTTTATTGCTGAGATTGATAAAACAGAACAGTTTTCCAGTCCATTTGTCTCAGTGTCAAATACTATCACTTTCATTCTCCTGCACCTCCTAAAAGGGAAAGTCAGCATCATCATTCATGCTGTTCTGTGATTTCATATATTGTTTTATGACCGCTGTTCCTCTTTCCTGTTCCTTCTTTTCTCTTAGCTTATTTTCTAAAAGAAAATTTTTCTCCCATATTTCATATGTCTGCGGAGTTTCTATTTTATCTATGATTTCCTGTGTAGTTTTTCTACTCTTTGAGTGATAAAAACCTCTTATCTGATATTCATTGAAATAATTTATTTCTCCTGTATTTTCATCTATTACTTCATTCACTCCCTGATATGATAGAAATACTCCAACTGTACGATTTTCAATCATCGGGAATATTTCTTTTCCTTCTTCGTCCAGTTCTGTTTTTAGATTTTCATGCTTAATTTTTAATAAGTACACCAGCTGATTTATATGTTTACTGTTGAATACCTGTTCCACTCCTTTTTTGTTTCTGTAGAACAGAGGTATTCGTGCTGTTCTGTCTTCTTTCAACGCCCTGAATGTAAGTATCAGTGCTTCCGATTTGTTAACATCTGATTTGAATAGTTCTGCCCTTTCAATCTTGCATTCATAGCATCCGCTTTCTTTAATGCTTGCTCCTGGTAAATTCTTTTCCCTTAACTGTTTTTCATCATAGGTCCACATTTATTATTTCCTCCTGTTTTTTCTTTTCCATGCTATAAAATTTTTATATCTTACAAATTCAACATCCTTTAAAGAAATTTTACTTCTGTCTATAATTATAAAAGGATATTTTATTTCAAAATTTTTGACATTGATATATTCAACTGAACCATAACCATATTCCAATAATAATCTTTTCATTTTTCTCCTTTTATGGTATAATTAGTTGTATTTGTTTTTAGTCGTTGTTGCTGCAACGGCTTTTTTATTTTCTGTTTTCATACTCATTCTCCTATACAGTCATTGAATTCAGCTAATACATATCCATATTTAAATATCATATTAATAGCATCTTCAATATTATCAAAAGTTTCAAAATGTTCTTTCGCCATCTTTTTTGTGAATCTAATTTCAGGCAAGAAGTCATGTGAACCATCACTCTGTATATAGTAGACTTGATACATTGTTTCCTGCTGATCATTTATTATTTTGTCTATTGATGCCTTCTTCATCTAATCCCACTCACTTTCTTTAAAGTACATGTATGTAACAGTCCCTAGTATTACCCACAGAACATGGACTACTATTTTAATGACAATATCGTCAGTAAACGATTTTGTCTGATTAAGTATCAGAGCTGTTATAAATACCCCATACCATACTAATGTTTTTTTAGTTTTAGTTGTCATTTATTCTTCCTCCTAATTTTTTAAAACTACTCCAAGTAAAGCTTCTAATATTGCAAGTTTTTCTTTATTTAGCTGTTCTGTCTTCACTTTTGTAAACCACTTATCCCAAATTTCTTGACATTCTCTATCAAGTTTTTCCTTTAATTCAGAATTTTGTATATTATTTATAAGTTCATTTATTTTGAAAGCCCATCCAGTCATCAGTAAATCATTTTTTAAATTGTATTTTTCCTTCATTACTTCTTCTGCTACTTTTTTCATTTCTTCAATTGTCATCTTATAAAATTTGTCCTGATTGATTTTTTCCATTTTTCCTCCTATTTATTTTTTTATTCCATTTTTTCTGAGATAATTAAGCATCTCATTTTCAGTATCAAATATTTCTGATGCCTCTTCATTATCTTCGTCATACCACTCGACGAAGTATTTTCCAAATCTCATGCTTTTTCCCCAGTCTCTTAAAAGACATTCTTTATTATGAATGTACTTGTAATCTTGAGCCATTTTTATTACTCCTATTCTCCATAAATAATTTTGTTTGCTTCTTTTAGTTGTTTTAAATATTTTGCAAATCTTATCGGATCTACTACATATGAATAATTTTTGTTTTCCTCTTTTTTCTTATAGGCATAACCTACTGGCAGTCCATCCACTAATAAAGTTCCCTGTTGTAGATTTATCCTTACGAAATCCACACATTCTCCAATTTTTTCAGCCACTAATTCCAATGGCACATTAGCATTCATTTTCCATCACTCCTTTTTTTCCCTTCCTTTCGAGGTATAATAATGTTGCCACACATCTTATACGAAAGGAGGTGTCTTATTATGGATTTTTACGAGAATCCAAAATACTCTATTATTATCTATAAAATCCTTAAAATAATTGATACAGGATTTGAAACTAAGATATTTTCATATCCTGATAGTTTTAATGGTTTAAAACTATCTGGCCATAGATTAGATTTAATCATATTCAATCTGCTTGATGCAGGTCTAATACAAGGAGTAGAAAAACCAATTCCTAGTGGTTTATTATGTAAACCTGTTTATAATCTTGACCATTTAAGCCTGACTCTAGAAGGAATGCTTTTTCTTGAAGAAAATTCTTCTATGAAGAAAGCTTATAAACTTCTGAAAGGATTGCGGGACTGGATACCCGTATGATAATGATTTATATTTATTTCTATCAATTTAATCAAAGTAGGAATATCATCAATCATTATTGGAATTTCATCATCTAAAAGTCGTTCTACGAAAGATGTTGAAATTCTTTTTAAATTTTCATATCTTTCTTTTATAGACATTTTCCTTGCTAGTTCAATTTTTCTTTGTTCATTACTTGTACTTTTTTTACTTCTTTCTTTCAATAGTTTTCGTTTATTCCTATTATTTCCAGTATAATAATTTTTATATCGTGAACTTTTCATCTTCTCACCTCTTTTCTTTTTTTGTTTTCCTTTAAATATTATGTGCTATAATACTAATAAAATTTAAAACAAAGGAGTTTTATATGAATAAACTATATTTTATTGCCCTTTTTATATTTATTTTTAAATTAATTAGTAATGCTTGGTATTATTTTTCTATAAAAGAATTATCTAAAATTTACTATGATTACTTAAAAAATCATAATAATATGGAAATTTTTAAAAAAACCAGTGAAGTAATAGATTTATTTAAAAAAGCAAAAATTAAAGATATTTATATTTTGACTACAACCGATCGAGGATTTATTTCTCTCAGTTTTTTTAATAGTTTCCCTAGTCATTTTAAAGAGCAAGCTTCCGCTGCTCAAAAATACTTTTATATAGCCGAAGGGACTTTTTTTAAAAACATTAAAAATTGTGTTAATCCTATTTATTGGATTGACCTAATAATTTTTGCTCCTAAATATATTTTTGAGTATCTAGGAATTACTTCAAATAATTTTTTTATAAAATTTTTAAAACTGCTTTTTACTATTATTTTCTGGGTTATCAGTGTCTTGATCATCCCTGTTTTTCAAGATGAGATCAAGGTTATGATAGTCAATCTGTTGAAAATATTCAGATAACTTTTTTTCAACTTTTTCTACTCTCCTGTCTACCATGTAAATCATATTTAATAGAATTGTATATAGTATTAAAATGAAAATTATTATTTCCATTCCATCTCCTTTCTTTTTCGTTTCCTTTTATTTTCTTGAGGATACTCAAGTTTTGTTGTAAAAAAAATAATCATTTAACTCTTCCTTTGGGATTTTAAGAAGATTTTTTAGCTTTTCAGCTTCCTCAATTGTAAGAAATTCTCCGTTTTCATTATTTATTTTATAATTTATGGTTGTGGGATTTATTCCCATTTCTTTAGCTAGACTCTCTTGAGTCCATTTCATTTCTCTCATTCTTCCTTTTATTTTAGGTACATTTAACATCTCTCCTCCTTTTCTTGAATTTCCTCAAGTTAATAGTACCACAACTTTTTTAATATGTCAAATATTTTTTTGATTATTTTCAAGTTTTTATTTTAAAAAGACAAAAAAAACTTGAAAATTTTCAAGTTTCGAGGTAAAATTGTATAAATGGAGGTAGTGATATGAAAGTTAATGAAATTATAAGAGCCAGAAGAAAAGAATTAGGTCTTACTTTAAAACAAGTAGCCGACAAGTTAGGAGTTTCAGAAAGTCTTATATCCAGATATGAATCTAATGATGTTAAAAATATGGGGATAGATAAATTGATTCCTTTAGCAAAAGTATTAAAAACTACCCCGACTTATTTAATGGGATGGGAAAATAATAAAAATTTTATTTCAGAACAAAATGTAAATAATAATAATGCTGACACCTTAACATTTTATAGGGCAGATGTTAAAGGATTAACTGAAGATGAAAAAGAAGAACTGAAAAAGGATTTAGAAAAATATACTGATTTTTTACTGCAAAAAATAAAAGAAAAAAACAAAAAATAAGGAAATGAAGAAAAAATGTGGAGGTTTTCAGTGGGTTATATTATTTATAGAGGAATTCCTGTTGACAGATTATCGTATTTCGGTATTCTCGAAAAATTAAACGATTTTATAAGTGAAGTAGCAAGATATTTTTTTATCAAGAAATATCAGCTTAGATGGTATCATTATAGAGAATTTTGTGAACAGGAAAAAAATTTTATTTTTGGAGGATTCGAATTTAATCATATTTCAAAAGATAAAATGGCAGGGTCAATGATTTATTCAGATAATACTGTTGCTATTGGATATAATACAAATATGATTCCAAGCAGGCAAAATTTCACACAAATGCACGAAATAAATCATGCTCTATTTGACTTAAAACCTGATGTCCCTTTCCAAAATTTCTTTGATTTATTAAAAGAAGACGGATATAACAAAGAAGAAAATATTCAGGAAGTGAAGGCTGATATTGGAGCTTCTCTTTTCATGATTTCAGATGAAGCATTAATATATAGCATAGAAAAGAAGACTTCTTTTTCAGATTTACAAGATATTTTTGAAATAAGTAAAATGGCATTAGAAATTAGACTGAAAAACTTTTTAGTCTATAATTTAGACATGTATTATAAAAATGCACAAGTATTAATTGAAAAGTATAAGTTTTTTAACGACACAAAAGAGATACAAGCAAGAATAGAAATTTACAAAGAAGCATTTGATGTGAAAATATAAATTAATAAATAAAGGAGTGATTTAAGTGGAAGAAAAAAAAGTTTGGTACAAAACATGGTGGGGGGTGTTATTAATTATATTATTTTGGTTTGTATTAATACCAGTAGTAATATTTCAATCCAAAATAAATAACAAGAAAAAGAGTATTTTTTTAATTATTTATGGGATATTTTTTATAATATTTATTTTTAATATTACTTCTACATCTGATGAAAAATCTAATCTTAAAAAAGATAATTCGAAAACTATAAATACAAACCAAATAAAATCCGATAACAATGTAAAAACTGAAAACAAAAATTCAGATACTCAAGAAACAGAAAAAAAATTTGAACCTAGGATTATAAAAAATAAAGAAACTGGAGAATATATTTTTCAAATTATTGTTCCCGAAACAGCGACTCATGACGAGATTTATAGAGCTCTAATAAACGGGTATGAAAAAAGGGGAAAGGATTTTTTAGAAGATAATGTTATAGTTGTAGCTTATAGCGATGAAAGATTTTTTAATAAACGATTACTTGGCACACACGGACAATATAAAATCAGAAGAAATACAAATACTTTCCCGGCTATAAAAATATTGCCTAAAACAGAAAACATTACAGAAGAAGATAAGTTACAATACTTAGAATATTTACAAATTGTTGAAGCCTTGCAAGATACTGGAGACAATTTGCAGAAATCTAAGCAGGAAGCTGAAAAACTTATGAAAGCAAGACATCCTGAAAATTATTCTGACATAATTAAAAAAGCAGAAAAATATCTTTACGGAATAGAAAAAGAAAAAACTGAAGAGGAAAAATTAAAAGACCAGATTAATAATCCTAATCCAAATAGTGATTATCAGAAATTTAAAAAAGAACAGGAGAAAAAAGAAAAATCTGGAGGAAATAAATAGAAAGGAAACTTTATATGAGACTAAATCATAAAATATATATTGGTATCATAGTTTGTTTAATAGTGATAATTATTTTTACAAATTACAATAAAGAAACTTCTGCATTAGGAATTTTGAATTTATTATCTATACTTATAAATATTGCATTTACTTATTTAAATTATAATAGTACTGAAAAGAAAAATTCAATTGATATTATTCCTTATTTTGATATTAACATTAATCAAATTCAAGTTGAAATTAATCCAAATTATGAAAATAAATATAAAATGCGAATTCCTCTTTTTAACATTGGAAATGGAACAGCTATAAATATCCATCTAAAATCTGAAAGTAATTTAGAAAATATTCTATATGATACTGCAATTGTAAATAATCAAACATATTATGAATTTATTACAGATATTTCCTATAATGATAAAAACATAAATTTTGAAATATTTTTTTCAGATTTTAATCAAATACAATATAAACAAAATTTTGAATTATCATTAGATATAAAAAGTAATATGAGCTACGATAAAATAGAAATAGCCAGAATTTATTATAATAACAGTAATTTATATAATAATCCATGTTTATATTTTTATTTTAATAGTAAAAATGTACAACAACCATTATTACAATAAACATAACCATAAAATAAAAACAAAAAAAAGACCCTGCTTGCAACAGAGTCTTGAGATATAAGTGATATATTTACATCTAGCAAATTAAGTATATCACACATTTTTAATTCCGACAAGGGAAGGAGTGTGATTTTTTTATGGGCAGAAAAAAGAGACGTACTAGAAAGCTTAATGGAGCTGGAAGTATTACAAAATTGAATGGAAATAGAAGTAAACCATGGATAGTGAGAGGTCCTGCAGAAATTCAGATTGACGGCACTGTAAAAAGACCAATTATAGGTTATTTTAAAACATCTGAAGATGCTGAAATTGCATTATCTATGTATAAAGTTAAACCTTACAACATTGATGAAAAAAATACTACTTTTGGAGAGTTATATAAGCTTTATGTTTTTAACAAAGAAAAGGAGCTTGTTAAAGCAACGTTAGATAAGTATAAGAAAGAATATAAAAACCATTTATCAAAACTTGAAAATAGACCAATAAGAGAACTTAAGTATTCCAATTTACAACCTATACTTGATAAAGTTCCAAAAAATACATCCTCTACTTTGAAAATTATAATAAATGGTATTTATACTCTTGCCTTAAAAAATGATATTGTTGACAAAGATATAAGCCAATTACTTGAAATCAGTAAATTTACTACGAGAAAAGTAGATAGAAATATTTATAGTATTGAAGAAATTAAAAAATTCAGAAATTTATCAGATACAGCCGAAAATAAACATTTAAAAGATATTGCAGATATGTTACTTATAATGCTGTATAGCGGAATGAGGTCAGGTGAAGTCAGACTTTTAGAAACAGAAAATATTTTTTTGAATGAAAATTATGTAATTGGAGGAATAAAAACAGAAGCTGGAAAAAATAGAATAATTCCAATCCATCCTAAAATATATAATACAATTAAATTCCATTTGAATTCTGAAAAAAAGTTTTTATTCGAAACAAGAGGGAAAGAATATTCGGAGGCCAATTTTAAAAAACATTTCAAGAATGTGAAACAGATACTGGGAATAGAATATAATTATAATCGTCACTCAACCAGACATACTTTTATTACAAAATTAAAACAATTAGGAATATCTGAAGGAAAATTAAAAAAAATAATTGGTCATAAATCCAAGGACATTACGGATGGAGTATATACTCACTATACTAAAGATGACCTGTTAGAAGAAGTGAAAAAATTAGATTATGGAGAATAAATATTTGTTACCAATTTGTTACCAATGTACTTATTTTTTCTCCATTTTTTTAATATTATTTAAAATTTTAATCACTACAAATATTGCAATTGCTTATTTTATTGATTTGAAAAATTAAAAAATCATACAATGACCTCTTCTGTAACTTTGAGCTCCCCTTCCTCATTTTCCATTATCATAAGAGTTGGCATTGCTTCTATTTTTATATCTCCATTTTCTCTTAGAAGGTTAAAGTCAACTCCCAGAAATTTTCCTCCACTTGAAAAAATTGATCCTATGGAAACTTCCCCATTTAGAAACTTTGCTATCAAACTGGATTTTGAAGGAGTCTGATTATCACTACTCGCAGTCCAGTCCACTCCAAGCCTTTCAAAAAGATTTGAACTTGTATCAATTATTCTCCCTTTTATTATTATCTGTTCTTTCGGTTTGTCCAAATCTTTTATTATTCTTCTGACTTCTTCCATTTTCTTTTCATCTCCATGCAGAATAACTTTGTTGTCAATTCCTACCATTTTAAAACCGCTCAGTCCATCCAGTTTTTCTGATATTTCCTTGACATCCCTGTATTCAAGCTCTACTTCACCTATTTTTTCATTAACTGTTTTTTGTGACACAGCTTCTTTCCCGCTATTTTTTCCTTCTGTTTTTCCCGATTTTTCATTACTGTCTTCAGTTTTATTCTTTACACTTTCTTTTTCTGTTTCTTCTTTTTTCTGCCTTTTTTCTTCTCTGTAAATAAATATTTTATTTACATTCTGTACATCTTTTTTATTTACATAGTCTGTTATCTTTTCCGAAAACAGATTATTACATGTAAAGAAAAGTATAAAAAACATAATCACATTTTTTTGAAAACTTATTTTATCCCTTTTACTCTTAAGCAACATTTTTCTATCCTTCCCTTTTAATTTTTTACAACTATTTTCCCTTTTTCAATAAATCCCAGAGAAATTTTAAATCCCTCACCCGTAAGGTCAATATACATTCTGGAAGTATCTATAAACTTTCTGCTTTTATTAAGAAAATACAGAAACTTTCCAAAATTATTCAGTGAGCCGTACAATGTGAAATGAATATATTTCAGTTTATATCCATTTCTCTCCCACAGCTTTTCTGATTTTGATATTTCATTCATTTTAAGCCCGCTTTCCCTTGCAAAAACATAAATCATCTTTTTAAATTCAGACTCATTTTTCATGGAAAGCAATCCTAATTTTCCTATCATTATCTGAACCTGCTCATAATCAGACTGTATTTCCTTTCTACGTTCTTCTTTTTCTGAAATGGCATTTTCTATTTTCACTTCCAGTTCCTTTTTATTCTCCTTCAGTAATTTTTCATTATTTTTTTCATTCCTGTATTTCTGATATTTACCATTTAATCCCAATATAACTAACACTAGTAACAGCACCAGTATAATTCCCTTTATTTTAATCTTTTCCATTTTAACCTTCCTACACTATTCTTTCTCACTGACTGTATATTCAAAAACCGTTGTTTCATCATTGTCCTTTATATATCCAAGTTCGCTGTTTTCATATTTTTTTCTCACATTGCTTTCAAACTTTTCAAAATTATCAAATTTTTCTATCTCTCCCTGTATCAGCCATCTTTTATTCTCATAATTCACTTTAGTATAATCTATTCCATTAATGCTGTTATCTACCAGAAATTTTATAAACGAGTAGTATTCCTTTCTCTTTATTCCATTATCAATTTCATTTAATTTCGACAGTTCTTCAGAGTAATCCGGAAGTTTTTCGTTTTTTTCCTTTAAATATTCTGATTCCAGATTTTTAACCTGTTTCTTCAGGGTTTTATTTCTTTCAGCCTGCTTTTCCAAAGGAATCATTCCTTTAAAAAACACATATACTCCTATTAGAATAACCACAGCCAGTATATCTTTTAATTTTATATCCTTTAAATCTCCAAGCTCAATCCTATTATTTTTGCTTAAAAAATTTATATTATCTGTAAGTTCCTCATTCTGAAAAATATTTCTTATATCCTCTTCTTCACAAAAAAATGTTTTCATATCGCCAAAATCAAAATTTTCCCTGTCTTCCATATCTTCCAGCTTTAAATCCAGTTTTTCAATTTCTTCTATTTTCTCATTTTTTATGAGCATTCTTATACTGTTTATTTCTCCAACCTGTAATATTTCAATGTCTTCTTCCTTTAAAATACCATAAATTATATCGAAGTCCGTTTTTATATCCATAAGCTTAAATCCAGATTGCTTAAAGGTATTTTTTATGCCGTTTATCTGTTTTCTGCTCATGTAAAGATTGATATATCTGTTTTCCAGATGATTTAAATAATATTTTTTACATATATACTCCAAGTTTTTACTTATAAAATTTCCTTTATTCTTCAGGTCTTCCTCAAATAAAAAATAAGGATAGTGCAGAATAACTGAAACTGGAATTTTTTCCTCTATCTCAGCTTCTTCCTTCAGATTTTCAAGAATGGATGACAGCTCCTGATTTTCAAAAAACAGGAGTTCCTCATTCATGTAAATATAAACTTTATCCTTACTTCTCATATAAACTTTTATTTTTTCAAACATCTTTCACCTCAATTTTTTTTCATACTTAATACTTCAATTTAAAACAAACCCACCATTCTTTTCCTGAATCTCCACTGTCATGGAATCTATTCTTTTAAATTCCAGCTCTTCCCTATAATTTACTTCTTTACCTAAAATTTCCTTAAAATATATTATTTTCAGATTATTATAAACTGTATTTTCTTCAAGTGGCAGGGAATATTTGTTTCCGGAAAAATCCTTTATTTCCTTTATTTTAAAGTTCCCTATGCTTTCTTCATGATTACCTGAAAACAGGAGCCTTTTCAGTTCGTTCTGACCAGATGTGCTTATTATGAACTTTTTATTGAAATAATCACTTTTTCCTTTTATAACTTCCTGATTTCCGTTAACATTTAAACCCCTGTTTCCTAATCTTTCGGCATTTTTATTTTCCATACCTGCCAGATAACTGTCTGATATTTTTCTGCTTTTATCACTTTTTCCTCTTAGAACTGTTATTTTTCCACGCTCATGCACAAAATAGATAAATCCTGTTGAAAAAGTCAGAATTACAGATAAAATTATAAGAACATAGACAAGACTTGCCCCCCTTTTTTTATTTTCCACTGGATTCCTCCCCTACATTAAATTAATTATCTTAACTTCTTCATCTTTCCCATTTTTGATTATAAGCAGAAATAGCCTGTCCACTCTTTTGAATTCCAGATTTTCATATTCGCCTAAAGCCGTCCTGCTTCCCATATTTAAAGAATTTACTCCTTCTGATATATATAATTTCTTATTTATATATTCCAGTTTATAAAATAAACTGTCCTTTCTAAATAAAATATAATTTCCTTTTATATGAAAATTATCCATACTTCCTTCATACTCAAAAACTTCCCTGTCCCTGTTTGCTATATTTTCAGAAATCTTATCTGTAAGAAAGTATATATTTTCTTCCAATTTCTGAGTTTTCGATTTTTTCTTTTCTATCATTACAGTTCTTTTTAAAAATACTGAAATTACAAATACAACTACCGAAAACAGAAACAGGCATATCAGTATTTCAAGGAGCAGATATCCTCCTGTTTTTTTACCCACCTTATCCCCTTTCATAATCCCCCTCTTTTTTACTTTATTTCAGGAAAATAATAATCTTTTTTCCTGTCTATAGTTATTTCCAGTATGTGCTCCTTTTCCCCTTTTTCATTCAGATAGTAATTTTCAGTTGCTTTTATTTCCAGCTCCCTCTTTCCAACAGCAGCTGTATCTTTCAGTATCTGATACTTTCCTTCTATTGCAAATTTACTGTAAAAATCATTTTTATTCTGTATGACGTATTTTCCAATGTGACTGTACAGAAATGCGTAATCTTTTGTTTTTAAGATTTCTGATATATTTTCTGTTTCCATGTTAAAAATATTTTTCCTGTCAATCTTACTGTCAGTTCTGAAAGTCTTTAAAATCAAATTTGAAACAGGTGTCAGGACAACAGCAACAAAAAATATGGATAAAAGACTTTCAACCAGTGTTTCCCCTTTATTTTTCACAATTAGACATATCTCCTTTTTTATATTATTTGAATATTAAGCACTCTCATAATAAAACCTGTAGCAAGAAAAGGTGCAAAAGGAATATACTCAGCTTTTTTCCCTTTATATTTCATATAAAGCAGAAACAGGATTACCGTAATCCCAGCAAGAAAATATACTACATGATAGAATTTCACCACTTCTGCAAGACTTTTATATCCCATATTTCCACCAATTCCCATCATTAGCTTTATATCTCCAAATCCTATCAGTTCCTTCTTAAAATAATCTTCCAGTATATGCAGAATTATTAATGGCATCGGATAGACGCACATTCCTAAAAAATATCCTTCTATATTTGTGTTTATCATACCTTTTAATAATCCAATAGTTACAAGTATTATAAATCCTCTGTCAGGTATTATTTTCTTTCTTATATCTATTATGCATATGTAAAAAAGAGCAATATATTCAATAATTTCTAATATATGAACAGCATCATTACTACACATTATTTTCTGATTTCCTCATTTGGAAATGCCTTGCTGTTAGGATCTGTCTTTGCATATACCTCCCCGTTGCTATATAAAATTTTTCCATGAATATTTCCAATCTTGAAATTTCCGCTGCTGTCTGCTCCTATTCCCAGTTTCTTTAAATCTCCCTGTTCATTGAATATGTCCTGTAAACTATTTGGTATATCTCCCCCATGATCGATGCTCCAAGATGTTGATGAATTGTTTAATTCTGCTATTGCCCCTATTATTTTACTCCTGTTTGCCTTATTCAGGTACTTTCCCACCTGTGGCACTGCTATCGCTGATATTATTGTAATTATTGCCACAACAAGAATAACTTCAACCAGAGTAAAGCCCTTCTGAAATTTTTTTTCTTTCTTTACCTCGCTTTTCATAATAATCCCACCTTTTATTATTAATTTTTATTTAATTATTTATACTATATTTTTTATTATTTGTCAAACTATTTTTAATTATTTTTACATTTTATATTTTTATTACACTAAAAAAACATGATATTAAATACATTTCTAAATCATGTTCTATACAAAAAATATAGTGGTTATAGCTCTCAGAATAAATTTTATAACACACATGAAATCAACTTAAAAACGATTTTTTAGATGAATCATAGTAAAATTTATATTCCATATATTCAACTCCAAATTTCATCAGATTATAGTAAGTTTCTCCACATAAAGGATTACTTATGTCAATTGCTATATTGAAATAAATTGGAAAATTTTTTCTTCTTTTAAAATCTCTAGTTGAAACAATTATTGTATTTTCAGCTTCTTCAAAGCATTCATTGAAACTTTTAATTTCTTCATCTGACATTGCCTCCGGATTTATTATGGCTCTATAATATGTGTGGGGGTAAAAAAAGAAATAAAAAAATAGCATAAATAAC
>ERZ772764.202-NODE-202-length-43621-cov-7.065074_pt1 | contig 43621 bp, 38 predicted proteins | sample MGYA00512163_ERZ772764 | MGnify/ENA primary metagenome ERZ772764 (study PRJEB29015, sample SAMEA2737903) | human oral metagenome | biome: human oral; feature: human-associated habitat; material: dental | place: China | collected 2094 ... | reverse complement strand
TAGCCTTAAAGCACGCGGGATTGCCGCCCGAAAGCATCGGCTGGATCAATCTGCACGGCACCGGCACGCTGCTCAACGACGGCATGGAAAGCCGCGCCGTGGCCGAAGTGTTCGGCAGCCAAACCGCCGCCACTTCCACCAAACCGCTCACCGGCCACACCCTCGGCGCGGCCGGCGCGCTCGAAGCCGCCTTCGTATGGGGCATCGCCAGCCGCCGCGACAACCCCGAAGGCAGCCTGCCGCCCCAACTGTGGGACGGCCAAACCGACCCCGAACTGCCCTCAATCGCGCTCACCGTTTCAGGCAGCCGGTGGCCGCAAGGGCGGCGCATCGGCGCGAGTTCGTCGTTTGCCTTCGGCGGCAACAACAGCGTCCTCATCATCGGAGAAGAACATGCCCCAATGTCCGATTAAACAACCCGCCGCCCTCCTGCCGCACAGCGGCCGCATGGTGCTGCTGGACGAAGTTCTATCCTACGACGACAACAACCTGCACGCCGTCTGCACCATCCGGCCCGACTGCATCCTGCTCCCCGACGGCGCAAACGCCCTGCCCGGCTGGCTTGGCCTCGAAATCATGGCGCAGGGCGTGGGCGCATGGGCGGGCGCACACGCGCTGGATGCCGGACGCCCCGTGCAGCTCGGCTTCCTGCTCGGCACCCGCAAACTCCACTTCGCCCGCCCCGAAATCCCCGTCGGCACCGTACTCGACGTGCAAATCACCCTGTCCTGGCAAGACAACGCCACCAACATGGGCGTGTTCGACTGCACCCTCGCCTGCCGCACCCCGCACCCCGGCTGCGACGACCTCACCCCCGGCACGCTGCTCCTCTCCGGCGCGCTCAACGTATTCAGCCCCACCAGCCGCGAGGCTTTGGACGCGATTTTGGGCAGATAAGTTTCAGGCAGCCTTGAGGCCGTCTGAAAGGCTACCTGAAAGCATGGTTTGCCACGAAGCTAAACAATGAATGAAGCAAAGCGGGCTTAAAGCCCGCCGTTGGCACTGCCGTATCCACTCTTTCAGACGGCCTCAAACCTCTCCCAGGCTACCTGAAACCTACGCTTGCCAGCATGCCTACTCCCCGCATCGGAGCACGCCCATGGAAACGTATTTCTACAATAAAAACATCAACCTCATCGAAGTCCAGCCCGCATTTATCCACACCGCCATGCGGCAGGCCAAGCGTTACCGTTGCGGTATTCGGATTTTGAGCCAGCCGACGGTTGCCATCAACCCGACACCCGCGCCGAAACACGCTGTGGTGGATTTTGCCGATTTGGCCGCCTATCCCGAACTGCCGCATCTCCAAATCGAACACGATCTTGAGTCGCCCGAATTCATCAATACGGATGCCCTATACCGCTTCGAGCAATTGGACACCCTGGTAATCGCACAGCCAATCGACATCGACCTCTCCCAACTGCCCGCGCTTAAAGACTTAAGGCTGGACTACCACAAAAAAATCCGAAATATCGGGCAATGCACCCGCTTGGAGCGTTTATACCTATGGTCTTACAAAGGCAAAGACTTAACTGAATTCCAAAACCTGACGCGGCTGAAAGATTTATTGCTGGTGCGCCCCTCCGTGTGCACATTAAACGGCATCGAAAACTTCACCGCCTTGGAAACAATCGACATCAGCTATGCCCGCAGCCTGAACGACGTATCTGCCCTGCACCGGCTGCAAGAAAAACACCAAGTCAAAAATATTGGGCTGCCGGAAAAATTTCATGACGAGGGGTTTGAGCAGAAATAGAAAGTAAAAAACGGCGGGATAGTAGTTCGGATGATTAGTTTTCAGATAGCCTTAAGCATTTAAAAGACTACCTGAAAACGCGAGCAGGAAGTCAGCGAGGCCATACCAACTAACGGTGCGTATACGCCGTGGGTTGGCATGGCCTCACTAATATTCTGTATTTGCCTACAGCTTACTTTTAGTAAGCCGTGTTTAGTACGCTTTCAGGTAGCCCTTTTTACCTTATGCCTTTTCCCTCTAAGCATATTGCCAATGCTTCTTTCTCAAGCTGCGCGGCGGTTTCTATAATGGCCGCCTGTTTTCAATTTTGCCTGATTATGAACTGGTCTTATTTTTGGCGTGTGGCGCCGAAGTTTGCCGATGCCGCGCTGATTACGTTGAAGCTGTCGGCCTACAGCATTGCGCTGTCGCTCCTGTTGGGGCTGGCGGTGGCGGTGGTGACGGCTTATCGCGTGCGGCCGCTGTATTGGCCGGCACGGGCGTATATCGAGCTTTCGCGCAATACGCCTTTGCTGATTCAGCTGTTTTTCCTGTATTACGGCCTACCGAAGGTGGGCATTAAGTGGGACGGCTTTACCTGCGGCATTCTGGCGCTGGTGTTTTTGGGCGCGAGCTATATGTCGGAGGCGCTGCGGGCGGGTTTGCTTTCGGTGCCCAAGGGGCAGGTGGAGGCGGCTAAGGCGATTGGTTTATCGCGCTGGCAGGTGTTCCGTTTTGTGGTGCTGCCGCAGGCTTGGGCGGTGTCGGTGCCGGCGGTTGGGGCGAATGTGCTGTTTTTGATTAAGGAAACTTCGGTGGTGAGCGCGGTGGCGGTGGCGGAATTGATGTTTGTTACCAAAGACATCATCGGCATGGACTATAAAACCAATGAGGCGCTGCTGCTGCTGTTTATCAGCTACCTGATTATTCTGCTGCCGGTGTCGTTGCTGGCGCGTTGGGCGGAAAGAAGGCTGCGGGAGGCGAAATATGGTGCTTGAATGGCTGTTTGCCGGCCAGAATGCGGCGCGTTTGGCGCAGGGCTTGTGGCTCACGGCGAAGATTTCGTTGATTTCGGTGGTGCTTTCCTGCGTGTTGGGCACGCTGTTCGGCCTGCTGATGCGGGTGCGCCATCCGCTGGTGCGCTTTGTGTGCGCACTGTATTTGGAAATGGTGCGGATTGTGCCGATTCTGGTGTGGCTGTTTGTGTTGTATTTCGGGCTTTCTGCTTGGACCGACATCCATTTGAGCGGCGTGTGGGTGTGCATTTGGGTGTTTGTGGTTTGGGGCACCGGCGAGATGGGCGATTTGGTGCGCGGCGCGCTGGAATCGATTGAAAAACATCAGGTGGAATCGGCTAAGGCGCTGGGGCTGAACCGGCGGCAGGTGTTTTGGTATATCGAGCTGCCGCAGAGTGTGCAGCGGGCGCTGCCGGGGGCGATTAACTTATTCACGCGTATGGTGAAAACCAGCTCGCTGGCCGCCTTGATCGGCGTGGTGGAAGTGGTGAAGGTGGGGCAGCAGATTATCGAGAATTCGCTGCTCACCATGCCGAACGCTTCGTTTTGGGTGTACGGCCTGATTTTCATACTGTATTTCTTGTGCTGCTGGCCGCTGTCGCTGCTGGCGGGCTATTTGGAAAAGAAATGGGAGAGCTGATATGGCTTTGCTGAACGTGCGCCACCTGCGCAAGGGCTACGGCGATACCGTGGTGCTGCAGGATTTGGATTTGAGCCTGGAGAAGGGCGAGGTGGTGGTGATTTTGGGCCCGTCTGGCAGCGGGAAAAGCTCCTTGCTGCGCTGCATCAACGGCTTGGAGCCGCACCAGGGCGGCAGCATCGAAATGGAAGGCGTGGGCGAATTCGGCAAAGACGTGCCGTGGGAAACCGCCCGCCAGAAAGTGGGCATGGTGTTTCAGAGCTATGAATTGTTTGCCCACATGAATGTGATCGACAACATCCTGCTCGGCCCGCTGAAGGCGCAAGGGCGCCGCCGCGAAGAAGTAGAGGCGCAGGCCGACAAGCTGCTGGCCCGCGTGGGCTTGCTCAACCGCAAAACCGCCTTCCCGCGCGAGCTTTCCGGCGGGCAAAAGCAGCGTATCGCCATCGTGCGTGCGCTGTGCATGAACCCCGAAGTGATCCTGCTCGACGAAATCACCGCCGCGCTTGACCCGGAAATGGTGCGCGAGGTGCTGGATGTGGTGCTGGAGCTGGCGCGTGAGGGCATGAGCATGCTCATCGTTACCCACGAAATGGAATTCGCCGCCAAGGTGGCCGACCGGATTATCTTTATGGATCAAGGCCACATCATCGAAGAGAGCACGCCCGACAAATTCTTCACCAAACCGGAAAGCGGCCGCGCCCAGCAGTTTCTCAGCGGCATGGACTATTCGATTTAACCCGTTTTAAAACCACTGCCGTATTTTCAGGTAGCCTGTACGGCGGTTTCACCCTACCTCTAACAGAAAAGGAAACATCATGCAGTTACACCAATCTTTCAAAACCTTATTGGCCACCGTTGTGCTCGGCTTCGGCCTGGCCGCCTGCGGTGGCGGCGGCTCGCAGGGCAGCAGCGACCAACCTGCTTCCGGTAGCAACGCAGCCAACGCCTCCGCCGCTTCCGGCGCCGCCAGCGATGACGCACTGGCCAAAATCAAAGAGCGCGGCGTAATCCGCATCGGCGTGTTCGGCGACAAGCCCCCCTTCGGCTATGTGGATGCCAACGGCAAAAGCCAAGGCTTTGACGTAGAAATCGCCAAATATCTGGCCAACGACCTGCTCGGCAGCCCCGACAAAGTGGAATTCGTGCTCACCGAAGCCGCCAACCGCGTGGAATACGTGCGCTCCGGCAAAGTGGATTTAATCCTCGCCAACTTCACCCAAACGCCCGAACGCGCCGAAGTGGTGGATTTCGCCAGCCCCTATATGAACGTGGCCTTGGGCGTGGTTTCCCCCAAAGGCGCGCCGATTACCGACCTTTCCCAGCTGGAAGGCAAAACCCTGCTGGTGAACAAAGGCACCACCGCCGATGCCTACTTCACCAAAAACCACCCCAACATCAACCTGTTGAAATTCGACCAAAACACCGAAACCTTCGATGCGCTGAAAGACGGCCGCGGCGTGGCATTGGCGCACGACAACGCGCTGCTGTGGGCATGGGCCAAAGAAAACCCCAACTTTGAAGTAGCCATCGGCAACATCGGCCCGGCCGAGCACATCGCCCCCGCCGTGCGCAAAGGCGACCAATCTCTGCTCAACTGGGTGAACCAAGAAATCGCCGCCATCAAACAAGACGGCCGCCTGCACGCCGCCTACGAAAAAACCCTGCGCCCGGTATATGGCGACAAAGAAGCGGAAATCCTGACCAAATAAAACGGTTCGGTAATCCGGTTGAAGTAAAGGCTACCTGAAAGCAAAGCACCGCAGAGTTTCTGTGAAGCTGGAGTTTCAGGTAGCCTTTACGCAGCCATAAATACTGGCCAAACAAAACCCCGCTTTGCAGCGGGGTTTGTCATCAAAGCCGTTCGGCTTATTTGCCTGCGGCGGTTACAGTGGCTACGGCCAAGTTGGCGCCACGGCGCAGGGAGGTGCTTTCCACGCCTTCCGGATATTGGATGTCGGACAGGTGCAATACGTCGCCGGCCACAACTTTTTCGCAATCCAAAACCAGTTCAGACGGGATGTGTTTCGGATCCAGCAGCACTTCCACGCTGGTGCTCAGCAGAGCCACGCGGCTGTTTTGCAGTTTAACAGCCTGAGATTTCTCGGCATTAACCACGTGCAGCGGCAGGCGGATTTTGATCGGTTTGCCGGCTTCTACGATTTGGAAGTCGATATGGCGCACTTCGCGGCGAACAGGGTGCATCTGGAAGTCGCGCACAATCACGTCGTGCTCTTTGCCGTTCAGCGCCAGTTTGATGATGGCGGTGTGGAACTCTTCTTTCTGCAGGGCGAAGAATACGGTTTTGTGGTCAACGGAAACAGCAGTGGCGTCAGAGCCGGCGCCGTAAACTACGGCAGGCACACGGCCTTCGCGGCGCAGGCGGCGGCTCGCACCAGTACCTTGCTCTTCGCGCACTTGGGCTTCAATTTTGAAAGACATGGTAAAACTCCATTTAAGTTAAAAAAGCCGTCTGCCGGGCTGCGACCAACCCTGACGGCGGGGATTACGGGAGGAACAATGCTCCCGGGGATGCCACATCCTCGTTGAAGAGGTATGAGACAGATTCTTCGTTGCTGATGCGGCGCATAGTTTCGGCCAGCAAACCGGCAATCGTAACTTGACGGATACGGTCGCAGTTGCGGGCGGCATCAGACAGGGCGATGGTGTCGGTAATCACCACTTGGTCGATATCAGACGATGCAATACGGTTCACAGCTTCGCCGGAGAACACGGGGTGGGTGGCATAGGCCAACACGCGTTCCGCACCGCGCTCTTTCAGGGCCGAAGCGGCTTTGCACAGAGTGTTGGCGGTATCGATCATGTCGTCCACAATCAGACAAGTACGGCCTTGAACATCGCCGATGATGTTCATCACTTCGGCCACGTTGGCTTTGGGGCGGCGTTTGTCGATAATCGCCAAATCGGTGTTCAGCACCTTGGCCACGGCACGAGCACGCACCACACCGCCGATGTCGGGGCTGACGACGGTAAGGTTCTCGATGCGTTGTTGCAGGATATCGTGCACCAAAATCGGAGTGGCATAGATGTTGTCCACCGGAATATCGAAAAAGCCTTGGATTTGGTCGGCATGTAAATCCACGGTCAGCACGCGGTCGATGCCGGCAGTGGCGAGCATATTGGCCACCAGCTTGGCGGAAATCGGCACGCGCACGGAACGCGGGCGGCGGTCTTGGCGGGCATAGCCGAAATAGGGGATGGCTGCGGTAATGCGGCCGGCGGAAGCGCGTTTAAGCGCGTCGGCCACGGTAAGCAATTCCATCAGGTTATCATTGGTGGGTGCGCAGGTTGACTGCAAGATAAACACGTCGCGGCCGCGCACGTTTTCCAAGAGCTCCACGGCGATTTCGCCGTCGGAAAATTTGCCTACGGAGGCGCGCCCCAAGGAAATACCGAGGTGTTTGACCACGTTCTCAGCCAAGCCGGCACTGGCGTTGCCGGCGAATACCATTAAACTTTCATATGCCATTTCTTCATTACCTGTGTTGTTTGCGGTCTCGCCGCCGACTGTGGGAAACATTGCCGCTCCCTTGCATTTGGGTTTGACTGGCTTGCAAACGGCGAATTATACGCCGAGCGCGGGCAAAACCAAAGTGCTGTTTGTGTGGAATATCCACCAATTTTGTCGGCTTGATATTAGGGGTAGGCAACAAATGCCTGTGTTTGGTTTGTCCCAGCTCTTAATCGAGCAATCAAAATTGAATAAACGCGTTTCTATGGCAAGAAAATTCCCGTCGCTCTAGTTTCCATACTGATTTTGTTTTGGCGAAGCCCGCTATGCTCGTTTTCAGGTAGCCTGTTGCTGCACAATGAATGCGGCAACAAAAATAAAAGCATGTACAGGTACATGCTTTTGTAAGGTGGCTGGGGATGTAGGATTCGAACCTACGCATGCCGGAATCAAAATCCGGTGCCTTAACCAGCTTGGCGAATCCCCAATTATATTGTTTACGAATCTGGCTGGGGATGTAGGATTCGAACCTACGTATGTCGGATTCAGAATCCGATGCCTTAACCAACTTGGCGAATCCCCAGTACAAACCTGCTGTTACGGCAGGCGATTCAGGAAAGGTGCGAATTATGCGTTTTTTTTGGTGCGTTGTCAAGCGTGCCTGATATTTTTGTTATTTTCCAAGATGGCTTGCAAAGGATGTTTATCCAAACTGCGTACACACCAGGCGGCCAAATTTTCAGGTAGCCTGCTATAGATATACTCAGCTTCGCCCTGTGTGGCACAGGCGACAAACAGGCAGGCGCCTGTGCCAGTGAGCTGCGGCGCGCCGTAATCTTGCAGCAGGCGGAATGCGGCGGCTACGGGTGGATATTCAGCTAGCACCACGGCCTGCATATCGTTGCGGAAAGGTTGCAGTTGTGCGAAACCGGGCTGGGCGCAGGGCGGGCTGTTGCGGGTGAGGCCGGGGTGGGCGAAGATTTTCGGCGTGGCCACATGCGCATCGGGGCGAACCACCACATACCATTGTTCCGGTACGGCCAGCGGGCTCAGGATTTCACCGATACCCTGTACGAAAGCGCTTTGGCCGAACAGGAAAAACGGCACGTCCGCACCCAGCTTCAGGCCGAGCGCCCGCAGCGTTTCGGGCGGCACGGCAGTGTGCCACAAATGATTGAGGGCAAGCAGCACGGTAGCGGCATCCGAGCTGCCACCGCCCAGCCCGCCGCCGCTGGGAATATGTTTGTCCAGCCAGATTTCCACGCCGTTTGGGCTACCTGAAAACTGTTGCAATAGGCGGGCGGCGCGATGGCTCAAATCTTGTTCGGGCGGGATGCCGCCGGCGGGATTGTGCAGGATGATTTGCCCGTCTTCGCGTGGCAGCAGCCACACCGTATCGCACAAATCAATCAGGCAGAAAATGCTCTCGAGCAGGTGGTAGCCGTCGGCACGGCGGCCGATGATGCGCAGGTCGAGATTGAGCTTGGCCGGAGCGGGAAAGGCCCGGGCGGCGGGGTGCGGCTGCATCATACGGCCTGCTCGACTTCGGCGGCGCAGCTGCCGGGGCGGCGCTCAGGCTGGCCGAAGCGGTCGAACACCAGGCGCAGGCTCAAGCCGGTGCGTTCCAGCAGCAACATGCGCACTTGGCCGTCTTCGCCCAAATTGCGCTGGATTTTCCAGCCCATTTGCTGCAGGCGGCCGTCGGGCAGAACGCTGTAGGGCTCGCCGGGCACGCGCAGGCCGTTGGCCCAGCGGTCGATATAGGCCACGGGCAGGTCGTAACCGAGCAGCTGGCGGCTGAGTTCGGCGGTGGTAGCGGCGCGGTAAACTTGGCCGTCGGACGCCACCGCCTGCACGCCGCCGCTGTCTTGGCACAACCGGCCCACACTGTTGCCCAGTGGGGTTTTCACTTCAAACAGCTGCACGGCGGTAGTGCGCAGCCAATCGAAATTGGCATAGCTGCCGCGTTCGTTTTCCTTCACGCCCATGCGGCCGGAAGCTTCAAATTCGGGCGTGGCGGCATCGTCGCGCCAGTTTTCGGCAGACATTTGCGTGCCAAGGCTGGTACAGGCGGCGAGCAGGAGGGCGGCAGAGATAGGGAGGAAATAGCGTCGGATCATGGGTTCTCACGGAGTGGGTGGGTGGCGCTAGGGCGGAAGCCTAGCAGGAACGTAGTGTCTAATGCGGATGTGGTTTTAGCTGGCCGAAGCGGGCGCTTTCAGGTAGCCTGTGATACACATTCACGACTATGTTACTGCTTCATTGAGTGAAGTGGCTGGATGAGTAGGATTAGCGGCCGCATAAGGGAATATCTATTTCAATACACGTTAAGGCTACCTGAAAACGGCAGGAACTGTTTTCAGGTAGCCTTCGGTTTATTGGCCACTATTGCCTTCGCTGCCGGCTTTCCCACCGGAAGACGGGAGGGTTACGTTGAGGCGTTGCAGGGTTTCCTGCAATACGGGTTTGTTGCCGCCTTTGCGCTGGGCGGCTTGCCAGATAACGATGGCTTCGTTTTTGCGGCCGAGTGTCCACAGCACTTCGCCGAGGTGGGCGGCTACATCGGCTTCGGGCAGTTTGGCGTAGGCGCGCTGCAAATACGGTAGGGCGGCTTGAGGTTGGCCTTGTTTGAACAACACCCAGCCCATGCTGTCTTGAATTTCGGGCGAATTGGGACGGCGTTGCAGGGCTTGTTCAATATAGCGGCGTGCCTGGGCCAGGTCGGGGTTGGGCAGGGAAAGCATGGTGTAGCCGAGGGAATTGAGGATGTCGGGGTTTTTGGGCACGAGTTCTTGTGCCTGTTTGAGGTCGGCTACGGCTTTCTCGGGCTGTTGCAGGCGGTCGGCATACAGGATGGCGCGCTGCTCGAGGATGAGGGCGATCATGGCGGGCGGGGCGGAGTTGTCGCTGTAGCGGCGATAGAGGCTGCGGATGCTGTTGAGAGCTTCGGCAGGCGGCTGCTCGCGGGCGATGCGCAGGTGGGCAACGAGGAGGTCGTCGGCATTGAAGATGGCATTGCTGCGGCCGGCCGATACGATGGATTCGGCACGCAGCAGGGCATCTTCGGCCGCCGGCCAGTTTTTCTCGGCCTCGGCAATGCGCGCTTCCAGGATGTGTTTGTCGAACTGGGCTTCGGGGGCGCTGGCGCGGTTGAGCCAGTTGCGGCTTTCGGCTATGTTGTTGTCTTCAATCAGGCGCATGGCGGCGAGCAGGGCGGCGCGGCTTTTCTGCTGCTGAGTGCCGTGCAGGTAGGCTTTATCGAAGTAGTTTACGGTGGTAGCCACGGGCTCTTTGCGGCGCACGGAGAGAATGCCGGCTTGGATGTAGAGGTCGGCATCTGGGGTTTTGGCCAGCATATTTTGCAGCAGGCGGTAGGCTTCTTCTTCGCGTTTGGCGGCGATGAGGGTTTCTACTTGCAGGTTTTGCCACATGGGGGAAAGGTGGCGGCTATCGGCATGGCGGAAGAAGTATTCGAGCACTTCGGGTTGGCGCTGGGCAATCAGGCGCAGGGTGATGCTGGTGATGGGGCGGATGTCGCTGTCGAGGCGGGAGAGGCGGCGCAGGGCGGCGTTGGCATCAGCCGTGCGGTTGGCGTGGGCGGAATAAATGGCATCGGTAATGGCGGCTTCGGCCAGGCCGGGGAAGCGGCCGGCGGCTTGGTGCACGAGGCGCGCGGTTTGCGCATCGGCAGCTTCCGGGTGGTAGAGGGCGAGCTGGGACATGCGCAGGAAGACGGTGCGCATGCGGTGGCGGTCGGTCTGGGCGAGGATTTCGGGCAGGCCGGCACGCACTGTGGCGACATCACCTTTGGCTGCGGCCACAATCCAGCGCATACGTTTTTGCTCGGTGGAAGGTTTGGGCTCAACTGCCTGCCAGTGTTCAAGCACTTGCTCTGCCAGGCGGACATCGGTGGCAAGGGCGATGTCTACGGCGCGCTCGGCCACGGCCGGGTCGTTGGTGCGACGGAACAGGCGCATATAGGCAGCGAGGGCATCACTGCCTTTGCCTTGCTGGAGGGCAATCTCGGAGGAGAAGGCCGTCATCAGATTGTTGGCGCGATCGATGATTTGGCGGTGGGTAAGCGGGGTTGGCGAACTGGGTTTGCGCGGTGCAGGCGCGGCTTGGGCAGCCAGAGGCAGCAGGAGGGTGGCGAGAGCGAGGGCGCGGATACGGGAATGCCGTGAAGACATGGTGGTTCCTTAGAATTAGATGTGCGGCGGCAAAAGGCTACCTGAAACTGTAAAGGGCAAAGTTTATAGCGCAAGTATGCTTGTCTGCCACATATTTTTCAGGCTACCTGAAAACTTTTACTTTGTAATTTTCAGGTAGCCTGTTGGCGTATGGCGATGCAGCCTTAGATGCGCATCGGCATCACGATGTATTTGAAATCGGCGTTGTCGGGGATGGTAAACAGGGTGGAGCGGTTGGCATCGCCGAAGGCCAGTTGGATGTCTTCGGCGTGTACGTTGCGCAATACGTCCATCAGATAATTGATGTTGAAGCCCACTTCCAGCTCGGCACCCTGATAGGCGATTTCCAGCTCTTCACGCGCTTCCTCCTGCTCGCTGTTGCTGCACAACACGCTCAGCAGGCCGGGGCGCAGCTGTAGGCGCACGCCGCGGAATTTTTCGTTGGCCAAAATGGCAGCACGTTCCAGCGCACCCAAGAACGGCTGGCGGCCGAGCAGGAAGATTTTGTCGTTGTCCTGCGGAATCACGCGGTTGAAATCGGGGAACTTGCCGTCCACCACTTTGCTGACTACTACGGTGTCGTTGCAGCGGAAGCGAACTTGATTGTTCAAGAGCTCCACAGTAACGGGTTCTTCAGGGCGGTTGAGCAGTTTGAACAGCTCGAGCACGGTTTTACGCGGCAGGATCACTTCGGCTTTGGGCAAGTCGGCATCAATCACGGCGGCGGAATAGGCCAGGCGGTGGCCATCGGTAGCTACCAGGCGCAGATTGCTGCCTTCCACCTGCATCAACAAGCCGTTGAGATAGTAGCGAATATCTTGCACAGCCATGGCGTATTGCACTTGCGAGAGCATATTGCGGAAGGTTTCTTGCGGCAGGGTGAAGGCAGAAACCACTTCTTCGCCGATGCTCATCAGCGGGAAATCTTCGGCCGGCAGGGTTTGCAGGGCAAAGCGGGATTTGCCGGCCTTGAGAGTGAGGCGGTTTTGCACCCAATCTAGCGCCACAATTGCGCCTTCAGGCAGGGCGCGCAGGATGTCTTGCAGTTTTTTGGCATTGGTGGTGATGCGGAAATCTTCGGCATCGGTGTGTGGGCCATGGGTGTGGATTTGGATTTCCAAATCAGTGGCCAAAATATTGGTTTGCCCGCCGGTGCGTTCAATCAGCACGTTGGAGAGAATCGGCAGGGTGTGCTTGCGCTCCACAATGCCGGTAACTGCTTGCAGCGGTTTGAGCAGGGTGTCGCGCTCGGCTTCTAAAATCAACATACAGATTCCTTAGGTTTAATTTTTGATTATAATCAATAGTTTTTCGTAATCTTGGGCAATTTCTGCATCTTCTTGCCGCAATTCGTCGGCCTTTTTCACGGAGTTGAGCACCGTGCTGTGGTCGCGCCCGCCGAAGGCTTTGCCGATGTCTTCGTAGCTGTGGGTGGTCAGCTCACGGGCAAGTTTGATGGCCAGATGACGTGGGCGGACGATGGTTTGCGCGCGTTTTTTGCCAATAAGGTCGGCAGTGCGGATGCCGTAATATTTGGCCACCGCATCCATAATCAACGGCAGGTTAATCGGCTTGAAGTTGCCGGCCACAATATCTTGCAGGGCTTCGGTGGCCAGCTCCACATCAATCGGTTTGTGTTCGAAGCGGCTGCGCGCCTCTACCCGCTTAAATGCGCCTTCCAGCTCGCGAACGTTGGAACGGATATGGGTGGCGATGAAAAAGGCGGCTTCCTCTTTTAACTCCACGCCCACGGAATCGGCTTTTTTCTGCAAAATCTCCACCCGCATTTCCAATTCCGGCGGCTCCAACTCCAGCGTCAAACCCCATGAAAAACGGGATTTCAGGCGGTCGTCCATGTCGTCAATTTTGGTGGGCAACACGTCGCAGGTAAGGATAATCTGTTTTTTATGGTGGTGGCAATGGTTATACAGGTGGAAAAACTCTTCCATGCTGCGGTCTTTGCCTTTGATGAACTGGATGTCGTCGATAATAAGGAAATCGTAGGGCTTGTATTGCTGGCGGAAGGCATCGTGGGCGTGGTTGCGGAAGGCCTGAATCATACCGCGCACGAAGTCTTCGGCATGCATATAGTAAACCTTGGCTTCGGGGTTGAGGCGCAACAACTCATTGCCCACGGCCTGCGCCAGATGGGTTTTGCCCAGGCCGGTGCTGCCGTATAAAAAGAAAGGGTTGTAGTTTTTGCCTGGATTTTCGGCAATAGAACGGGCAGCGGCTACGGCTAGACGGTTGCCTTTTCCTTCCACCAAGGTGTCGAAAGTGTATTCCGGCGACAAATTGGTTTGCGCATAGCGCTGCTGCTGGCGTTCTTCGCGTTTAGCGGCAGATTTGGCTTGGGCAGGCTTGGCTGCCGGTTTGGTTGGTGTGGGTTGCCCGCTTGGCTCGGCCTGCGGGTTGATGCCTAAGCTTTCCAAGCGGGATTGCACGATTTCTAAGGCACTGCGTTTGTCGGCATGTTGCGTGGCAGCCGGTTTGCTGGTTTGTTCAACTGGTTCAGCAGCTTTGGCAGTACGCACCGGTGCCGGCTTGTCGGTTTGGGCATGGTGTTTGCCTTTGCCTTGTTCAAACCGCAGTGTCGGAGTGTTTTCAGGTAGCCTTTCTGCCAACAATTTGCTGATTTCGGCAGCATAGCGGGTGCGCAACATATTCAACACAAAGCGGCTGGGCGCATACACCACCCATTCTCCGCTCGCACCTTCGCCCACGCTCAAAGGCTCAATCCAGCTTTGATACTGTTTGGCAGGCAGAGTGTGGCGCAAATGATGCAGGCAGTGTGGCCAGAATTGGTCGAGCGTCATGGTGGTGGTTCTGAAAGAAGTACAGGGGGAATCGGCGAAGGGTGCATGGTGCACCGCCGTATCCGAGCAGGTGCGAACGGTGGATTATACCCAAAATTCAGGAGGCGAACCAAGGCGGGAGGAAAAGCGGCATGCAGCACGAATAGTTTGACAATTTCAGCAAAATCAGGTGTAATACGCCGCTTTCTGATTTTAGATTATTTCCACGGGAAACATCATGAAACGCACTTATCAACCCTCCGTTATCCGCCGCAAACGCACCCATGGCTTCTTGGTTCGCTCCAAAACCCGCGGCGGCCGTGCCGTGTTGGCTGCTCGTCGCGCCAAAGGCCGTAAACGTTTGGCCGTGTAACAGTGGAATACTGTTTCGGCAAACCATACCGCTTACTGAAAACGGATGATTTCTCATCCGTTTTTGCTTTACGCCGGCTGAAATCGCGGCCGGATATCCAACTGTGGCACAAGCCAAACGGGCTGGGTCATCCCCGACTGGGTTTGGTAGTGGCTAAGAAAACTGCCCGCCGTGCCAACCGCCGCAACTATATGAAACGCACACTGCGCGAATGGTTCCGCCTCAACTGGCACCGTTTGGACAGCAGTGATTTGGTGGTTCGCGTACGCCGTCCGTTCGGTAAGGCTGAACGGCAGCAGGTGTTGGCTCAGTTGGAGCAGATTGTGCCGAAAAAACCATGTTAGCCAAAATTTTGCTGGGGCTGATCCGGTTTTACCAATACGCGCTCAGCCCAATGCTGCCACCACGCTGCCGTTATCAGCCCACCTGTTCGCAATACGCCATCGAGGCGGTGCGCAAATACGGGGCGCTTAAAGGCGGCTGGCTTGCAGCCAAGCGCATCGGCCGTTGCCATCCGTGGGGAGGCAGCGGTTACGACCCTGTGCCTTAAACCTGCCTGCTGCATTCATGCGGCATGGCGGTAGAATTTTCAGGTAGCCTGCATTGGAATGCAGACTGCCGTTTTCTCCTGTTTTCAAACGGAACCCGATTATGGAATCCAACAACGAATTGAAGCGGACGGCGGTTTTTGCCATTATCGCTATCCTGACCCTGATGGTTTGGAATTATTTCAACCCCCAGCCACAGCAGCCCGAACAGGCTGCTGTGCAGACGGAGCAGCAAGCTGCTGCCCCCGTTGTCGGGAGCGATTTACCGCCCACCAAACCGATTACCGTAAGCACCGACACGCTTAAAGCCGTGATCGATGAAAACAGTGGCGATTTGCGCGGGCTAGATTTGCTCAAGCACAACTCTGCCGGCGATGCCAGCAAAACCTTTACCCTGCTTTCCGACAACAACGAGCATAAATACTTGGTGCAATCGTTGCTGATCGACCAAAAAGGCAACTACTTGCTGCAAGACAGCAGTTTTAAAACCGAGCAAAACAGCTACACCCTCAATGGAGATACGCTGGAAGTGCGCTTGAGCGCGCCGGAAACCAACGGCGTTCAGGTGGACAAAGTGTACACCTTCCGTAAAGGCAGCTATCTCATCGATGTACGCTTCGATATCACCAACCACACTGATGCCCCACTGAAGCTGGATGGTGTGTATCGTGTGCTGCGCGACAACAGCACGCCCGAGGGCAGCGGTTATTTCAACCAAACCTATGTCGGCCCGGTAGCCTACACGCCCGATGGTAACTTCCAAAAAGTGCCGTTTAAAGATTTGGACGACGACTTCGAGAGCAAACGTGATCGCGCCGACTACCAGCGCACCGCTACCAGCGGTTGGGTTGGCTTCACTCAGCACTACTTCACCACCGTGTGGGTGTTACAGCCCAAAGATGGCAACAGCATCTGCCAAAACGGCAACTGCTTGCTCGATATCAAACGCCGCAGCGACAACCTTTACTCCGCCGGCGTGCGCGTACCGCTGCCCGCGATTGCTGCCGGCCAGAAACTGAGCGTGCCTGCCGAATTGTATGCCGGCCCGCAGGAATACGCCGTGATCAGCAAAGTGGCCGACCGCTTGGAGCTGGTGAAAGACTATGGCCGTACCCATGTGGTGGCCGCGCCGCTGTTCGGCCTGCTCAATTGGCTGCACAGCCTCATCGGCAACTGGGGCTGGTCCATCGTTTTGCTGACCATCATCGTCAAAACCCTGCTGCTGCCGCTTACTAACGCCTCTTACCGCTCCATGGCCAAGATGCGCGCCGTTGCGCCTAAGCTGGAAATGCTGAAAAAACAGCACGGCGATGATCGTATGGCGCTGCAACAGGCCATGATGAAGATGTATAAAGACGAGAAAATCAACCCGCTGGGCGGCTGCCTGCCCATGTTGTTGCAGTTCCCCGTGTTTATCGGCTTGTATTGGGTACTGCTCGCCTCGGTTGAACTGCGTCAGGCTTCGTGGGGTTGGGTGGCTGACTTGGCCCGACCCGACCCGCTCTACATCCTGCCGATTTTGATGGCGCTGACTATGTATATCCAAACCAAACTCAGCCCACCGCCGAGCGACCCGATGCAGGCTAAAATGATGAAAATCATGCCGCTGGCCTTCTCTGTGATGTTCTTCTTCTTCCCTGCCGGCCTAGTGCTTTACTATGTGGTGAACAACCTCTTGAGTATGGGACAGCAGTGGCTGATTAATCGGAAAATCAATGGTGCCGTCAAATCCTAAGATATAGCAAAAAGGCAATAGCCCGAATCTGCAAGATTCGGGCTATTTTGTTCTTGGAGGGGGTAGCTAAACACTTATTTTCTTATATCGTGCTAGCTCTCCCTGCATGAGAAAATAAATGCTCCAACCATATAGTCGTTCCAATAGAAATAATACAACGTTTACTCCTCTAACCATATAGTTTCCCACCACACTTTATGCCTATTTGAAATAATTAGATTAGCATGAATGATAAAGGAAAAATTCACTTTTCAGGTAGCCTGCCCTAATGTAAAATAGCCTTAATAGTTAAAAGGATAAATTTGATTTTCTAACACGCCATAAGGGGCACACCATGACCGATCATCAACTCAAACCATTTGAAGAAATCGATCTGGCGGAGCGCAAAGACCGCCTGCAAGTATTTGAAGAACAAGTGCTGCAATACAGTGGTAACCGCAGTAGTGAAGATTCATCTGTTGCACCGCTGCCCGAAAGCTATCCTTACCGCACCCGCATCAGCCGCAATGTGTACGAAAAAGAAAAGAAGAAGCTACAAATCGAGCTGCTCAAAGTACAAAGCTGGGTGAAAGAGAGTGGCAGCCGCATTGCCGCTATATTTGAAGGCCGCGATGCTGCCGGTAAAGGCGGTACCATCAAACGCTATATGGAACACCTCAATCCGCGTGGTGCCCGTGTGGTGGCCTTGGAGAAACCCAGCGACCGTGAGCGCGGCCAATGGTATTTCCAGCGCTACATCAACCACCTGCCCACTGCCGGCGAAATGGTGTTTTTCGACCGCTCTTGGTACAACCGTGCCGGCGTAGAACGCGTAATGGGCTTTTGCGAACCGCACGAATACCTGCAATTCATGCGCCAAGCGCCCGAATTAGAACGCATGTTGGTAAACAGCGGTATGCACCTGTTTAAATTTTGGTTTTCCGTATCGCGCGAAGAACAGCTGCGCCGCTTTATCTCCCGCCGCGACGATCCTTTGAAACACTGGAAGCTCTCGCCCGTGGACATCGAGTCGCTCGACCGTTGGGACGCCTATACCGAAGCCAAGAACACCATGTTCTTCCACACCCACACTGGGGATGCGCCGTGGACCATCATCAAGTCCGATGACAAAAAGCGCGCCCGCCTCAACTGTATCCGCTTTTTCCTGCATGCCCTCGACTACCCCGACCGCGATCTTAAAGCCATCGGCCCGGTTGACCCATTGATTGTGCAAGTGCCCAACGCACAATTTAAAGACACCATCAATATGAATGCGGATTAAGGCATAACATGAAAAAGGCTACCTGAAAATTTTCAGGTAGCCTGTTATATTGTATGGGCAACTAGTTATACCAAGAATTTCTTGATGTCGATGCCTTTTTCTTGGGCTTCTACAATCCATTTCGGCCGTTTGCCCACGCCGCCCCACACTGCGCCGGTTTTGGGGTTGCGGTATTGCGGGCGGCTTTGTTTTTCTTTCAGGCCTGCTTCGATATCGGCAACGCTGATTTCAAAGTCTCGCATGATGGCCAGAATCTGATTGACTTTCTTCTTACGCTCGGAAGCCAAACGGCGTTGGATACGGTCTTCCAGCATTTTTTTCTGTTCTAAAAGTTGGTCTAAAGTTTCACGTGCTGCCATGATGTTTCCTTTGTGGAGGTTGTTAAAATTTATTTCTGGGCTGATTATAAGGGCATTTCGATTTATTACGCTAGAAATAAATTGCGGGTTTGGCACGAATATGCGCCAAACCCGCTCAATTTCTTTATTGAAAATCAGGCTTCGGCTTTCAGCAAATCTTGCAATTCGCCGGCTTCATACATTTCCATCAGAATATCGGATCCGCCCACGAATTCGCCGTTTACATACAGTTGCGGGATGGTGGGCCAGTTGGCATATTCTTTGATGCCTTGGCGGATTTCTGGGTTTTCCAATACGTTTACCGTAACGAAATCATTACAGCCGGCGGCCTGCAGGATTTGCACGGCGCGGGAAGAGAAACCGCATTGCGGGAATTGTTTGGTGCCTTTCATAAACAGCACGATACGGTTGCTGTTTACGAATTGTTTGATTTCTTCTTGGATGCTCATGGTGTTTCCTTTTATGGATTAAATATGAATCAAAATTCGGATGCGAAACGGCGGCCATTATAGCGGATTACATTTGCTTTCGATACCGGAAGCGGCAGCAAAACGGATGCGCCATAGCCGATTGATCGTTTATTCCGGTCGTGTCCACACGGCGGCGAAGAAGCCGTCTGTGCGGTGTTCGGCGGTGGAGAGCTGCAGATAGGGGCTACCTGAAAATAATTTCGGGCAGTCAGGCAGGAGTTCGGCGGCGTTTGCCAGCTGCCAATCGGGGTGGGCGGCGCTGAAGCGTTCGGCTTGATGTTCGTTTTCAGCCGCAAGCACGCTGCAGGTGGCATACACCAAACGGCCGCCGGGGCGCACCAGGCGGGCGGCGGCTTCGAGGATGGCGGCCTGTTGCTTTGCCAATTCGGCGATGCGTTCGGGCGATTGGCGGTATTTCAAATCGGGGTTGCGGCGCAGGGTACCCAGCCCGGAGCAGGGGGCGTCCACCAGCACGCGGTCGGCTTTACCGATGAGGCGTTCGAGGCGCGGGTCGGTTTCGCTGCCGATGCGCTGCGGGCTGATGTTGGTGAGGCCGGCGCGCACCATGCGCGGCTTGAGTTTGGCCAGTCGCTTTTCGGCTACGTCGAAGGCGTAGAGGCGGCCGCTGTTGTTCATGGCGGCGCCCAGGGCGAGGGTTTTGCCGCCTGCGCCGGCGCAGAAATCGACAATAATTTCGCCACGCCGTGCGCCGGTGAGGCGGGCGAGCAGCTGGCTGCCTTCGTCTTGCACTTCGATGGCGCCTTCTAAAAACAGCGGGTGGCGCATGAGGGCGGATTTGTCGTGCAGGCGGATGCCCCACGGCGAATAAGGCGTGGCTTCGCAGCGGATGCCTTCATCTTGCAGCTGGGCGAGCACCTTGTCGCGTTTGGCTTGGAGGGTGTTCACGCGCAAATCGAGCGGGGCGGGGGCGGCGGTGCTGCGGCCGAAGGAGAGGATGTGTTCGTCGCTCCAGCCTTGGGCGCGCAGTTGGGCGATGAGCCATTCTGGCAGTTCGGCGGCGGTGTTCAGCTGCGCGGCAAACTCGGTTTTTTTGGCTTTCAGGCAGCCTAGAAACTCAGTCTCTTCGGCATTAGCGCAATCGGCCAGGGCCGAAATGCTGATGCCGCGACCCAATACCAGGGCAGCCAGCGCGGCGCGGCGGGATTGGCGCACGGGCTCGGGCAGCACGCTTTGGATTTTCTGCAAATGGCGCAGGGCGGCGAACACGGTTTCGGCAATTTCGTGCCGGTCTTGGCGGCCGAGTTTTTTGTGGCTGCGGAAATAGGCGGAAACGAGGGCGTCGGCGGGCTGCTCGAAGCTGAGCACTTGGCCGAGCAGGGTGGAAGTATGGAGGAGTTGGGTGGGGGTCATTTGGGCGTAGTGGTTTCAGGTAGCCTGGGAAGGGGGAAGGCTACCTGAAAATGGGCAGATAAGAAACAGACAGGCTGCGGGGCGGCTTGTCTGTTTGGTGTGGCATTTCAGGTAGCCTGCGTTTGCTGCTTACTTGGGCGGCTGCAGGGGTGTGCCGTCGATTTTGCCGCTACGCAGCTTGAGTTCGTAGGTTTTGCCGTCGTCGGTGTATTTGATGAGGGCGGGGATGTTGGCAAAATCGGGGGCGAAGGAATATTCAATGGTGTCGTCGCCGCGCTGTACACGGAAGCGGTTTACCGCAATGCTGGCGCCGTTGATGTTGTAGCGGGCGGAAGGCAGGCGGGTCATGCCGCGCACGGAGTAAACGCGTTTGCCGTTGGTAATGTGCAGGTTGGCGGGCAGTTGGCCGTTGTTGAGCGCAAGCTGCCAGGCCAGGGTGAAGAGGTCGAAAGTGGGGCCGGCAAGCGGCTGACTTTCGGTGTGGCCGGCTTTGCCGTAGGTGATGGTTTTGCTGCCGTAGTCGAAAGTGGCGCCGGCATAGGCGCGGCCTTTGCGGGTGTCGCTGTAGCGGGCGGGCTGCAGTCGGTTGCCGCTGATGCTGCCGTTGGAGGAAAAGCGCATTTTGTAGAGCGGCACGTTGATGTCGGCGTTTACGTTGTAGCGGCCGCCGTTTTGGTTGAAGGTCATCACAGCGGGCACGCCATAGGGGCCGATGTAGTGCAGCTCGGCGTTTTTGGGAAAGGCGGTTTCGGCAGCGGCAGTGGGCGCGGCCAGTGCGACGGCGCACAGGGCGGCGGCAGTGCCGAGGCGGAGGGTGAGACTGGTCATTTGTGGTTCCTTTGCTGAAAAAGGGAAGGTGCGCTGCGAATCAGCGGCTTTGGGGCGGCATTATAGCCTTAAGTTTTATATTGGGGGCGTGCGGTTACATGGTTTGACGGGAATTTTCAGGTAGCCTGTGGCGGGAAGGAGGCTACCTGAAAGTATCGCAGGCGGGTTTACGGCTATATTTTTATTTAATCGACAAAGCTGTTCGGATACGGAAAAGGCTACCTGAAAAACCATTTTCAGGTAGCCTTTTGATATTTCATTCAGAGGGTTTAACGCCCGGGGAACATGCCTTTCATGCCTTGTGCCATGCGCATGAGTTTGCCCATGCCTTTGCCACCGAACATTTTCATCATTTTTTGCGACTGCTCGAACTGCTTGAGCATTTTGTTCACTTCCTGCACGGTGGTGCCGGCGCCGGCGGCGATGCGGCGTTTGCGGCTGGCTTTGAGCAGGGCCGGATTGGCGCGTTCTTTCGGGGTCATAGAATTGATGATGGCTTCCACTTTGCTCATGGCTTTTTCCGCCGTGCCCTCGGGGATTTGTGCGGAAAGCTGCCCCATTTCGCCGGGCAGTTTGGACATGAGAGATTCGATGCCGCCCATATTGCGCATCTGCTGGATTTGGGCTTTGAAATCGTTCAGGTCGAAGCCTTTGCCTTTGTGCAGCTTTTTGGCCATGCGTTCGGCCACTTCCTGATCGATGCCTTTTTGCACGTCTTCAATCAGGGAAAGCACGTCGCCCATGCCGAGAATGCGGCCGGCGATGCGGTCGGGGTGGAAGGGCTCGAGGCCGCCGATTTTTTCGCCGGTGCCGATGAATTTAATCGGTTTGCCGGTAACGTGGCGCACGGAAAGTGCTGCGCCGCCGCGTGCGTCGCCGTCCATTTTGGTGAGGATAACGCCGGTGAGCGGCAGGGCTTCGTTGAAGGCCTGGGCGGTGTTTACGGCATCTTGGCCGAGCATGGCATCCACCACAAACAGGGTTTCCACCGGATTCACGGCTTCATGCAGCGCCTTGATTTCGGCCATCATGGCTTCGTCCACCGCCAATCGGCCGGCGGTATCGACCATCAGCACGTCGTAGAAATGCTTTTTGGCGTAATCGAGCGCGGCCTGGGCGATGGCCACAGGCTGTTGGGAAACGTCGGATGGGAAGAAATCCGCGCCCACTTGCTCGGCCAGGAGGCGCAGCTGCTCGATGGCGGCGGGGCGGTATACGTCGGCCGACACCAGCAGCACTTTCTTGCGTTGCTCTTCTTTGAGCAGGCGGGCGAGCTTACCGGCGGTGGTGGTTTTACCCGCACCCTGCAAGCCGGCCATCAGCACCACGGCAGGCGGTACGGCGGCCAGATTGAGGCTGCTGTTTTGCGTGCCCATCAGCTCGGTGAGCGCTTGGTTGACCACGCCGATAAAGGCCTGGCCGGGCGTGAGGCTGCCGATTACTTCGTGGCCGACGGCGCGTTCTTTCACGCTGGCCATAAAGTCTTTTACCACCGGCAGCGCCACGTCGGCTTCGAGCAGTGCCATGCGCACTTCGCGCAGAGCTTCTTTGATGTTGTCTTCGGAGAGGCGCGCTTGGCCGCGCATTTTTTTGGCCCACTGGCTGAGGCGGCCGGATAAATTATCTAACATAGCTTTCCTTGTGCTGGGTGGAGCCGCCGGGATACCGCATTGGCTCGTTTTGTTGCCGGCGATTTCGCCCAGCCGATAAATGGGTTTGATTCGGGATTTAGATAGCGGATTGGTTCACTTTGCCGAAGCAGGGCTTAGTTTTGCAGAAACTTCGTTGCGCAGCGTGTTAATTGCGCTGACGCTTTGCTTTCAGGTAGCACCTAGCAGGCGGCAAAGTTTGCTAAAATCGCGGCATTTTACACTATTACGCGCAGCCTTTGCGGCTTTCCTGATGGAAAAGCGGGCGCGCAACACACGGAAAAAGCATGGCTGTATTGTTTGTTTTGCTCGCGCTGCTCTATGGCGGCCTGGGCGTGTTTGCCTGGTGGTTCGGGCGGCAAAATGCCCGGCGGCCATACCCGCTCAAGGGCGAGCTGCTGTTGCTGGCGGCGTTGCTGCCCGCGCATGCGGCGGCGGTGTGGCAGCCGCTGTTGCTCAGCCGTTTCCCCAACGGCATCGGCTATGCCCTGTGTTTGGTTACCTGGCTGATGATGTTGTTGTATTGGTGCGGCAGTTTCTTTTATTCGCTGAAGGGCTTGCAGCTGCTGCTCTATCCCTTTGCCGCGCTTTCTATGCTGGCTGCCGCGCAGTGGCCGGCACCGGGCGCTGATTATGCGGTGGACAATATGCCCTTCGCGCTGCATGTGGGTGCATCGGTGTTGTCGTATAGTTTGTTTGGTATTGCCGCGCTGTTGGCGCTATTGGTGTTGCTGCTAAACCGCTGCCTGCGCAATCACCGCATTTCTCCGCTGATATCGTTTCTACCGCCGCTGTTGAGTTTGGAAAAGCTGATGTTTCAAAGCATGCTGGCGGGCTTTGTGCTGCTGAGCGTTTCCGTAGGCGGCGCCTTGCTGTTTCCGCTGGAGATTTTCGGTAAGCCGCTCGCGCTCACGCACAAAAGCGTGTTCGGCGTGCTTTCGTGGCTGGTGTATGCCGGCATTCTGCTGCTGCACCGCACCCGCCGCTGGCGCGGCCGCACGGCGGCGCTGTGGTGCGTGGCGGGCTTTGTGTGCCTGATGCTGGCCTATGTGGGCAGCAAGTTTGTGTTGCAGGTGTTGCTGCATCGGGTGTGAATGTGTTGGGATGAATGGGAAAGGCTACCTGAAGATTTTCAGGTGGCCTTTGTTCGCACCATGTTTGGCATACATCAAATAAGCGGCAGATAAGCCCGCCTGCAGGTTTGACTGTTGCCCCGTTGCTGTTATTCTGCGCCCGATTCTTTTGTTTCCCCTTGATTTCAACCACAGGAGATACCCGATGAAAAAAGTGATTTTATCCGTTGCCACTGCTGCTTTGCTGGCGAGCGCCGGCGCTTGGGCGCATGGTACGCCGGCGGCGAATGAGCCGAGTAAAACGCCGGTAGACCGCAGCATTCAGGTGTATAAAGCAGCCGACTTCCAGCAGTGGGACCGTGAAAAAGCCGCCGGCGGCGAGGGCAAGCTGCTGGGGCGTTTCGCCTACACCCGCCACCAAACCGGCGAGCAGGATGCGATCCGCGAAATCGGCTGGCTCACGCTGCCGCCGGGCGCGTCTATCGGCCTGCACGGGCACACCATTAATGAAGACGTATACCTGATTGTGGAAGGCCGTGGCATATTTGTGGGCTCAGACGGCAAGGAAATACCGGTGTCTGCCGGCGACGTGACCATCGCCCGCCCCGGCCAGTCGCACTCGTTGAGAAACACCGGTCGCCGGCCGCTGCGCTTCATCAACTTTATCGGCCAGCTGCAGAGCACTGCACACGCTGCTCCTGCTGCTCCGGCCGCGCGGTAATCTGGCGCAATCACGGCAGAGGCTACCTGAAAGTTTCAGGTAGCCTTTATCTTTATTCAGACCGCCCCAAGTGCCCTTTGCCGAAAATTTCGGTATCATGCAGCCTCTTCCCGTTTTTAGGAAAACTTATGTTCCGTTCATTGCTTGTGGCCGCCGTGCTGGCGGCTTCTGTGGTGCCGGCGGCGGCAGAAACCCAGTCGCGCGTGCTGGCCAATGGTATGAAAGTGATTGTGCGCGAAGACCACCGTGCGCCGGTGGCGGTTACGCAGCTGTGGTTTAAGGTGGGCAGTGCCGACGAGCACGCAGGCAAAACCGGCCTGAGCCACGCCTTAGAGCACATGATGTTTAAAGGCACGCCCACAGTGCCCGCCGGCGAATTCAGCCGCCGTATTTCCGCGCTGGGCGGCAGCGACAACGCCTTCACTTCACGCAACGAAACCGTGTATCACCAAGAATTTGCCGTAGCCAGCCTGCCGCAGGTGTTGGAGCTGGAAGCCGACCGCATGGTGAACCTGAATTTCAGCGATGCCGATTTTGAAAACGAAATGAAGGTAATCCGCGAAGAGCGCCGCCTCACCACCGATAACGACCCCGACGGCAAAATGTGGGAGCAGATTAATCTGAATGCCTATACCAAGCCGGAAAACCGCGCGCCGGTTATCGGCTATGAGGCGGATTTGCACACGCTCAAGCCGGAAGATTTGCGCCAGTGGTACCGCGCCTGGTATGCGCCGCACAACGCCACGTTGGTGATTGTGGGCGACGTGAAGGCGGGCGAAGTGTTGGATAACGCGGAAAAACTGTTCGGTAGCCTGCCCGACCACCCGCTGCCCGCGCGCAATGATTTAATCGAGCCGCCGCAAACGGCCAACCGCTCCGCCCGCTCTACCGCGCCGGTGAGCTCGCCGGTGGTGGGCTTGGCTATTCAGGTGCCCGCCCTGCGCAAGGTAGACGACAAGCTGCCCTATGCGCTGAATATGCTGGCCGACGTGCTCGACGGCAGTATGTCTGCCCGCATCGAGCGCAATCTGGTACGCGGCCGCAAGGTCGCCGTGGAAGCCTCGATGGGCTACGATATGCTCACCCGCTCGCCGGATGTGCTGCTGTTTAGCGGCACGCCCGCGCCGAATGTGAAGCCCGAGCAGCTCACGGCAGCGTTTTTGAACGAAGTACGCCAGATTGCCGAGCACGGCGTGAGCGAAGAAGAATTGGCGCGTGTGCGCAACCGCAGCCTGGCCGCGCGCGAGTTTGGCAAAGATTCGATGGAAACCCAAGCCACCAACATCGGCTCGCTGGAGTCGGCCGGCTTCTCTTACACGGATGAAGACGAAATTCTCCGCCGCCGCTTGGCCGTGAGTGCTGAAGAAGTGCGCGAGGCCGCCCGCTGGCTCCTGGCGCAGAAACACACCACTGTGGTGCTGTATCCCGAGTCCAAATAAGCGGCAAAGGCTACCTGAAACATGGAGGAATATGTTTCAGGTAGCCTTCCGGTTCCCATTTAAGGCTACCTGAAAGCACCCGTTTCAGCGCAGCCCAAACCGTATCCCAATTTAGGAGTGAATCCCCATGAAACCCCTGTTCCGCACCCTGCTGCTGGCCTGCCTGCTGCCCGCCGCCGCGCTGGCCGAGAATATTCCGATTCAGCGCTGGCAAACCGCCGAGGGCACCAAAGTGCTGCTGGTGGAGCGGCATGAAAACCCAATTGTCGATATCGACGTAGCCTTCGATGCCGGCAGCAGCCGCGACAGCGCCAACAAAATCGGCGTGGCCGATTTCGCCGCCGGCCTGGCCGATACCGGCACCAAAAGCCTGGGCGAAGAAGCCCTGCTCCAGCGCGTGGGCGATTTGGCCGTGAGCCTTTCCAGCTACAACACCACCGACACTTCCGGCGTGCGTCTGCGCAGCCTCTCCAAGCCGGATATCCTCAACCCTGCCCTCGGCCTGATGCGCGATGTGTTGGTTGAGCCCCGCTTCGATCCGGCCGTGCTCAAACGCGAGCAAGACCGTGCGGTGGAAACCCTCAAGCAAAACCGCACCCAGCCCGATTTCCTCGCCTCTGTAGCCAACACCCGGCAGGTGTATCCCGCCCATCCCTACGGCTATCCGGCCCGCACCAGCGAGCAAACCATCCGCCGCATCACCCCAGCCGACCTGCACCGCTTCCACCAGCAATATTTCACCCGCCGCAATGCCGTGGTGGCGATTGTGGGCGATGTCAGCCGCAGCCAGGCCGAAGCAATCGTGAGCAAACTCACCGGCGACTTGCCCACCGGCCAAGCCTTGCCGCCCCTGCCCGAAGCCACCCATGGCGCGGTGCAAACCCAAACCCTGCCTCATAGCGGCACCCAGGCGCACATCGTATTGGGCATGCCCATCATCACGCCAAATGACCCCGACTACTATGCCTTGGCCGTGGGCAACTACATTCTCGGCGGCGGCAGTTTCGACAGCCGGCTGATGAAAGTATTGCGCGACCAACACGGCTACACCTACGGCGCCTCTTCTCGCCTCACCCCCCTGCGCGCCCAAGGCCCGCTCACCATCTCCTTCGCCACCGAGAAATCCCGTGCCGCCGCTGCCCTGGCCGACACGCAGAAAGTGTTGCAGGAGTTCGCCGCCAACGGCCCCACCGAAGCCGAACTGGTGCAGGCCAAGGCCAGCCTCGTGGGCAGCTTCCCCCTGCGCTTCGACACCAACGCCGAACTGTTGGGCTACCTGAAACTCATCGGCCTCTACAACCTGCCCGACGACTACCTCAGCCGCTACCCGGCAGCCGTTTCCCGTTTAAGCGCCGAAGAAGTGAAAGCCGCCTGGCAGCGCCGCGTAACCGGCCTGCACACCACCGTGGTCGGCATGCCTCAATCCGGCAAACCCGCCGTCCGCCGCAGCAACGGCAGAAGGCGTTAGGCACAATCCGCTTGCTTGAACCAAGCGTGATCAAACAAAAGGCTACCTGAAACTTTCAGGTAGCCTTTTCTGCAACCCCTAATTTCCGTAAAGCCCTGCCAACAAAGCCTCGGCGGGGTAAGGATAGGTTAATCAGATAGCGCAAGCAGCGGCAGTTTTCTAGAATAGCCATATTTCTTAACAGCTGCCGGAAAGGGCAGGCGGAACAAGATGAAAAAACCGTTGAAATGGACATTGTGGGCAGTGGCGGCGCTGGCCGTGGGCGCGGCGGGTTATGCCTTTTTGAAGCCGAGCAAGCCGCAAACCACCTATCTCACCGAAGAAGTGAAGCGTGCCGATGTGCGCCAAACCGTATCCGCCACCGGCGAGATTTCCGCCGCGCAACTGGTGGACGTGGGCGCCCAGGCTTCCGGCCAAATCAAACACCTGTATGTGAAGCTCGGGCAGCATGTGGAAAAGGGTGACCTCATCGCCGAAATCGATTCCACCACCCAGCTCAACGCGCTGAACACGAATAAGGCCAAGCTGGAAACTTATCAGGCGCAGCTCGTGTCTGCCCGTGTGGCGCTGCAAAACGCCGAACGCAAATACCGCCGCGAGCAGGCGCTGTGGGCGGAAAATGCCACTTCCAAAGAAGAGCTGGAGAGCGCGCAGGGCTCGTATGCCGCCGCCAAGGCGCAGGTGGGCGAGCTGCAATCTTCTATTCGCCAAACCCGTATCGCCATCAATACGGCTGAAGCCGACTTGGGCTACACCCGCATCACCGCGCCGATTTCCGGCACGATGGTTTCGGTGAAAGTGGAAGAAGGGCAAACCGTGAACGCGGTGCAGACCACGCCCGCCATCGGCCAAGTAGCCGATTTGAGCCATATGCTGAACAAGATGCAGATTGCCGAGGGCGACGTAACCCGCGTGAAAGCCGGCCAAACCCTGCTGTTCACCACCTTGGCCGACCCCGACAGCGAACGGGAAGCCAAGCTGGATAGTGTCGACCCGGGCTTAACCACCCTGTCACAAGGCAGCTACACCACCAGCACCGACACCACCAGCACCGCCATCTATTACTACGCCCGCTCGCTCGTGCCGAACGAAGACGGCAAGCTCGCCATCGGCATGACCACGCAAAACAATATCGTGATCGGTGAGGCCAAAAACGTGCTCACCGTTCCCGCCACTGCGGTGAAGCAGCGCGGCCGCGAACGCTATGTGCGCGTGCTGAAAGCCGACAACCAAGTGGAAGAGCGCACGATTACCGTGGGCATCAGCGACGGCACGCGCACCGAAGTGAAATCGGGCGTGAAAGAGGGCGAGAAAGTGATTGTGTCGGAGAGCGACGGCACGGTGAAAGAGTGGCAGGGCGGCCCGCCAGTATAAGCTGGCTCCCACTTTGCGATATCAGGCTACCTGAAAACCCAAAGGCTACCTGAAACCTCTGCTTTAAAGCCTGCTTCTATTGTTTCAGGTAGCCTCCCCGCCGCAACGAAAGCCGTATGCATATGAACCTAATCGAATGCCGCAACATCAACCGCTATTTCGGCGAAGACGCCAACCGCGTCCACGTTTTGAAAGACATCAGCCTCACCATCCAAAAAGGCGATTTCATTGCCATCATCGGCCAATCCGGCTCCGGAAAATCCACGTTGATGAATATCATTGGCTGCCTCGATAGCGCCACTTCCGGCTCGTATCAAATCGACGGCGTGGAAACTTCGCAGATGAGCGGCGACGAGCTGGCCGCGTTGCGCCGGCGCAAATTCGGTTTTATTTTTCAGCGCTACAACCTATTGGGCGCATTAAGCGCGCGCGAAAATGTTGCGCTGCCCGCCGTGTATGCCGGCATGGATCAAAAAGAGCGGAATGAACGCGCTACTCAGCTGCTGGCCGACTTGGGCTTGGAGGGCAAGGAAGACAACCGCCCCAACCAGCTCTCAGGCGGCCAGCAGCAGCGCGTGTCTATTGCACGCGCGCTGATGAACGGCGGCGAAATCATCTTGGCCGATGAGCCCACCGGCGCGCTCGATTCCGGCAGCGGCGAGATGGTGATGGAAATCATCCGCGGGCTGCACGCCAAAGGGCATACCATTATTTTGGTAACCCACGACCCGAAAATCGCCGCCTTTGCCAACCGCGTGATTGAAATCAAAGACGGCGAAATCATCGCCGATACCAGCAAAAACGCCGAGATCCCGCCCAGCAGCGTGGAAAGCCGCGCCGAAAAGGCATCTTGGCTGTTTTATAAAGACCAGTTTGTGGAAGCCTTCAAAATGTCGGTGCAGGCCATCATGTCGCACAAAATGCGCTCCCTGCTCACCATGCTCGGCATCATTATCGGCATTGCGTCGGTGGTATCCGTGGTGGCGCTGGGGCGCGGCACGCAGGAGAAAATCCTCTCCGACATCAGCTCCATCGGCACCAACACCATCGGCGTGTATCCCGGCAAAAGCTTCGGCGACCGCCACCGGGGCCGTATCCGCACGCTCACCATTGCCGATGCCGAAGCCATCAGCAAACAAAGCTATGTGGATAGTGTGACCCCGATGACCACTTCCAGCGCCACCGTTACCTACCGCAACACCAACGTTACCGCCCAGCTCTACGGCGCGGGCGAGCAGTATTTCAATGTGCGCGGCATCAAGCTTGACCAAGGCCGGCTGTTTAACCAAGACGACGTAGACACTGCCGCGCAAGTGGTGGTTATCGATCCGAACACCCGCAAACAGTTGTTCCCAGAAGGTATCAACCCCATCGGCCAAACCATTCTGTTTGGCAAACGCCCGCTGCGCGTGATCGGCATCAGTGCGGAAGACCAAAACGGTTGGGGCGGCGGCGACAGCCTGCAAATGTGGGCGCCCTACACCACGGTGATGAACCGTATTTCAGGCGAGCGCTACATCAGCGCGGTAACTGTGAAAATCCGCGACGACGTGAGCACCTCCGTAGCCGAGCAGGGCATTAAAGAGCTGCTACTGGCGCGGCACGGCCAGGAAGATTTCTTCACCAGCAACAGCGACAGCATCAAGCAGACCATCGAAAAAACCACCGGCGCGATGACCCTGCTGATTTCCTGTATTGCCCTGATTTCACTGGTGGTGGGCGGCATTGGCGTAATGAATATCATGCTGGTGTCGGTAACCGAGCGCACCAAGGAAATCGGCGTGCGCATGGCCATCGGTGCGCGGCAGGGCAATATTTTGCAGCAGTTTCTGATTGAAGCCGTGCTCATCTGCCTCATCGGCGGCGCGGCCGGCATCCTGCTTTCCTACTTAATCGGCTTGGGCTTCAATGCGCTGACCAGCGAGTTTGCTATGTCGTTCTCCACCTGGTCGATTGTGAGCGCGGTGTGCTGCTCCACCTTCATCGGCGTACTGTTCGGCTTCATGCCCGCCAAAAACGCCTCCAAGCTCAACCCGATTGCCGCCCTGTCGCGCGATTAGCGGCGGGCTGAAAGCGTGAGCAGCCATCAAGCTAAAACCGCCCGATATTTTCAGGTAGCCTGCAAGGAGTAGGTAGGGGCTACCTGAAAACAGGGTAAACAGGATTGCAAGCTAAAGTGAACGATTTTTCAGGTAGCCTCCAACCGGTAATCCAGGCTACCTGGAACCCACCCGACACCCAACCAAGAAACGAGGGTTTATGAACCAAACAACCCACCCGCCCATCCGTGCTGCCGCGCTGGCGCTGCTTCTGCTCGCCGGCTGCGCCATCGACCAAACCCCCAACACCCAAATCGGCCTCGCCCAAGCTCAGCGTGAAGGCAGTGTACAAACCGCCACCAGCGAGAGCGGCCACTGCACTGATCCCGCCGGTTGCGCCTACCAAACCGAGGGCGATTGGTGGCAAACTTTCGGCGACAGCGAGCTCAATGCCCTGGTGGAACAGGCCTTGGCTAATAACGTGGATTTGAAACAGGCCGCCGTCAGCGTGAACAAAGCCCTGTATCAGGCCAACATTCTCGGTGCCAATCTCGTGCCTGAATTCAACGCTTCACTCGGTGCCAATGCCAACCGCAACCTCGATACCCGGCAAAACAGCCACAGTTACAGCAGCCAGCTCGGTTTAAGCTACGAGCTCGATTTATGGCGCAAACTCAACGCCGCCGCCTCTGCCCAAGCGTGGGAGCAGCGCGCCACCGAGCAAGATTTGGCCGCCACCCGCCTCACCGTAATCAACAATGTGGCCGATGCTTATTTTCAGGTAGCCTATCTCAACGAAGCCATCAAGCTCACCGAAAAAACCATCGAGCAATACAAACAAATCCTGCAAATCGCCCGCAGCAAATATCGCTACGGCCGCGTGGCCTCGATTGAGGTTACTCAGGCCGAGCAATCCCTGCTTGCCGCCGAAAACAGCCTGCTGTCGCTGCAACAGAGCCGCAGCAACACCGAAGCCACCCTGCGCAACCTGCTCAACCTGCGCCCCGGCCAGGCAATGGCCGTGCAGCCCGAATCCTTCCGACTGCCCGAAGGCGGCAAACTTGATTTGAATGTGCCCATCTCCACCCTCGCCGCCCGCCCCGACCTCATCGCCGCCGACTACCGCCTGCAGTCCGCCCTCAAAAGCCAGCAGGCGCAATACCGCAGCTGGTATCCCAGCATCACGCTGAACGCCGCGCTGAGCACCTCGTCCGAACACAGCAAAAACCTGTTCAACGTGCCGATATTGGGCAGCAGCGTCAGCCTCAACCTGCCCTTCCTCAACTGGCGCACCATGCACTGGAAAGACCGCAGCGCCGAAGCCGACTTTGAAAACGCCAAACTCGCCTTCGAAAAAGCCCTCACCACCGCGCTCAACGAAGTCGATACCAACTACCGCCAATACCGCGCCAGCCGCCAAACCCTGGAAAACCAGCGCCGCCGCCACCGGCTCGACGTTGAAAACAGCCGCTATTACCGCGTGCGCTACCAACACGGCCGCAACGAGCTCAAAGACTGGCTCTCCGCGCTGAACACTGAATACTCCGGCGCGCAAAGCCTGCTCGAAGCCCGATACCAGGCCTTGCGCTACGAAAGCATGGTGTATAAAGCCATGGCCGGCCGTTACCAAAAAGCTTCTGCCCCAACGGCACAGCCGGCGCAGTAGTTCGGCGCCTGATTTATCTGTGGAACAACCAAACCGGACGTTCATACAGCCGTCCGGTTTGGTTATTTTCAGGTAGCCTTTGGTCATACCAGCAGCAAACAGCCATTACCTGGCGGGAGGCTACCTGAAACTTGATGATTAGGTTGGTATTGCCCTGACATTTTGCTCTGTCTGCGTCCCATATTTTCAGGTAGCCTTTTGCTGCTATCTCGGCAATTGCCAACGGCGCAAGAGGCTACCTGAAAAGCATCAATACAGCTCAAACCCGACAAACAAACTTTAACCTTCGCCTGCTGATTTTTTTGTAAAAACCAATAATGGTGTTATCGGATGGCGATTTGTTGACCTAAGTCAAATTATTCTTACTCCAGTATATTTTTGTACTGAATCTAGGCTTTTCCGTCTAAAACGTGGCAAAAACAGCCTCGCTCGCTTGAAAATTTAACGTAATTATTCCCACAAATATGTTAAGCTTATGCCGTTTGGTAGTTAAGACGTTTGCGTCTTTAGCATAGCGTTTGATTGCTGGATAGGGGGCTGCCGAAGTTGGGCAGTATGGCCTGGCCAAGCAGCCGTTTTATGTTTGTTGAATCGGAGTGTTGTTATCATGAACAAACTCAAAAGCTTCCTGATATGGGGCGTTGTGGTGTTGGCCGGCTTGGCCGCCTTTACCACTCTGGCTATCCATCGCGGTGAGCAGGTCAGTGCGGTGTGGATGGTGATTGCTGCCGTCTCCGTATATGCCATTGCCTACCGCTTTTATAGCCTCTACATTGCCAAAAACGTAATGCAGCTCGATCCCAACCGGCTCACGCCGGCCGAGCGCCATAACGATGGCTTGGACTATGTGCCGACGCACAAAGGCGTGCTGTTCGGCCACCATTTTGCCGCCATCGCCGGCGCCGGCCCGTTGGTAGGCCCGGTGTTGGCCGCGCAGATGGGTTATTTGCCCGGCACGCTGTGGATTATCTTCGGCGTGGTGTTTGCCGGTGCGGTTCAGGACGCGATGGTGTTGTTCGTGTCCATGCGCCGTGACGGTAAATCCTTGGGCGATATCGTGAAACAAGAGCTGGGCACTGTAGCCGGCGTGATTGCCTCCATCGGTATTCTGATGATCATGGTGATCATTATGGCCGTGTTGGCGCTGATTGTGGTGAAAGCATTGATCCACAGCCCGTGGGGTACCTTCACCATCGCCACTACCATCCCGATCGCTCTGTTTATGGGTATCTACACCCGCTATATCCGTCCGGGCAAAATCGGCGAGATTTCCATCGTCGGCTTTATCCTGCTGATGCTGGCGGTCATTTACGGCGACAATGTGGCGCACAGCTCCATCGGTCATTGGTTTGACCTTGACGGCATCCAACTCACTTGGGCGATTATGATTTACGGTTTCGTGGCTTCGGTATTGCCGGTATGGCTGCTGCTGACTCCGCGCGACTATCTCTCTACCTTCCTGAAAATCGGTACGATTGTCGCCCTCGCCATCGGCATCCTCATCGTCAGCCCCGCGCTGCAAATGCCTGCCGTGACCCACTTTATCGACGGTTCCGGCCCGGTATTCTCAGGCGCATTGTTCCCATTCCTCTTCATTACCATCGCCTGTGGCGCGGTTTCAGGCTTCCACGCGCTGATTTCTTCCGGTACTACGCCGAAAATGCTGGAAAACGAAACCCACGTCCGCATGATCGGTTACGGCGGTATGTTGATGGAAAGTTTCGTGGCCATTATGGCGCTTGCTGCTGCCGCATCGCTTGATCCCGGTGTGTACTTCGCCATGAACAGCCCTGCCGCCCTGATCGGTACGGATGCCAATACTGCCGCTGAAGTGATTACCACCAAGCTGCAATTCCCTGTCGATGCCGCAACCCTGTTGCACACCGCTAAGGAAGTGGGCGAAAACACCATTCTGTCCCGTGCGGGCGGTGCACCTACCCTCGCAGTCGGTATGGCACACATCATGAGCCGTCTGATTCCGGGCGAAGCCATGATGGCATTCTGGTATCACTTTGCCCTGTTGTTTGAAGCCTTGTTCATCCTGACCGCCGTCGATGCCGGTACCCGCGTCGCACGTTTCATGATTCAAGACTTGGGCAGTATCTTCTACAAACCTTTCGGCAACACTGACTCCATCCCTGCCAACCTGATTGCGACCTTCTTCGCCGTGGCATTGTGGGGCTACTTCCTCTACACCGGCGTAACCGACCCGCTGGGCGGCATCAACTCGCTCTGGCCTTTATTCGGCATCGCCAACCAAATGCTGGCAGGCGTAGCCTTGATTATGTGTGCCGTTGTATTGATTAAGATGAAACGCGACCGTTATGTCTGGGTGGCACTCGTTCCTGCTGTCGGCGTACTGTTTGTAACCTGCTACGCCGGTCTGCAAAAACTGTTCCACAGCGACCCGCGCGTCAGCTTCCTTGCCCATGCCGGCAAATACAGCGAAGCATTGGCTAAAAACGAAGTCCTCGCGCCCGCTAAAGACATCGGCGAAATGTCGCAAATCATCTTCAACGACCAGATCAATGCCGGTCTGACCGCATTGTTCCTCTCCGTCGTCGTTGTCGTTGCCATCTACGGCGTGCGTACCGCTATGAAAGCACGCAAAGTCGGCTGGTCAACCGCCAAAGAAATCCCGGCGGTTTACCGCGACGGCAAACAACCGGAGGCACAAAGTGAAGCGTAAACTCGCCGCTTGGTGGAAAACCGCCAAACTTACCGCCAACCTCATGGCAGGTGTGCCCGATTATGAAAACTACGTTGCCCAACAGCGCAAACATAATCCCAACGCCCCCGTCATGACCGAGCTGCAATTTCAAGACTACTGCCGCAAACGCCGCTGCGGCGCAAACGGCGGAAGATGTTGTTAATTGCTTAAAAGGTTGAAAAAAGGTCGTCTGAAAGTTTTCAGACGACCTTTTTATATTAATGCTGCTTGAAAAAGGACGGGTTAGTATTCGCCCAATAGCTGCTCGCGGGTCAGCAAGAACACGAATCCGTCGCCGCCGCTGGTTTCCAGCCAAGTGAACGGCAGCTCGGGATAGGCGGCTTCCAATACGTCGCGGTTGTGTCCGATTTCGACCAGCAGTACGCCTTTGGGATTCAGGTATTTGGCGGCGTGCAGCAGGATTTGGCGGGTGGCGTCCAAGCCGTCTTCGCCGCTGCCCAGGGCGAGTTCAGGTTCGTGCAGGTATTCGTCGGGCAACATATCGACCGATTCGGCATCGACGTAGGGCGGGTTGGAAACGATCAGGTCGTATGTGCCTTCCAAACCTTCGAACAAATCGGTGTGAATCAGGTTGATGCGCTCTTCCAAACCATAATCTTCAACGTTGATGGCGGCTACTTCCAGCGCATCCAAACTTAAATCGACGGCGTCAATTTCAGCGGCAGGGTAGTGGTGCGCCATTTGAATGGCGAGGCAGCCGCTGCCGGTACACAAATCCAATGCGCGGTGAACCAATTCGGGATGCTCTATCCATGGGGTGAGGCTGTCGCCGAGCAGCTCGTAAATAAACGAGCGCGGTACGATGACGCGTTCGTCAACATAAAAATCGAAATCGCCTTGCCATGCCTGATGGGTAAGGTAGGCGGCGGGGATGTGTTCGACTGCGCGGCGTTCCAGTACTGCCAACACTTCTTCTTTCTCGCTTTGCAGCAGCTTGGCATCGAGGTAGGGCTCCAGCGTGTCCAAAGGCAGGTTGAGGGTATGCAGGATGAGGTAGGCGGCTTCGTCGTGCGCGTTGTCCGAGCCATGCCCGAAAAACAAACCGGCATCGTTGAAACGGCTGACGGCGAAACGCAGGATGTCGCGGACGGTGGTCAATTCTTGGGCTGCTTGGGTAAACATATTCATCAAAATCCTTAATGGTCGGAGCACCGTCATTCGGGCGGCAGAATTGGGAAGTCATTTGTTGCAAAGCGGAGCGATTATAACAGAGGTCGTCTGAAAGCATGGTTTCAGACGACCTCTTGGGTGCGGAAGCGGTTATTTTTTGCCTTTTGCCGCTTTCACATCTTTTTCGGTGATGGTACCGCCGCCGTTATCAAATGCATTCATGATGTAGGTCGAAACTGCTGCTACGTCCGCTTCGTTGATGGCTGTTGCAGGCATGAAGCCGTTGTAGGGTTTGCCGTTAACCTTGATCGGGCCGTTGATGCCTTTGAGCATGCTGTTCAACAGTACCTGCGGTTTTTTCATGATGTAGTCGGAACGGAACAGGGGCGGGAACATTGCTCCTCTGCCTTCGCCTTTTTTACCGTGGCAGGCGGCGCAGTTGGTTTCGTAAATTTTCTGCCCTTGCGCCATCTGTGCGGCATCGGCGGCGAAGGTTGGGGCGGAAAAACAGGAGAGTGCGGCAAGTGTCAGGATGTGGATGGTTTTCATGGTTTGTCCTTGCAGATGGTCGGGATGTTTTTGTTTTAAAGGAATAGGGCAATCATACAATAAAGGTCGTCTGAAAACCTATCCTGCCGAAGCTTTTCAGACGACCTTAGATTTAAGTCAAAGAAACAACGGGGATGCTTCAAACCCATCCGCACAAATTGCGCCGCACCAAATCTGCCAGTGCGCCTATCCATTCTGCGCTGTCGTTCAGGCAGGGGATATAGCGGTATTCTTTACCGCCGGCGGCATGAAATTGTTCGCGCCCCATCAAAGCGATTTCTTCCATCGTTTCCAAGCAGTCTGCCATGAAGCCCGGACAGAAAACGTCCAATTTCGTTATGCCTTGTTTCGGCAGTTCGTCAAACAGAACCTGCGTACTCGGTTTAACCCATTTCGCCTTGCCGAACTGGCTTTGGAAGGAGACGATATATTCCTGCTCAGTCAGTCCCAAGGCTTCGGCAAGCAGTTTGGCCGTATGGCGGCATTCGTCGGGATAAGGGTCGCCCTCGTCGTACTGTTTCTGCGGTATGCCGTGAAAACTCAGCATCAGTTTTTCGCCGCGTCCGTGTTCCGTCCAATATGCCTGAATATGTTTTTTCATGGCTTCGATATAGCCTGCATCCTCGTAGAAACGGGACACCGTGCGTATGCTGAGTTGGTTGCGCTGGCGCAGTAATTGCAAGAATACTTTATCCAAAGCCGCACCTGTGCTCGATGCCGCATATTGCGGGTAGAGTGGGACTACCAAAAGATTACCGATGCCTTGCGATTTCAATTCCGCCAAGACGTCGTCAACGCCCGGGTTGCCGTAAGTCATGGCGTAGCGGACGGTTATATCCGGCAGTAGTTTGCCCAAGGTTTCGGCTTGGCGTGCGGTATAAACCAATAAGGGTGAGCCGTCTTTAAACCAGATTTTTTCATAGGCGTGCGCGCTTTTTTTCGGGCGCAGCGTCAGTATCAGGCCGCGCAAGATCGGTTGCCACAATAGCTTCGGCAGTTCCACCACGCGTTGGTCGGATAAAAAGTCGAGCAGGTAGGGTTTGACGGCTTGTGCGGTCGGAGCATCCGGTGTGCCGAGGTTAAGCAGTAGGACGGCGGTACGGTTTTGTTCGGTATAGGGGAGGGGAGGCTCTGGCAGGAAACGGGGCATGGTTTGTTTCTTTAATATTGAATGATTTTTTGTGTGAAAGGTCATCTGAAAAACAAAGGGAATAATCAAGTTAAACGTTTTCAGACGACCTCAATAAGCATAGTTCAATCTCAATCTACACCGCGGGCGCGGTTTTCATGGAATTGAGCCTGCCAATCGGCAAATTTTCCTTGCTCGATGGCTTCGCGCATTTCTGCCATGATGACTTGGTAGAAATGCAGGTTGTGGATGGTGTTGAGTTGCGCGCCCAAGATTTCGCCGGCGCGGTGCAGGTGGTGCAGGTAGGCGCGGCTGAAGTTTTGGCAGGCGTAGCAGGTGCAGCTTTCGTCTATCGGGCGCTTGTCGAGCTTGTGTTTGGCGTTTTTGATTTTCAAATCGCCGAAACGGGTGAACAGCCAGCCGTTTCGCGCATTGCGGGTGGGCATGACGCAGTCGAACATGTCCACGCCGTGCGCCACGCCGTAAACGAGGTCTTCGGGTGTGCCGACGCCCATCAGGTAATGCGGTTTATGTTCGGGCAGCATCGGTCCGACGGCGCGCAGCATGCGGTACATTTCGGGTTTGGGTTCGCCGACGGACAGCCCGCCGATGGCAAGGCCGGGGAAGTCGAATTGTTCCAAGCCGCGCAGCGATTCTTCGCGCAAATCTTCATACATCGCGCCTTGCACGATGCCGAATAGGGCATTCGGGTTCTTCAAATCTTCAAAGGCTTTTTTGCTTCGTTCTGCCCAACGCAGGCTCATTTGCAGGGATTTTTGCGCCTGTTCGTGCGTTGCTTCGCCCGGTGTGCATTCGTCCAACTGCATCACGATGTCGGAATTGAGTACGGTTTGGATTTTCATGGAGATTTCGGGCGAGAGGAAGAGTCTGTCGCCGTTGATCGGGCTTTGGAAGGTACAGCCTTCTTCAGTGAGTTTGCGCATATCGGAAAGCGAAAAAACCTGAAAACCGCCCGAGTCGGTCAAGATGGGTTTGTCCCAGCCGATAAAATCGTGCAGGCCGCCGAATTGTTCGATGACTTCCAGACCGGGGCGCAGCCATAAATGGTAAGTGTTGCCCAAAATAATTTGTGCCTTGATGTCGTGCAGGTTTTGCGGATTCATCGCCTTAACCGAGCCGTAAGTGCCAACCGGCATGAATACGGGTGTTTCGATTTTGCCGTGGTTCAGTTCCAGCGTGCCGCGTCGGGCATGACCGTCTTTTTTATGTAAGGTAAATTTGAGCATAGGTTGTATCTATAAATGTAGAAAACGGCGTGCGAAGCCGCCGTGCAGTCAAACGATTGAGGTAAAAACGCGATTATAAAGGATTTTCATCGTAATAGCGGTGTTTGAATATTTCAGACGACCTTATTTGTATCGAGATGTTCACTGTTGAAAATGTTTCAAAAAAATCACAATGTTCCGACAATGTCGTCTGAAACCTTGTTTTCATGCTTGCCATTGCGTCAAAGTATCGTCTATAATCCGAACCCTATTAAACAGGCACGTAGCTCAGTTGGTTAGAGCACCACCTTGACATGGTGGGGGTCGTTGGTTCGAATCCAATCGTGCCTACCAAATTTCCCAAACGGCATTTATGCCGTTATTTTTTAATGTTTTGGAGCTTTTTGATGTTGAACATTACCTTGCCGGACGGCTCAGTCCGCCAATACGAATCGCCCGTTACCGTGGCACAGATTGCCGCGTCTATCGGAGCAGGTTTGGCGAAGGCGACAGTGGCAGGTAAGGTAAACGGCAAATTGGTCGATGCGTGCGATCCGATTACCGAAGATTCAACCGTCCAAATCATTACCCCGAAAGATCAAGAAGGCGTTGAAATCATCCGCCACTCTTGCGCCCACCTTGTTGGTCATGCGGTCAAGCAGCTCTATCCTAATGCAAAAATGGTTATCGGCCCCGTCATTGAAGAGGGCTTTTATTACGATATTGCTACGGAAAAACCGTTTACGCCTGAGGATGTTGCCGCTATCGAAGCGCGTATGAAAGAATTGATTGCTCAGGATTATGATGTAATCAAAATCATGACTCCGCGAGCCGAAACCATCAAAATTTTCCAAGATCGCGGCGAAGAATACAAATTGCGCCTGATTGAAGATATGCCCGAAGTTGAAGCAATGGGTATGTATCATCATCAGGAATATGTCGATATGTGCCGCGGTCCGCACGTTCCGAACACCCGTTTCCTGAAAAACTTCAAGCTGACCAAGTTGGCAGGTGCATACTGGCGCGGCGACAGCAATAATGAAATGCTGCAACGTATTTACGGTACGGCTTGGGCGACAAAAGACGAATTAAAAGCCTATATCCAACGCATTGAAGAAGCAGAAAAACGCGACCACCGCAAATTGGGCAAGCAACTGGATTTGTTCCACTTGCAAGACGAAGCGCCGGGTATGGTATTTTGGCATCCTAAAGGTTGGGCTTTGTGGCAGACTATCGAGCAGCATATGCGTAAAGAGCTGAATGCCGCCGGTTACAAGGAAGTCAAAACCCCTCAAATCATGGATAAAACCTTTTGGGAAAAATCCGGTCACTGGGATAACTACAAAGACAATATGTTCGTAACCAGTTCGGAAAAGCGCGAATATGCGGTTAAACCGATGAACTGCCCGGGACATGTTCAGATTTTCAATAACGGTCTGCGCTCGTACCGCGATTTGCCAATGCGTTTAGCAGAATTTGGTTCTTGCCATCGCAACGAGCCGAGCGGTGCATTACATGGACTGATGCGTGTCCGCGGTTTTGTACAAGACGATGCGCATATTTTCTGTACCGAAGATCAAATCGTCAGCGAAGCGCGGGCATTCAATGAATTGCTGGTTCGTATTTACAAGCAATTCGGTTTCCATGATGTATCCGTCAAGCTTTCACTGCGTCCTGAGAAGCGTGCCGGTTCAGACGACGTGTGGGATAAGGCAGAACAAGGTCTGCGCGAAGCATTGACTGCTTGCGACGTGGAATGGGATGAGTTGCAGGGCGAAGGTGCGTTCTACGGACCTAAAATCGAATATCACGTCAAAGATGCATTGGGACGTTCTTGGCAGTGTGGTACGCTGCAACTGGATTTTGTGTTACCGGAACGCTTAGATGCAGAATATGTAACCGAAAACAATGACCGCGCCCGTCCGGTAATGTTGCACCGCGCCATTTTGGGTTCTTTGGAACGATTTATCGGTATTTTGATTGAAAACCATGCAGGTTCTTTCCCGCTGTGGTTGGCGCCGGTTCAAATGGTGATTATGAACATTACCGAAAATCAAGCAGATTACTGCCGTGAAGTGGCTGCCAAATTGCAAGCCGCAGGCTTCCGTGTGGAGCTGGATTTGCGTAACGAAAAAATCGGTTACAAAATCCGCGATAACAGCCAATACCGCTTCCCTTATCAAATCGTTGTCGGCGATAAAGAGAAGCAGGAAAACAAAGTGGCCGTGCGCCGCAAAGCAGAAGACTTGGGTTCTTTGGATTTGGATGATTTCATTGCACAACTGCAGCAAGAAATCTCAGACGCCCTCGTCAACCATTAATTTTTATAGGAGTATTCATCATCGCTCAAGAACGCGAAGCACGAATCAATGGCGAAATTACTGCCAAAGAAGTGCGTTTAATCAGTGAGTCAGGCGAACAGCTTGGTGTCGTATCGGTTCGTGAAGCTTTGGCCATGGCCGAAGAGCAGGATGTGGATTTGGTAGAGATTTCCCCTACTGCCAAACCGCCCGTATGCAAACTGATGGATTACGGTAAATATAAATACCAACAAGCCAAGAAACGCGACGAAGCCAAGAAAAACCAGAAGCAGGTACAAATTAAGGAAATCAAATTCCGTCCGGGTACTGATGAAGGCGATTATCAAATCAAAATGCGCAACATCAACCGCTTCTTGGCTGACGGCGATAAAGTCAAAGTAACGCTTCGTTTCCGTGGTCGTGAAATGGCTCACCAGCAACTCGGTGCGCAACTTTTAGAGCGCGTAAAAGAGGATTTGGCGGAAGTGGCCCAAATCGAATCCTTCCCTAAAATGGAAGGTCGTCAAATGGTGATGATGATTGCACCGAAGAAAAAATAAAGTTATAATTTCCAGCTTACTCCGATTGCCGCTTCGGAGTAAGCTTTTGATTGGCGGCAAAAACCGTGGCATTTTGGGTTCAAGTGTTTGAAACCAATGTTTTAAAACCCCCTGATGCCTTATCTAATAACGAATGGAGTTTTCCCATGCCTAAAATGAAAACCAAGTCTAGCGCGAAAAAACGCTTCAAAGTACTGGGTAACGGCGGTGTAAAACGCGCTCATGCGTTCAAACGCCACATCTTGACTAAAAAGACCACTAAAAACAAACGCCAACTGCGCGGTACCTCTATGGTAAACGATCGCGATTTGGCTTCTGTTGCTAAAATGTTACCCTACGCTTAAGGAGTTTAGAATATGCCACGCGTAAAACGCGGTGTAACCGCTCGTGCCCGTCACCAAAAAATCTTCGCGTTAGCCAAAGGCTACCGCGGTCGTCGTAAAAACGTATACCGCGTTGCCAAGCAAGCGGTAATGAAAGCCGGTCAATACGCATACCGTGACCGTCGTCAACGCAAACGCCAATTCCGTCAATTGTGGATTGTCCGTATTAATGCAGGTGCTCGTGAAAACGGTTTGTCCTACAGCAAATTCATGAACGGTCTGAAACGTGCCTCTATCGAAATCGACCGCAAAGTATTGGCTGATCTGGCTGTATTTGATAAAGCCGCTTTTGCACAATTGGTTGAGAAAGCTAAAGCTGCTTTGGCTGCTTGATCCAAAAAATTTGAAAAGGAAGCTACGGCTTCCTTTTTTCTTTGTCTGAAGAAAGTCTATGTGATTGATTTTCTTTCTTTAAAGTCTATTTTTTTGAATTGATTTGCGCTAAAATACGCCGATTCTATCAAACGGATTGGCCGTAAACGATAAAAGGTCGTCTGAAAAGTTTGGCAACACCAAACCATACAGGCGGCCTCATTGTTTCAGACGACCCATCATCAACCGACAGACGATAAAACCACTATGGAAAATGTAAACCGTATCGTTGCAGAAGGTATTGCCGCAGTAGAAGCCGCGCAAGACTTCAACGCTCTAGAACAAATCAAAGCCCGTTATCTTGGTAAAACCGGCGAGTTGACCGGACTTCTGAAAACCTTAGGTCAAATGTCGCCTGAAGAGCGCAAAACCATAGGTGCGCATATCAATGAATGCAAAAACCAGTTTCAGACGGCCTTTAACAATAAACGCGATGCCCTCAACGAAGCCAAACTGCAAGCCCAGCTTGCCGCCGAAGCACTCGATATTACCCTACCCGGACGCACGCAGGAAAACGGCGGTCTGCATCCCGTAACCCTGACTTTGCAGCGCGTGGTTGAACTCTTTCACGGTATGGGCTTTGAAGTGGCAGACGGCCCTGAAATCGAAGACGATTTTCACAACTTCCAAGCCCTGAACATCCCCGCAAACCACCCGGCACGCGCCATGCAGGATACGTTCTACGTTGAAAACGGCGATGTTTTGCGTACGCACACTTCCCCGATTCAAATCCGCTACATGCTCGATAAAAAAGAGCCGCCCATCCGCATTATCGCCCCCGGCCGCGTTTACCGTGTGGACAGCGATGCAACGCACTCGCCCATGTTCCACCAAGCTGAAGGTTTGTGGGTAGAAGAGGGCGTAACTTTTGCCGATTTGAAAGCCGTGTTCACCGACTTTATCCGCCGCTTTTTCGAACGTGATGATTTGCAAGTACGTTTCCGTCCGTCTTTCTTCCCGTTTACCGAACCGTCCGCCGAAATTGACATCATGGGCGAAAACGGCAAATGGCTGGAAGTCGGCGGCTGCGGCATGGTGC
>ERZ772764.199-NODE-199-length-43884-cov-3.305779_pt1 | contig 43884 bp, 39 predicted proteins | sample MGYA00512163_ERZ772764 | MGnify/ENA primary metagenome ERZ772764 (study PRJEB29015, sample SAMEA2737903) | human oral metagenome | biome: human oral; feature: human-associated habitat; material: dental | place: China | collected 2094 ... | reverse complement strand
GCCATCATCTCCAGAAGCACAAGCCACTAGATTGGATACCCCTTGGGCTATCTCTTGACAGCTAGACATACCCTCGATAAACGCACCATTAAATTTGATTTCGTTACGGTCAGGGTTAGTGACACTATACTTTAAAGCCCCAAAAGAAAGGTCTACCGTAAAGTCTGTCTCCTCATCTAATACCTTGAAAGGCTGAATGTTTTCCTCGGCATGAAGAGAGAAGTAATGTTTTACGATGGAGTCGTAAAGAGCCTTTAACTCACCAATACGGTTTTGAATAGCAATAGTAGGCATAGTATTTACCACCTTTTTATTTAATTTACACTTATTATATAATACTTTCTAAATTAAATAAACAATATGGATTAAAATTCTTATAATACCTACAGGCAACTCAAGCACATAAATGGTCGTTTATTAAGCTCCAATCCTTATAATCTACCAACATAATCTCTCTATAATCAAAAGATTCAAAAGAGAGTTTCTTTAACCTAGTAGCTTTGGGCATCTGAACACAGTAGTTACTAATAGACTCTTTACCATCGCTAGAGTATTCTACTAAAGAGATTTCTACCTTAGACTCTCCAAAAGAATAGCCCATCTTAATAGAAACACTACCGTTCCCTCCCTTATAAGATACCCCATTCTTGGTAACCTCTATAAAAGAGTACTCTAACCCACCGTACCTCTTAACTTTTAAAAGCTCTTTCTTTAACAAGTTACCTTTTAGACAACTCAAGAATACTTTAAAGACTTCTAACTTACCTTTACTACTACACATAAACATTCTACCCTTTTCTAATCTTTAATAACAAACCATCTGAACTAGGAGACATTAAGGAATTCCTAGTTACAAAACATAAATTCTCATAACTTTGTAACACATCGTTAGGATTATAGAAGCTACCTTCAACCTCTATGTAATACCCCATTCTCTCCAAGATAAAGCAAGCAGTAGCCAAGTCGACCCTAAAGTTTTTTAAATACATACCACTGTAGTAAATAGTATCACTATCAGAAGTAGAAAAAATAGAGATAATCCCCTCTTGAACACCAGATTCAAGTAAAGTTATTAAGTCTTTCTGAGAACTAGTTTGATTAAAGACAATCTCGTTCTTTGCCCTCTCATCATAAATCTCAGGTAAAATATAAGCCATTTTCTGAAGTATCAACTCCAACTTAGCCGTAACAATAAAACCATCTTTACAAGGGAAAATGCTGAACGACGAAGATGACTCAAACACGGGAAGTGTAGACTCATACATAGGGTCCTCGCGTCGTATTAAAGCCCAATTAGAACCCTTAAATAAGTTCTGGTTTATAAGAATGCAACCCAACTGGACATCGATAGGCTCTACAGAAAGCCTTTGATTCATTCTTTGTAACAATATATCTTTATTTTCCATCTTTAGCTCCTAAAATTTAAAAATACCCCTCAACAAAGTGTATAGGAAGTCGATTACCCCATAAACAGCCCCACCGACCAAGAAGAACCCACCTACCCAAGAGTAAGCGACTAACTTAGCTACGGTCGAGCGACTCGTCTGACGCTCAGAACTATCTTGCAAGGAATGGACAGTGTGCCTTCCAAAAGTCATTAGACTAATTAAACTCAACTCAAAGAAAATGTTGTTAGTGTCAAATAAATAAGCTACAATGAATAAGATACCCCATATAAAGAATAAAATTCCGATAAAAGCTACGGTATTTCTTATAAAGTCAACTAATTTAAAAGAGACATTTTCTTTAATTGTAGTCTTCATACTTTGAACATTGTAAGCCTCACTTACAGAAAGACTAGAACCATCTGACCACTCAAGTTTAGTTTGTTTATCAGCTAGATAACTACGTTTCCGCATACCAAGCAGGGCAGTCTCCTCAGGGATAGAATCTTCTACAATATCTTTTGCGTTTATACCAGAGTCTTTCTTACCTTCACTACCTGAGTCAGAGGACGGCTTACCGTTTAACTTACCTTTCAGATTATTGTAAAGCTCATCCGCAATAGCGGCACGCTGATCCCAGTGAGGAATTCCAGGAATCTCCATACAAGCCATAAATAACGCAGTAGCATCTTTATATGATTTGATTTTCATAAACCCTTCCCAAGAACCTGGTAGCTCGCCCTCCAATTTTAAGCCATAAGCATTTAACTGACCAGTAACATAGTTATTTTCCATATTATTAGCATGACTAGTTTGCATCTCATGTTTTAAGAAATCAACTTGAGCCGCAAGAGTCATCTTACCACCGTGTTTCTCTTTAACATAGTTTTCTAATGCAGTTCTCCTACCACCAGTCCACTGTATTAGACCGAAACCTGCGCCCTGTGAAGTAACAGTTGCGGCATTCTCTTCCATTTGAACTTCAAAACCAGACTCAGTATTGATATTAGCTAACAAACCAATAGTGGACTCATAATTAAACCCAGCCGCCATCAAAGCGTTACCAATCTCGATAACACCTTTTTCTTTACCAGACTGAGTAATCTGTGCCCAACTATCGAACCCTGCATATACAGTCACAGCAGGTAAAGCAGTTAAAGCTATACTACCTAATAATAGGGCAGTCGCTAAAGCGGTTTTTGATTTCGAAACTATAGAAGATTTCTTTAATACTCTATCCAAAGATACCCCCTCTTTGTCTTAGCATACGTTAAAGAAGAGAATACATTAGTCATATCTTCTGTAATCTTATCTCTAAGTATAGGATTATCTACCTTAGACTCTAAGCCTACAAAACTTAAAACACCGCCATTTCCTACTACCCTGAAGTAAGCTCGAGTACCACCATTAAATTCAATACCATATACAGTTTCACCAGTAATAGTAGTAAAACTATACAGGGGTTCTTTTAAAAACTCATCTTTGTTTAAACCCTCAAACCATTTATAAAAGCTAGGGAATGAAGCCGAATTAGGGAACTGAATAAACTCAAATTTTTCACCTACAGCACTTTCCATATCATATTGAAGCAAAGGTTCACCATCTTTACCTACAAGACCATTTGTCTCACCTGAAATCCAAAGATTCAAACCATTTACCCAAGCCTTAGAGATAAACTCGTCACCTATAGCATCTAATACAGAGGACTGTACCTTAGATTTAGTAAAGAAACCCATCACCCTGCCTAGATTGTCAAATATAAAATGGTAGCCTGCAATATCCTCAGTAACATTGATACCCCTACCATATGACTTATATTTAAAGTCTTCGGGAATGTAAGGTATTTTCATTTTATAATGACTACCGAATTTCCAAATAGTAGCCCGAATATTCTCTTTAGGAGCATCAGCAGAAACTTTGCTTTCTACTTCTTCACCTAAACCAAAGTCAACAAAATTATCTGATGATTTCTGCTCGACCTTATCGATTTTCTTAGACTCTTTACTATTAAACATAGAGCATCCACCCAAAAGAATACCCCCACATAGTAGTAGCGTAACAACCGTCATAGCTTTCTTAGTTTTAATTTCCCTCAACATATAATCTCCTTCAACTTACTAGCTAAAAAGGCTTTATTTAGAGCCTTTAAAGCCCCAAACGTACCCAAGCGCCTAGAAGCCCAGAACCGCTTAGAAAGGCGCTAGAAGCGCCCCAGAGCGCCCCAGAACAACCCTAAAAGCAAGATACCCCCTAGCTAGTTTACTTAGCTATACTAAGAGAACTCGCCCCACCTACACAAAAAGAACCCGTAGGTTCTAATATACTATTTTAACTCTTCGAATAGTGGTGATAATAAACTAAAAATATTATTAAAATCTATAAGAAAGATAAGCATCATCAAGCCAATGACAGTAAGAAAAGAGCGTGTTACCATATCTTCTTTAGATATATCTACTAAATCATCACCTTTCCACTTAACATCTACAAACATGTGAGAAATAGTCAAAACAGCTATTAAAATAAAAAGTACAATCGACCTTGAAGCATATTCACTTCCCCACAAATCCTTATAAGTAGGATATAACCACAGTACATTTAACCGCCAACACAAAACGATATAGAGAATCACCCCATAAATACGCAAACCCCATAAAACCATCACAAATTACCCCTTAGAAATATAGTATTCTCTAAAAACCAAGTAGGTTCAAATAAGGCAATCGAACCAATACAAGCAATAGAGTAGAGTAAAGCCACCCCAATAGCCTCATTACCTTTTAGCAACTCGATGCCATCGTACCCGTCTTCAGAGGGCTTGAAAAATAAGAAAAATAAACCAAACACAAAGAACAAGATACTCGATATAGGAACTAAAATAGCGAATCTTGATAATACAGGAGTACTCAAAGCACCCATAAGTTTTACATTCGCCACATAAAATAAGGCAACCATACTACCGATAGCAAATAACCTAGAAAATAAGACTTTAACTTTAGATACCCCTTACAAACCGTCTAGTAAAACCGACAATACCAAACAACACATAAAAATATAAAACAAAACCACGAGAATCAACCCAACTAGAAAGCCCATCTTAAATACCCCTAATTCTTTGATATGAACTGGCAAGTACCCAAATCTACATAAATATCGAACTTAGGTATAGCAGGATAAAGACGAGTCGGCATAGGCAAGATAGTCATGTGATTATTTAGCAAGTCAGTAGGACTAGCCCACAAAGAGAAAATCACATCTGAAGACTTATAGATTTCATAGGATTCACCACCAGCAGTACGCATATCTTTGTCTTCGTCATCCGCCAATCTATTAAGTTCGCTTTGTTTATACTGCGCAGGAGAAATAACCGCCACATTGTTTTTCTTACAGAAGTCCAGTAACTTCGGATAAGCATCTGAAATACGTTCTTGCTTTGCCTTATTACGCTCAGACTGAATCAACTGTAAATAGTCGATAATCAGTACCTGAGAGTTATTCGCCTTAATAGAAGTAGCAATCTCATCTAAGAAAGTTTCGACCAAGAAAGGTCTTTCGATATAGTGTAAAGAACCATAACTTTCATTCGAAACTAAGTCCATTGAGCTAATCGCTTCTAGTTCACGAAGTTCACTATCCTTTGGCAAAGTATCTTGCAAGATAGTAGCTTTCGTAATACCAGACTTAACGTCTAAAACAGATACCCCCTGATTATAGGTATAGTCGAAGTGAATAGCACGCATCTCAGCAGTCCAAGCCTCGAAGCCACCCTCGAAAGCCCAAACAGAGACATTGTTACCAAACTTTACCATAGCAGTATGGGCAATTCTAGCACAGAACTTAGATTTACCAGACTTCGACGGAGCAAATACAGTATATAAGTTACCAGTGAAGATACCCCTATAGTGTTCGTTTAACTCAGTAAGTTCACCAAAATCAGCTACCTTATAAGACTTAGTCGCCTCATTAGGAGAGAGAATTACATCTTCCATGAAGATAAAACCAACACCCTGAGAACGATCCACTAAACCCTCAATACGTGCCATATTAGCCTTAATATAGTTGTTACTATCTGTAACCCCCTGCAAGGTTTTCCTACCGATTTTTAAACCGTCATGTAAGATTTGCATAGCGTTTGAGTAAACTTTAGAAGTTTCGAAAGATTCAAACTCAATTAAGTATTTTTCGAAAGTAAGTTTGAAGTCATCTTCAGACAACTTATCTTTTTTACTTAACTTCTCAAAATACTTAATGACTCCACCAATATACCCCAAAGTTACAGCGTCATCTACCTCACCATAAGCATTTATATCAATTTTCCGACGGGAAGAAGCATCATCAATAAACGTTTGATTACGAAGAAGCCATAATTTCACAAACTCGGAATCAATAGAAATATACCTATCTTTAAAGTGATAAAGCATGCTATAAATGATATAGACTTCATCACTAAACAAGTCTGTCATCGCATTACCAAACAAATAATGGCGATTAGCTTTTGCTAAGTTTCCGTCACCTAAAGAAGAAGAAATTAGTTTATCTCCAAAGATTTTTATCCTCTCCTCAGGAGAAAGAATAACAGCATTATCTGACAAAATAAACCCCTTTCTAATCTTCTACTAAAACAAATACGTCTCCTGTTAAATTTAAGATATCTTGTTTATCTCTTACAGAATAGATACCCCAAGACTCAACCACAAGGATAGAAACCAAAGTACCAGAATACTGCACATACCCAAATAATTCTCTGAGCATATCCTCTTTGGACATTTCTTTTTGATTTAGGAAACTCAACTCACGTTTAAGACTTTTCTTAGGTTTTTTAAACAAGTCGATACCCTTACCAACCGTAGTGATAGAGATATTGCCACCTGAGTCTACATGAGCAAAGAGCAAGTTATATTCATTCGAGCTAGTCAAAACTAGATTCTTTGAACTTAAAATAACTTTCTCGCCAAGTTTATACGAGAAGTCACTAGGACTCAAAGAAACCGTATTTAACAAAGATTTCTTTTCGTCACTAGTAATCTCATTTTCAACATCTTTTAGAAATTCAAGGGTTTGACCATTGACCTCTAAATACAATTTTTCATTATCAGGCATTGAACCTACCCTCCTCAAACTTCTCACCTAGATTAGAATTTCCTAACTTATTTAGAGTATCTTCATCTAAATTGACCATCTTCTTATTAGCAATGCTACTTACAAAACCTAAAGAACTGTAAATCTCTTCACGATTAGTTAAAGCATACTGGAGTACCCCACTTTTAGTAGCAATAGCACGAATATAAGCACCATAAGATTTCTCAGGTAAGGTACGCAAGTCTACATAACCAATCTGATAGTTTTTCTTATGTTGGCTAAACAAAGCCAAGTAAGGGTTGGACTCATCAAAAGGTACAATATCCATTACAGATTTGCTATAATCTTCAGGGATACCCCTTTGTTGAAATACTCGTCTACGACTAGATACAAGTTTAGAAGTATCGAACAAAGTCACACGACCATCGCGATAAAGTACATAATGTTTAGAGCCATCTAACAACGTAGCATAGACAACTACGAAGTTCCCCCCACCAATACCAAGGTAATGAGGAAGAGAAACAACCTTATTAAACTTCAAATCTTTACCATAGATTCGAATAATACGACCATAGTTATCAAAACCTACAAGTACATCCTCAGCACTACCACTTACAATATGGTTTACATCATGACGACCTTTATAAGAGTCAGGAGAGTAAACTTTAGCAACAGTATTATCTTTAAAGAAGATAAAGGACGCTGCTGAATCATCAGCTTCTTCAGGCAAGTCAGAATACTTAGTAAACTTATAGTCAACAGGTGAGATTTCAGTTTTCCTAGGATAGTTTTGACCAAAGGTTTCTTTCAAGTAAACTAACTGATCTACAATATGGTCATCCAAGTTAGCTAAAGCAACTTGCATCTTACCTACATACTCAGAAAGCTCAGCATAACGTTTAGCTTGTTTACCGCCATCTAAGAAAGCACTAGCCCTTCGATTAGATACCCATTGAGCCGCATCTTCTGTGATTTCTGGGAAAATCTCAAGCAAATAGTTATAAGCTTCGCTAGAACCAACCTGAGAAAGTACATTCAAGTATTTGTCTTTTTCTTCTTTTAAGTTGACAAGTCTCATGAAATAGTCTAGGCGAGTAAGTTCTTCTTGGTACTTTTCAATACGAGCATTGTAGGTACGAGTTATAATTTCTTTACGCCACTCATACCAGTTCTCAATTACACCGTAAACTCCACAAGCCTTTAGCTTGTCAGTACCCTTAGTAAAGATCATATTAGAGGTAAACTTAGTCTGCAAGATATTCCGACGATACAAATCTAACAAACACTGTTCAACCATACTCTTATTTTTACACTGGATTACAACCCTACACCCACGAGTGTCAGACTCGTTAGTGACTTCGTTAGTACTGGAGACATAAGGGAAACAACCAAAGTTAGGGTTCGTCTCACCGTTATCTAACTTCTTCTTTTTAGATAACTTTATCAATTTTTTGATAACGTACTCAATAGAGCCATCTGTCTTATTATAAGGCGGTTCTACAACAATGATTTCATTCTTGTTGATGATAACTTTAGCCCTAGATACAAGAGAACCACGACCATTTACCATGATCTTTGCAATCTCTTTATTATCTTGAACCAAAATACCCCCATTAGCCAAGTCTGGGTAAATCAACTCACCATAAATATCTTTAGTTTTAACATATTTTATAGTTAAATCTAAAATATCACTAAAGTTGAACGACGGTACTTTATTAGCAAAACCAACTCCGATACCCTGAGCGTTAATCATTAAAGCAGCTGGGAACTTCGCAGGTAAATCTACAGGTTCAACATCATCTGCTGACTCTTGGTCTTTCCAGAATACCCCTTCCATGTCATCTAGGAAAATAACCTTAGAGTCATCAGATAAACTAGCCTCAGTATAACGCATACTAGCACCCTTGGTAGATGAAGTAACATGACCGAAGTTAGATTTGCCATCGTAAAACTTAAAATTAGTAGAACCATTAGTATCTACCATACGGCAATAAGCATCGTAAATAGATGAATCTCCATGAGGGTGTAACTTCATAGTATCCCCGACTACTTCACCAGATTTAACAATACCATTATAAGTTTTCAATAAACTAGCATACTGAATACGACGCTGGACAGGTTTTAGACCGTCATAGATACTCGGAAAAGTTCGATTAAGAGCGACTTCCTTCGAGTAATCTATAAACCCCTCAACTAGAGACTCAAAACTTAGGGAGTCACCATAGTATATATTTTGTTTATTCTTCATATTTTATATAAATTCCCTTTTTATTTTATACTACTTATTATATTACATTATCTACATATAGTAAAAGTAATCTAATTTAAAATTTTACTCGGTTTTCGTTAAAATTTTAACGGCTTATCTTTAAATTTTTCTCCGACTGTCAAGCCAAGTTTGAAAATCTGAATCCAATTCAAGACCGACAATTTAGAATACCATCGGCAACAAAACCTTACCTAGTAATGTTATAGAAAGAAAAGTAATAATCCAGAATACTAAGAAATTTTTAAAGTCCCGCTTCCGCCACATAGCAAACGTGAGATATTCTGACCTAAATTTTCTATATTGGACTAATGATACCCCAATACCAGATAGCGAGACTAGGAAGTGGGGATAATACATACTTAAAGAGTACCCGACAATCATTGCCTTCTTACTAGTATCGAAAACCCCACCAGCAGACCTAAAGACATACACAACTTCTTTAATTTTATATACCTTATTACCTACCTTAGCCGTCATATCTTTTAACGAGTAAAAGGTAGGTACTACAAGATCTTTCGGATACCCCTCGACTATGTGAGTATTAGTAAACATAACATGGTTTCCCAAACTTACCCAGATACTAGAGATGACAAGTAGTATTAAAGTCGTATATTTTAAAAATGTTAATAGTCTACTCTGGATTAAGGGGAGTCTACTACCCCCCAAACCCTTAGTAGTAGCTTTCTTGAACTTCTTTAACATCTTCAACCCCCATACTATCTAGAATACTTTCTATCTCTTCTTGACTAAGATTGTTTAAATCTTCATCATCAAAGAGAATATGAGCAAGCATATCTTTACGACCTTTTGAGTCAGCTCCCATCATAATGTTAAGGGCTCGCTCAACTTCAAAGTCATCTTTTTTAATTTCTAGCTTAGTGATATTACGAGTAGTAGGATTCATACAAGTTTCAGCAGTTTCGTAAGGTTCCATCTGCCCGATACCCTTATAACGGCGGAAGTCTTTAGCGATAAGACCTTTTTTGCGGTCTTCTTCAAACTCTTCATCGCCATAATAGAATTTCTTACCACTTTTGTATTTCGGAGGGTTAGCAATATAAACCCTACCAGCCTCAACCAAAGGACGCATATAACGATACAAGAAGTCTACAGTAATACTACGAATGTGAGCACCGTCAGTATCGGCATCCGTTAGGATGATAATTTTACCTACCTTAGACTTAGACAAGTCGAACTCACTAATGTTACTATCGGAAATAGTAACACCCGCACCTACAGTCGCAATAAGACCAGACCACTCTTTGTTTTGAATAATTTGTAAATGGTTAGCTTTTGAAGTATTCAAACCTTTACCACGAATAGGAAGAACCATCTGGAACTTAGAGTTACGACCTTGCTTCGCATTACCACCTGCAGAGTCACCCTCTACAATATAAAGTTCTACCTCACCGTAGTTTTTCTTACGGTAGGCTTCGCATGAAGAAAGTTTGTTAGGCAACTCAGCTTTTGTAGTAGCTTCTTCAATTTTCTTGATTTGAGCGATAACTTCTTTTTGAGCCTCACGAATTTCAGAAGCTATCCGAATTTCTTCAATGATTTCGTTTAACCAAGTTTCGTTATTTTGGATAGCCTCATTGAAAGCATCAACCAAAGCAGTATAGATAGCTACACCAATGTACTCATCGTCGATACTATCTTTAGTTTGACCACGATAAGACTTTTCGTTCGCTAAAGTAGAGATGATAACAGATAAATTAGCCGAACGAATGTCAGCCTTAGTAGCCTTAACCTCGCTATTACGAAGAATTTTAGTCATAATATCTTCGAAAGCAGAGTTTAGAGCGTCTTCATGAATACCCCCTTTAACTGGGATTTTGTTATTATAGTACTCTTTTACATTTTTTTCTTCTTTCTGAGCCTTAGAGACACTTACAGTAGCCTCACAGATAAGTACATTGTAGCGTTCGCCCGTAGAGGGTTCTTTTACGTCTTCGTGATAAAGGTACTTACCAGAAGATACCCCACTACCTAGCTTATCTGACAAGTACTCTTCAATCGTAGTAGCTTTGATAACCTCTTGCTTACCACAATTATTTAAAATGACATCGATACCTGAAATGTAAGATTGACTAGTTGCAAACTTCTTTAACCAAGAATATTTAATAGTAGCATCTGTAAAGACACCACCCTCACTTTTAGGACGAGCATCAGGTTTCCACTTAACAAAAGTACCAGTTTCAGTACCATCAAACGGTTCTACTACCAACTCACCTACAGGATAACCGTATTTGAAGTTCATCTCCATACGTTTACCATCCCTCCAAGATATAACTTGGAAGTATTCAGAAGTGTACTGGCTACAGGCAGCCCCAACACCATTCAATCCTACAGGAGCAAGGTAATGGTAGTTAGAAAAACTAAAGTTACGCCAGTCGGTAATACCCAATACGACTTCTCGGTTACTATCCATCTTACCGCCCGCATAGAGTTCATTATAAATCAAATCCCAGTTATAACGCTCTTTTACGGGGTTCCAATCTAGTGGTACCCCACGTCCAAAGTCTCTGACAGAGACAGCGCCATCTTCGTAAAGGGAGATTTCTAACTTATCACCAAAGCCAGAAGAAACCTCGTCAATAGCGTTACCCACAATCTCATAGACAGTGTGTAAAGCTCCTGACAATCCACCAGAACCTAACATAGAAGCAGGGCGCTTCCGAATACGTTCAGCACCTTCCTGCAATTCAATACTACTGTCGTTATATTCTTTATTTTCTACCATCGTTTAACCCCTAAAAATTTAAAGTTACCCTTATTATACATTATTTTAAGAAAAATAAAAAGCATCTCAGCGTTTTTTAAAACACTGAAATACTTTTCAACATATTTTATAGATTTTAAAGTAATTCTAATTTAGCCAAGTTTTTAAGAATTTGAATTCCGTTATGAGAGAACACCAATTCACGAACAATACCCGATTCAAGATTAACTTCGGTAAGGACATCAAAATCGAATAACCACTCATGGGCATGTTCTTTATCTAGTTTATTGGCTTCTTGAAGAACTTCATAACTTTCAAAAAGCAAGTCTTGTAAGAAAATAAACCGTTGAGTTAACTCTCCAGATTCTACTAGAGACTCTATAGTAAATTCTTTAATTTCTACACCAGAGACAGGTTTTTCTTGATACCCCTGAATCTCTTCGTAGTCTGGAATATTATCTACTACCAAAGGAATTTGACGGTGTTTGTTGGTTTCTACCAACATATCGTCATAGCTAGAGATAAATACTTTCACAGGTTTTTCAGTACTGTCTTCAAAGACAAGAACATTGTTCAATACTTCTTTAAGGACTTTAACAATTTTGTCAGAACCTTTATAAACATAGTTATTGAACTTTCCAGCAACACGGTTAGCATCGCAATAAGAATTAGTAGTAAAATCATCATTACCCACAAAATATTCAAGTTCTTTAATAGGTACGATTAAGTCTTCACTAAAGACATAATTTAAACCTACTAGGAACTCTTCTTTAGGAATAAAGACTACCTTTAGAATTTCTTCAGAAGCTTCCTTAAATTCAGAGAAGTCTAATTCATGTAATTCATAGTTATTTTTAGAGAAAACCAACGCCTCAGCTTTTTCTTTTGAAGTGTTGACTACAAACTCTACACTCTTTTCATTTTTATATGAAATCAAACTGAGCCACAAGGAATTTTCTAATACTCTAAGGTTTTCTACTACAAAGTCAGACTCACTAAGACCTAGATTTTCCAATACCCCTTTTACTTTACTAAAGAATCTACCATACAACCCATTTATTACCTCTGGAAAAGGAGTGACACCAGTAAGCGAACCAATACTGTTCCAATCAGAGCCACTAAACCCATAATCGGACATAAGCAGAGATAGCTTAGACTTATCATCAAAATAATTCATCGACAATTCCTCCAAATATTAAATTTTATAATACTATTATACAGGGTTTCTTACAAAAAGAAAAGGTATTCAAAAATAATAATTTGAATACCACATTAAGGTTTCTACGAAATACCTAGGAGTTCGTTTGAAAGCCGTTTTAACAATTTAGGATGGGCACCGATACCCCATTTGGAAGCGCAAGCCGAAACCGTCGAAATAGTAGTATCGTACTCCAATACAGGGTAGGTCAACTCAACATCGGCATTCTCGACGGACATAGCAATAGTTTGAATAACTTCTATCAATCCAAGTATTATACTTTCATCTATATTAGAAAATTCAAATTTTTCTTTGAAAGTTCCCCATTTATCAAACACAATACCGACCTTCCTAGCAAAGCCCAAGTAGATATAATCACCACTATTAGACTTCAAATACATAGTACGGTTATAATAATCAATATAAACATTTTGAAAATTTACAATATCTACACTAGGTTTAATAAATTTACTTATAAGCTGAGTAAATCTATCTAACCCCTGCGCAACATCTTTATACTTTTCATATATACTATCACTATCTACCAATAAAAGTGGATTGTCTTTATTTACTTCTAAGATAGGAACAATTTCCCTATAGTAGCGACTATCAATATTCTCATTATTTAAAACAATAGGAACTATATACTCACCAAAGTAAGGAACACCCACACCAAACTCGAATAATTTCGCAAAAATACTTGACCCAACAAGACTAGTGGCACCACCCGGAGTTAGAAATGATTCGAAAAAATGATTGAAATCACTTACAATACGACCATTAGCACGCTTTTCAAAGCTATAACGTCCTTCACGCAAGTCATCTGAAATAACGTAAGTTCTAGCGGAATTGTCATACAAGAAAAATAAACTATCAGAAGAATCACCAAAAGCAAAGTAAAGATGTGTTTTAGTTAGGATAGAATCTCTGACAGAGAAATCAGATAAATCATTATCTTCTTCCAAATAATCTTTAAGAAAAATTCTTTCTTCTGAAGTTAAATTTTCCTCCTTCAAAATTTGAGCTAAAATCCTACTTAAATAAGCAGACCAATTATCCCAGTTAAACCTTAACGCAGACCTACTTAAATCTAAACCATCATCAAAAGTCTGATTTAAAAGATTGTACTTTGACCAAAAAGCATTAGAAATTAAACTTGTACTCATAAGTAAACTCCTTATTTATTTTATACCTAGTATAATAGATTTCTAATAAACTTACAAGAGCCTCAAAAAAAAACAGAGTAGTTAAATAACTACTCTACTAGGTTTAATTTCTTTATAATTAGTCACTTCGACTAACAATTCGCAAGATTCTTTAAATACAAGAGTATCGTCGAAAAGAGATACCCCCTTCCAAGTAACCTCACCTACAGTAAACGTCTGACCATCTTCTTTAAAGTTGCCAGTACCTTCTAATTGAGCTAATTTACTGAATAGACCTTCTTCTACAAGAATAGACGGGTTTTCTTCAAATTTTTGTTTTAACTCGTCAAGTCTATAGTTACATAACATAAAAGCAGACTCGATTACATACCTAACACCTAAGTTCTTGACTTCTTTAACAGAGCTAACAAGCTCACCGTCCTTAAAAACTTGGTGTGTTAGGACTTCAACAGCTAAATATACAGTTTTTATAATTTTACTTTTTCTTTCTATAAATCTTTTAAGTCTTCCATACTGATACCTAGAGTATCTATACGAGTAGGCAACCCACCACGAATCTTATCTGAATAGTAAGAATGGTTATCTACAGTCTTATTTCGTTCAATAAAATAAGGACTCGCATAATACTTAGAAGCATTCCCAATATACCCCAGTAGTAAGGAACACTCATCAATATCACAATTAGTCACAAAGACAGTCGCCTTACCCCTAGTAGCCCTAGATTCCATCAAACCTCGAACCAACATAAGTTCTTGATATTTAGAACCAGAATTCACTACAACTACTAGAAACTCAGTATCCAAATACTCTAACGTAGGCTTGTCTTGTATATACCTAGCGTAATACTCCCGACTAGAAACATACTTACAAGACTGAATGCCTGTTTCATAAGCCTTGGCTAATAAAGGGTAAGCTAGTTTCTCAACAAAGCCTTTTCTCGCCAACCCAAAACAATAAGACTTCTCAGGCAACTCGCCCAAAGCTAATTTGCCTCTAAGTTCGTCTATGGCATCTGATACCCCTGCCAGGGATTCTTTCATTACCATAGACATCTCTTCCTCAGGTATTAAGGCATCGAACGAGTAATAAGGGGATAAGAAAGGGTCGGAAAACCCTAAAGCCTCTTGCATCGAGACCATCTCGCCCCGAACTTTTACATCTTCCTCGCCCTTAGTTAAAGACTTGCGCCTCTCTTTACAGTAAGGACAGTCTACCATAGTTTTGGTTAGCCTATCAAATAGTTTTCCTGAGGCATTGCAGTTGTGTGGGCAATCATCAAAATGTAATTTCATACTATCCTACCCTTCATAGGGGATGTAAGCTATAAAATACTCCCAATTTATAACAACACTAGGGGCAACAGGGATAATCTTATACCCCCGTTGATAGAGCTCCTCATAAGCCTGATTTATAGCCTTCTCAACAGCTCCGTTACCCCTAGCAGAAACCATTTTAACCCTCTGCATTAAAACATACCCCCACTACAGCCCTCACCAACTATACCATAAGGATTGACCTCTTTAAAAGTCTCTAAAGGTTTAGTAAATCTATTAAGTCTAATAACCCTCAAGTTTTGCCTTAAAGTCGCCCGTATAGACCTAGCCTCAAATATATTATACTCTACCCTCGATAGAACAGCAGATAGTATTCCAAATACAAGCAGAATATCCAACCAAGAGAAAGCACCCACAGGAGTACGAATACTCTCATTTAAAAAAGCAAACTCCTTATAATGACTAGCAAGGAAACTCCACAAATACCAGTAAAGAGAAGATAAGACTACTAAAGAGAGTATCTTAGTAGTATTTAAGATTTCGTACAAATACTTTAATACCCTTACATAAGTTACAGTGTTAAGATACGAAACCTTGCGCTCAATTCTAGCAAATCTAATACAATCTTCAATTTCAGAGAATTGTAAGAACTTATAAGTATCATCTTTATAAGTGTAAAGATAAAAATAGCCTTCCCCAAACATAGTCTTTTTAAAAGCCAGAGAAATGTCTCTATATCTATTAAAGAGTTCGTAAACTCGATACCCCTTATAGCAATAGACATCAAACATATTGTTAGTGTTTAGCTTTTTCAAATCCATATTAAGGATTTCATCATCATCAATAGCAGTATCCCTCCAACCTAAATAAAAGGTCGTAGTACCATCGAACCTAGCACCAACTGTTTTGATACCCAAAACATCATTCAAAGATTGAGTGATAATATTATCCTCAACACTCATAGAAAACATAGCCATCTTGACTACCCCCAAAATTATATTTATAGGTAGATTAAGACGAAGATTAAGATATAGATTCCTACATACAAATACTATTAAAGTTCTACCCATTTTAAATATTATACTAAAAAAGAATAACTTATAAAAGTTATTCATTACACTTTAACTACCCTCATCCTCTTTATCTAAGAATAAAGATAAAATCATAGAATAATCCGAACCAATAAACTCATCAGAAGCCTGAGCCTTTAGTTTCACCTCTTGCATAAACCTACGTTTTTCTTTACCATCGGTCAAGATAACATAAATATTTTTATTTTCAATATGAAAATCTCTAGTTATACGACCTTCAAACTGAACCATATCATTAGGATTCCCACTAAAAGAAAAGAATATAGCGTGATCGCAGTTACCAAAGTCTAATCCCCTTTGAACGTTCGTTACTAACACACGCAACTCGCCACTCTTGAAACGAGCAATCAACGCATCCTTTTCTTTCTTAGAAGTATCCCCATTCATAATTTCACAGTCGATACCCCGTTCTGCTAGATAGCGTTGGATATAATACTGAGGTTCTTTAAGTACAGTATAGACAATGCAAGGTTGAGTACCAATTTTCTCTATTACACCCTTTAAAGCCCCTAGTTTCGGATTGACCGCCTCAGTTACAGGATAGGTTTCGTCGAAGTACTGTGGACAGTTATAAGCCATGTTAGGCGAGGAACTATTCTTCAACCAGTACTTCTGCTCCTTAGATAAAGGAACTGTAATAACCTCAGCACTACAGTTTACCATCCTAGCACCCTGAGTTTTACGGACTCGACGTAACAAGCGAAGTTTTACTAAGTCTCTAAAGTTCTCTTCATTCTTGTACTTTCCGTTATGTCTAGGCTTACCCATCGTCCAGTCAAATACCTTGTAACGATTGCCAAAGTCCTTTCGATTCATTAGTAAAGTATCATCTAGGAAATCTAACTGATTGTATAGGCGGTCTAACTTATCCTCAAAAGCACCAGCGTTCATCAGAATAACATACTCAGCATTGTCAGCAAATAATTTTTTAGCTATTTTATACTGTTGAGAAGTGTGACTCTTTAGCATCGAACCAGATTCATCAACAACAACCATATCGAAAGGAGATACCCCGTTCTCCTTTATAAAATCTTGACAGAATTCTATAAAGTGGGGGCTCGACACTAAAGAATACGAAGCACATATATTGTCTATTCTACCAGATTCGATATACTCGGTTACGTCTTTTTTAACCCCCGTTAAGGCGTCGAAATACAAGCCCGAAAACTTAATTAGTTTCTTACGAGTTTCCTCAACCAAGGCTTTTTCAGTTAGATAAAGAACATTAAAGTCATACCCATCTTTGTTGTACTCTTCGGTTAGATACTTAGCCAAACCAGCAACCTGTACCGTCTTACCCAGACCTACAGAGTCACCCAATAGTACACGTTTCGCCACATACATATAAGATATACCTACGGTCTGTAGATTTGTTAAAATACTATTGTCTATTTTTTGACCTTCTAAAACATCAGCAGTATAATTCTGAATAACTTCGTTTACCTGACCATCTGTTAGGTAATAAGTGAAGTTACGGAGTTCTTCGATACCACCTTGATTTTCTTCTGTAATATCATGCAGTTTCAGAAGCATCCTACACTGGTCATCTGATAATTTACTACCTTTTAAATGGTTTGAATACCATAAAATTTCACATTTCCTACCCACTAATAACTAACCCCTCTTATTTTTACTTTTCTGGAAAATATACATCATCCCCAGTTGCAACTGCTACATCATAGCCATAATTTATCTCTTCTTTAAGCTCTTTAAAAAAGTCCTTAGTAATCGGATGGAAGATATCACGTTTGTACCCAGATTCTTTAGAAATAGAACTATCCTGAGGCATCACAATAATACCCCCTTTATACAGCTTTATGTTATGAAGCATTAGGACATCACCCACCGTAACCTTACAAATAGCCAATAACTTGCTACCCTCGTTACTAGACTTCACTAAATTGTATTTTACCCTAGTAATTAAACTCATACTATTATACCACCTATCTTTATTTTAAACAAGTTTTTCATATTAAATAAATAATCTACTACCTTTTTTCATAACCCTACCCATACTAACAGCTTTCATGATTTCTTTTCTTTCGAAATACTGTAAAGCGTCATCTATAGTTACAACAGAGTTACTTTTCAGGAACTCTCGCAAGCTCATACCCTTACTATAGGTAATTCCAGTATCTTCTGGTTTACTTGAAACTGCCCTAATAGTAGGCTTAGATTCGATTACTTTTTGTATATCTTTAGCAACCTCTTGTATTTTAGTTACGGAATTATCAAACCTCGACCAATCACGTTCTACTTTCTTACGGATACCCCTTTTTCCTAGCTTTTTAGGTTCTTTAGGAGTTTCCACTATAACTTTCTGAACAACTTCTTGAACTATTTCCTGTAACTCAGAACTTATAGAATTAGTACCGTAACCCTCAAGAATACTAATATTTTTTAGAGTAGCTTCTCTGTACTCAGTAGGAACCTCTACCTCTTTATATAGAGGTGAGCTAAGAACAGAAGAACTAAAAGTGTTAATCTGAGTAAACTCTTCTACCTTATTAGTATCTTCAGTATCTTCTAACCAATCTTCAGGATTAAACTCAACCTCATTTGCTAGTAACTGAACCTCACTAATATACTCAATTTCTTGATTTTCATCAGCAAAAGGAGATACATCAGGGTACTCAAGTTTTCTTTTAATCTTTTGTTCCTCGAACATCTTGAAAACTTCTTTTTTGTATTCTTTTAGAGATTTAGTACCAATGCTACCCCAAGAGATTGAGTTCGACAAACCAGTACTAAATCTTGAATACCCCATAGGCGCAGTTACTAACATCTTTTACCCCCTAAAACCTAAAAGTCAAACTTCTCATTTAAAAGTTTTAAATCGCTATCATTCTGAACCTCTTGCAGGAATTTATCTAACTCATCACCACTTAAAGGAGTGTCGTCAGACATATTCTCTAAAGAAATACCTTGTTTCTCAGTATCAGGTTCTAATTTCAACCATAATCTATTGACAAAGGAAGTTAGAACCTTAATATCTTCAGAATCCTTTGTTAATATCGCAGACTGGACATAAGTAGGTTTTGAGAAGTGTACCCCGGATAAGGCTACTGCCATCTTACCCATCCTACCATCAATATTATAATCAAAACCAGTTTTAGTTACACCTAAAGTATCTTTGATTAAGTCAACGTCTCCACCTACAATGATTTTACCATCTAAGTTAGACTGAATAATCGGCATAACCCAAGGAGATTTCATCTTATGAGGTATAAGCATCAACCTAATACCCAGATATGGAAAGGCAGACAAAATAGGTACTAACAAAGAGTGGTACTCATCGTACAAGTCCTTATCTAAAGCCTTTAAACCTTCTACAACGTTTACTACCTCATCAATTACAACATACAGATAAGGCAACTCAACCTCAGGGTTTTTACGGTGTAACTCTTTCAAACTAGTAACATCGTACTCTTTAAATAGTTTCATCCGACGAGGAGCCTCTACAGTTACAACATGCCTTAAAGTTTTGACAATCTCTTCTAGCTGACCTAGAACAATTTTCTTAACATGAGGTATCTTAAACTTGTTCCACTCAGAACCACCTTTGCCTTTATAGTCTAGCATAATAAAATTAAGAACTTTCGGAGAGTTGAACATACTCATCTGAGTTATTATAGAGACGGCAACCCAAGTCTTACCTAAACGTGGTTTTCCAGCTACTACTAAAGAGTTTATTTTCTCTAAATCTGTGAAAATCGGTTTACCAAACTCGTCGACCCCCAAAGCTACAGGCATAAGATTAGAAGTATCTAACATATAATTTTTTACTTCTTTATCGACCCAAAGGTCTTTAACAGAGATTTTAGGAGAATCTACTTTTACTACGTTGATGAAGCACTCACCATTACGTTCCAAGTAGTTGGTGAATACCCCTTCTCCAATAGCTCTACCACGGTCGTCAAACGATTCTTTATTCTCAACAGCCGCCGCAATTCCCTTAGCCTTAAACCCAGTACCAGTCTCAAGTACAAGCTGAGTCATAAAAGCGGTTTTCCTTAAAGCCTTGAGATGTGGTATATTCTTCATACCCAACCTAGCCGACTCATTTTGAATCAACAAGTCGTACTCATCATACAGAGGTTCACCTTCCTCAATTTCCTCTTCTTCAGAGAAATCGGGGTTTGAATTAACTAAGACCTGCAAGAACTTCTCAAACAAGAAAGCCCGTGTTTGAGTACCTGGAGTAATATCACCTACAGATTCAAGTACAGACTCATAATCTATACTAGAAGCATCTGTATTTATGCTATTATCTTCTTCATCATCAAAGCTATCAAAGTTTAAGAAGTCTATATCATCATCTACACTCTCATCTCCACCAAAAGTTACCTTACTATCGTCATCATCTTCTTTTTTAGTATCAAAGTTGAAGAAACTTTCTTCAGGAGTAGGTTTACTTTCTTCGAAAAAATCAGGTTGACTACTAGCCTCCATTTTAAGGGATTTCTTCATTTCTTCTAAAGCCTTATAAGTAATGGCAGGATAATCCCCATTTTCTTCACGAAACTGAGCTACTTTATCGTTCATACCAATCATCACACACAAGCCAATAGCCCCAGACAATACCCCACAAGCAAAGAGAAACACGGTATTCGTAATACTAGCACTAAATAACCCTAAGAATGAAAGGATACCCCATGCAATAAGGAAACCACCACCGTAATAGAAGCACATCGTCCTACCAATTCTCTGCCATCCATAAGGAGTCAAATCCCTCCAACCAGAAATCAAAGTACTAAAGAAGAACTTCAAACCTTTGAAAGTAACTTTTAAGGCGTTCCAGATACCCATTAAGATCAGTTCATCAATATCCTTTTTAGGTTCTTGAGGTGGAGTAGGTCCAAAAGGATTCGGACTAGTAGCAGTAGGAAACCCTTTACCGTCCAATGCCCCAAAAGAACCGCTATTCTCACTAGGAGTACTAGGCACACCAAAAGGATCGACCCAACCGCCCTCAGGTTTAGGTGGCTCCTCACTAGGAACAGCGAAAGGATCGACCCATCCACCACCACCTCCAGAATTAGGATCTTGACCCGGGGAGAACTCAGGCGGATTATTACGAAGTTCTCTTTCTTCCCTAATATCTTCTTTACTAAACTTATCAAACATTCCCATATAATTTACCCTCCAAAGATAACTTTTGTTAAAATTATAAAGAACATGAAGCCCGTGAGGACTACTGTCGCAATAGCCTCAGGAGCTCCATTAAAGTCATCATGAACTAAAACAAAAGAATTAAGGAAAATGAATATAAGGAATATTACAATCATAGGAATCATAATATTTACTAATCCTTTCCAACATTTTGCTGATTTTCAATTACCCAAGCACGGTACATTTCAGTAATATGCTTAGTAACTAAAGTACCATTTGTGTACCTTGCGGCATCATTTATATCGTTATCAATACTTACAAGCCAACCTGAATCGATATCAGGATAACGTTGCAACGTAACGTCTACCGAAATAGTACGTTTAACAGCCTTGTCGCTCTTATAGTAGTTTAGAATATAATCATTCAAGAATAATTCTAACTTAGTTGAGTCATTCTCAGTAGACTCAAAGGTTTTCATACTTTTGAATAATTCGTCTTTCTTACTATACCAGAAATCTTTAGAAGTTAAATCCAGCATCTTCAACTTTACAGTATAGGTAATCTTGTTATTAGCAAACGTACTACTATTTTCTATTGAAATAACCTCCATAGAAAGTAAAGCCTGCTTATACATATTCCGTAAAAACTGGCTGGAATAGTCAGCATTAGAAGTAGACTCTTTAGAGAAATACTCATTATAGGTTTCAAAAACCTTACTACCACGCTGGTACTTCTGAACCGTAGCAAAATCTAAAGTCGAGATACCCCTTAAATAAGCGTACAAGACGTCTTCACTAGACATAGAAGTGTTACCAAGAGAAACCGTATCGCCGTTCAAATCCCAAATAAAACCCTTCGGAGGAGTACCATAAGATTTCCTTAAATCTGGTTGAATTTTTTTCAAGTATTCATCAGTACCCTCTACATATGTATTAGGTTCTTTACTGATATTGGTACTTGTATCAACCTGCTCAGCTCTACGGTTAGCCTCTAGCATCTTTTGTTTTTGGTGCTGATTAGCAGCTCTAATCAGTAAGAAGATAGCTAAAATACCGATAATGATACCACTAGCCACTTTATGGCTTTTCATCCAAGCCCAAATACTTGCAATTCTATCCATTTAAACCCTCACTTTCGACCCTATCAACACCTGTCCTAAAGATTTCAGAGTCAATTACCTCTTCAGGAAGTTCTACCCTAATTAAAGACACATCTGATCTATCTAACTTAATTAAGAAAGCATGGTCATAAATTGACTTAGAAGTTTCCAAACCTTCTTTCTTAACTTTGTGACGCATAATCAACTTGTCAAGCTCGGGTTGTAAGTCTTCAATAGATAGACGCTCACAAAGTTCTCTACGAACGTTAGCATCGTCTATAGCCCCAATTATAAAGGAAGTAGTATTATCGAATACCCCAAAGTTATTTTCTTTTCTTAACAACTCAGATATACGGTTAGTGACAATAAAGTTTACGTCACCCAACTTACGACCACCAGTCAGACTAGAGTTAAGGATTTCAGCAGAACCCTCAAAATCACCCCAACGTTGGAACTCCTCCCATACCTTAAAATTGTACTTTCCTTTAGCCTTAGTAAACAGTGAGCGTACCTGAGCCATAATAGCCGCATAAGATTGGGATAGCGCAAGCTCTACCTCATCAATATCAGCACCAGACCTTCCCGCCAAACCAAAAGAACATATAAGGAGTTTCGAATCTACAATATCTTTTAAGTTGATACGTTCTTTGAAATACCCTGATTTGATACCACCCCGACTGGCATCCTCAAAGTAAGTCCTCAAACTAGAAGCGATTTTATCATAAGCATTCAAATACTTTTTATTTAACATAAACTTATTATCTGAATTTACAGTAACCTCACCTTCTTTAACACCATTAAGGAAGATAATCAACTCATCATACATTTGTTTAAAGATTTTATACACATAATGTAAGTTCATTCCTTGGCTCTTTACCCAAGTGGTAGGCTCTTCGGCTGATACCCCTTTTGAAAGATAAGCCCTCGAAACTACCTCAGATAGAATCGAAGAAACCCAAGTTTTTTCTTCTTCCTCTAACTCCCCTATAAGTACTTTCATTAGAGATTTTGTATAGGAACTAGAGAGATTGAACATATCGTCATCTAAACTCTTATGCCCAGTTTTTACAATCTCAACAGGATCATAATAGCTACCAACACCCTTCGACATATTAAGAGTAACTACCTTATCGGATATACCTACGAATTTCCCCAAAGGAGCATACTCGAAACCCTCAATGTCCATAATAGTACCGACGAATCTATCATCTGACAATAGCTGTTGAATATACTGCTTTATATTTACTGACTTACCCCAACCAGTCTCAGCAGTGATAGTTATATTCTCAGGAGAAGTATCTTTTTCCTTAAAGACCTTCAGTACAGGATACCCCGAATAAACGTCAGTCCCTATATAGACACCACGTTCTCCAATCTTACCCTGATCGAAAGTATTAAACCTAGAGACAATCTCATCAGGTACAACGGTATTTCCTACCAACTTACTTAACCTACCAGCATACTCAGCACTAGTAGGGCTAAAGCCCCTTAAGAAAGTGGAGAAGTCACCAGTTACTTGGTTTAAAACTAAGCCCAATTTCTCAGCCATCTCAACGACAGCCTCTACACTCTCATCGTACTCAATACCCCTTATACCCTCTACGATAACCATAGAGCGGTACTTGAAAAGTCTTCTTCTCCTGCGGATGTCGGCTCCTGAAAGGTAAACCAAAGAGCGCTTCCGTTTTTCATTTTCATCAAGTAATGATATATTTTCACGAAGAGTGAACTCAGAAACATCTTTAGAATCAATAGTAGAACTAGACCTAGCCCAAGTATTCAACTTAGCAATCATAGATGGGCTTTTCCAATCTATTTTGGTAGGTTCTAAAATATCTATCTTATTGACTAATACCCCCGAACTAACAACCTCACGGAAATCATCAATAAATGATATAGGCAACTCGCTAGGCAAGCCATCTACCGTAAAATAAGTAGCGATTCTATCCTTACCAGAATAAGTACCCCAAGAGTCACCATAAAAGTTGTAATCCCTAGAGACTTTCCGTAAAGAGTTGTCTCGATAATGGTTCTCTATAAACCTTCGTTTCCAAACATCTACAGCTTTAAGCCTTGTCTCTTTTTCCCTAATTTTAGGTATAAACTGCATATTCTAACCCCTTTGTAATATTTTATCGTAACTCTGAGCGCACTCCCGTAAATAGAGGTTCACCCTAGAAAAAGTATCCTTAGGTAGCTCTAAATAAGGTATAGTGAATAAGTTACCCTCATACTCCTTTATACTAGTGAAATACTTAAACTCAGTAATAGAGGTATCTTTCTTTATAGATTCTATATACCTACCACTAGCAAAGGCATACCTTACAGAGCGACTTCTTCTAGTATTTAGAATATGTTTATTAGAATTCGTTGTAAAATCAACTACAATAAATAAAGAGTAAGTATTATCGTTTAATAACTGCTCAAGTACAGTCTTAGAAGGATGGTTAGTATAAACTATATTCTGACTATACAAAGACCTATCTTTATAGTTTTCTTTAGTAATCCACTTAAATTTATCATACATCATCTGATAAAGACCACCGACAGGCATAATGACAATCAGCTTACATCGTTTATGTAATACCCCATCCGCATAGGAATGCAGACCATGCACAAAAGACCGTAAATAAGGAGTGTTACCAATATCTTTAATCCTTACTATATCTTTCTCTTTCAAGTAAGATACCATCGGATAAAAAGCAGCACCTCCAGAACCCCCAGTACCCCCTCGTATTTCTTTTGCAATGTTACTAAGTTCTTGTAAGGACTTTTGAGCTTCTTTATTTTGCTTTAAGATTTCATTATTATTTGTAGCGACCTCTTCTATAACCTCAGAAGCCTCTTGACTAATTTTCAATACTTGGGCGGTTTTATTTTCAAACTCTTTAGCTAACTGTATAGAAGCACTCTGTACCACCTTTAAATATCCTTGAGGAACTGGGGAATCACCATTAGAATTGATGTACTTAGAAACAAAGTTATCTATTACATTCAAACCACTTACAATAGAAAGGTTGTTGCCCTCTGATACCCCTAAAGAGGTTTTTAGTACGTCTTCGTCTTCAAGGAAAAACTCATCTTCAAGAACAATACCACCATTCCCAATAACAAACATTTCAATAATATCTTGTTTGTTTTCTGGGTTCGAAATATATACTAACTTATCTAACCCATTTTCTTTGATTGTAGATAAATGAGTAGCGAAATCTGACGGATCTTCAGAAGTCTTATGAATTATAAGAGCCTCTAAACCACCCACTACCTTACTAGCCTCTAACATAGTTTTAACTACCAAGATATTACTATCTTGGTAGTTATACGACCTATCACTGATTAGAACTATCATACACTAAACCTCTCCAATTAACTTTACCAAACACAGCCCCGTTTAAAGAAGTGTAAAGATTTGAGTAACCCTCAACCCCCGAACTAGGAATAATTTTAGATTTTCTTAATACCCTAGCAACACGGTTAGATACCCCCTCATAGCTTTTTAACTGGGCTTGCAACTTAGGGACAGAAACCTCTAATACAGTAACAACCTCAGAAAACTCAGATTTATCAATTTCAGAGATTTGTTCCAAATCTACCAGTAGAATGATACTATAACCAATATACTTAGATAGTACACTAGGTAAACCCTGAGGAGTAATACCGAACTCATAACTAATACCCGAATAACTAAGACTACCATCGGAGCTTTCGGCTAGGAACTCTTTAGGAATAAAATCTAAAGTAGACTGATATTTTGTCAAGTCTATAATAACATAACCATTCAACTCACTTTTGACACTGTCCAGAAATTCAGCACCGCTTTTACCAACGACTAGAGTATTTACATTAGTCTTGAAAAACTCGTGAATTTTTTGTAAGGTTTCTTGACTTTTTTCATAGCTTTTCGAAGTGTAAATATTGGTAGGTTCACCACCAACTTGAGAAACCAAATTTTTTCGAGAACCCGCAAAACCAATACCTTCTAGACCACCAGAGAAGCCAGAATCAAAGCCGTGGGCTTCGTCATCTTCTTCTGAAATATACCCAGTAGATTCATGAACATCACCAGCAGATCCAAGAGCCAAGCCATCTTCAACTGAAGCAATATCTTCCTCGCTGATACCCCCTAAGAAGTTAGTAACGCCCTTCTTACCAAGGTTTACAGGTGTCATACCTACACTCGGTACAGGAGTTATAGTATGTACAGGAGACTTGACACCCTCAAGCGTTAGCGCAGGAGTAGCTACCATAATATTCTGATTAGCTTCAATAGTTTGTTGAACCTCTTCAACAACCTCTTTAGCTTCTTCGGCTAAAATATCAGGTTGACTACCTTTCTTCTTACCGAACAAGTTAGAGAAGAAACCACCTTTCTTTTCTTTTTTAGGTTTCTTAGCCTTAACCTTAGCTTTCTTAGAAGTATCAGGTAAATTTTTCTGACTATCTTTATCTAAGGTATAGTACCTTGTTTTGATTTCTAAGATTTCTCTAGTAAAGATGTACTCGAAATCTTTCATGTAGAAATCAATATAAGCTACCGTAAACATAGGAGAATCGAACTGTTGTAAGAACGAATCTGCTAACTCGGTTTTTTCGCCTCTCCTAATAAAGAATACCACTGTCGTATTAGGGAACTCTGAAATATACTGTTTCAGATAGATAAAATCATCTTCCTCTAAGCCAGTCGTCAAGGCTTTTACCCCAAAGGTAATCCTCTTGAAATATTCATTTCTTTCTTTTGTTTGATTCAGGAAAGTTACAAGAGAATCACCTGCAACTAAATTTACACTATCATCAACTTTTTTAAACTTCTCAGGCATAATATGCGCTGATTCACCAAATACAAATGCAACCGCTTCACTCATCTTAAATACCCCTTAACTACAATTTAACTTCTTCGTCCAAAATACTTTTTTCTTTAACTTCACCAGATTTAGCTCGTTTCTTAGCTTTTTTGAGTTCTTGACTACGTCTACGCTGTTCTTTCTCTAGGAGAGACTTAGCTTTGCGAAGTTCTTCATTATACTCTTTTTGTTCTTGTAAAGTTCTATTTAATTTCGTTACTACACCATCTTTTGCAACGTGTATAGGTACAGCCACCTTAGCGACACTCTCTTGTAAAGCTTCCTTCATTGCCCTAATAACAGAGAAGTTATCTAGATTGAATAAGTCAATAGTGAGCTTTTGTAGCTGTTCTTTACCTAAAATACTATACCCAACGTAGTTTCCCTGCAAGAAAGCATCGATGACACTTTGAACTATCTCCTCGTATTGAGACTCCGTTGAACTCATCATTACACAATAAACGTCGAAAGAAGAAATCTCTTCCCGTAAATTTTCCTCAAGGTTTAAAGTGATACCCATATTTAAAGCTCGTAACTCAGGGTTTTTAATACTTGCAATATCTCTATAGATATTTTGTAACCTCGGGTCTTTACCATTATACGCCATGTGGTCGATATGAATAACCGTTGCCTTTTTCTCAGCCGCAATCCTTAGAGCCTCAGCAATAGCTTCGTAGTTATCGTACTCAGCTTGAGGGTCAAGACCTACGATAACACCCTTCTCTAAATAGAAAAATACCCCAATCCTACCGTTTCTGTAGTGGCAGACGTTCATTCCGTAGTCATCTATCTCGAAGATACCCCATATCTCATTAGAAGATAACTGGAAGTCCGTATCCATGTGCTTATAGTATTCTTTTCTTAAACGACCTTCCCTCATTACAATAAACCGTAATATCAAGGACATGGTAGTGAAGTAAATAGCTAATACAATAGAACGTTGAAACAACCCCCAAGTACTCCTACCGAATAAGATTCCGACGCTCCCCAAGATTATTAAAATAACTAATATCCAAGCTATAATATTTCGATAATAGTTATTCTCACCCCTACCACCTGAGTAATCAAATGTAATTGGAATATTTACATAAGAGTCACCCATTTGAGGTATCATAAAATCTTTGAAGCCACCAGTCGTATCTTGTAGCTTATCTTCCATTTCATTTATATCACTCACTTAGTTATCCTCCTTCGGGTTGAGCGTACCTGAATAATACTCTGGGAAATTACCGTACTTACCTTCTATTTTCATTTGACCATCTACAATAGAGCCAACGAAGTAATAGTAGTTATCATGCCAGAAAAGCCTAAAGATTTGACGTTCGTCAGCGCCCTCACCATAAATTTCGATGAAATCATCTACATATGCTTCAGGCATATAGGTAAGATAAAAGAAATCACTAAAACTAGTAGGTTTAAAATAGAAGTTCTTAGCCGTATTAGGACTAACATCGCCCTTCATAGCCCGTTGAAAACCAACTTTAATGTCTTTCAAATCTCTTTCCAATTTAGCTTCATCAGTAATACGTTCTCTATTTCCAACACTTTCACGAGCTTGTTGCAAATACTTGTCTATAACCTCGCTAGACGAGGAAGAGCTAGAAGAGCTTTCGCTTTTTACAACTAAACTAGAACTACTAGAACTCTCACTACTTTTCTCGGCTTCTTTTATATTTTCGGTATGTAAGTAATAGAAGAGAGCTAAGGTTCCACTTAGAACCACAGCCCCCGTAATTACAGAACCAACTAAAATCTTTGTACCTTTACTAACCATCTTATTTAATACCCCTTTATTTTGATACGTCTATTACCGTAGGATGTTCCTCATAATAAGGTCCCTCAACCTTATCCTTATCCCAACCCTTTAAGTAATCTTTAGGATTGTTAAACTTACTAGTTAAACTAGCTAAAGTCCAAGTGTCACCAGCGTTATACTGTAAGTGTAAGTGAGACGGAAAAGCATCTACATTACCACTAGCACTTCCCCCCTCATGACCTATAAGGTCGCCACGTTTAATTTTCTGTCCTTCTTTAACATAAGTAGAACCTGGTTCGAGCAAATGCTCATAAGATAAGAATCCACCTTTTACTTTCACAACTACAATGTAAGAGATACCTAAATCATCTATAGTAGCGAAAACCTCGCCATCAGTTACCGAGATAATATCTGTACCCCTACCTACCTGTATGTCAACTCCTGGGTGCATACCACCCTCCATACCCATGCCAGCATAGATACCCGTCTTAGCGAAGTTCGTCATACCAAAGCCTTGCGTAATATGGTAGTTGACTTTATAAGGATAGCCAATCTCACCACTAAAAGATTGATTTTTTGACTCATCTTTAAAAGTACCGTTACTATTTACTTTAGATAAGCCTTTAGGAATACAATTATTTTTCTTATCACTTTCGTTATCTTTCTCACCTTTTTTGCTACCATTTTTAGACTCAGAGCTATTTTTACTAGAATCATCTTCCTTACTACCACCAACTCCAGCAGTTCCGTATAAATCGTAAAGCCCTTGAGTGATGAATTTAGAGTACTCATCATACCCCTTATCATTCATGTGTACAGTATCACTTGTAATCTCAGACCAATTTAATTTACTTGAAACGTACTTTTCCCAGTCAAGATAACGCATATTAGACTTCCCAGATACAAACGATTTCATAGTTTCTGATATAGATTTTGTATCTATGTTATTATAGCCGTTACCACCACCTTGAGATGCTGTATTTATCCATACAATCTTTTTAACCGTATCAGGGATTTCTTTGTAAAAACGTTCCATAGCCTCTGGACTCAATCCACCATTAGTTCCGATAGCTACAACTAAAGTTGGTTTCAAAGAACCATTATCTCTTAAAGTTTTAAGAGTTTCTAAAGCACTTAAACTAGGGTCAGATTGATTTTCTAAAAACCTACTTACTTTTGAATCGAAATTCATATTAGGAAAATACCCCTTTAACCTAGGCTCAACACCTACACCCAAAGAGTCCCCTATAAAGGTAATCTCTTGATTTTTAGCCCATTCTTTAGCCGCATCAGTAAATTCACCTTGACCAGCACTATCGCTATTTCCACCATCAGTACGGTTACTTCCATTATTAGAGGTAGTGTTTACAGCGTTAGTGCCTGGGTTGCTCTCGGTACTACAATTATCGTTCAAAAACAGTAGGAAGATTGCCGCTCCTATTACGGCAACGAATAAAAAGAAAACGACTATAACAGCCAAATTAAACAAGAGCTTCAACAAACCATATAGCAAGTCTAAAGCAAACATCAGTACAATTAAAACAAGCTCCAGACCCTTCAACATAGAATATATAGGTGAAGAACCCTCTAATTTAGGTTCAGTACCCCTTTGCTTAGTGTCTTTTACCTCAGTAGGTTTACCATAAGCAACTATAGATAACCTCACAAAAACTAATAAGGTTCTTACAAATATCCGTAAAGCGAATAAAAAGAAACACAGTACTGCAAAAAATAACACTTAGAACCTCCACATACCCATTATAAAGAGCGCTAGGGGATTCGAACCCCTTTTATACCATCTAACGCCCCAGAAAAGACTACTTAGAGTCCCTTCTTGCTTTTCTCCTTGAACTTTCTAAAGTTCTGATTTTGTTCATGTTTCTATTCATGAAGTGCTTGAATTTGCCCTTAGCACTCAAACCTGAGTAACCTTCACGTTGAGCTCTTCTAGCTTCCCTACGAGCAATTCTACTTGCCCTAGCATTAGCCTTACGCTCCATTCTATCGATACGGTTAGCCAACCCCCGTTTAGTGATACCCAAACGATTATTTACAAAACGAGAAGTCCCCATTATACTACGAGCAGTGCCACCCAAGATACCCCTAGAAGCTCGAGCACTAGCACCAGTTGCTTTCCTAACAGAACCCATGATGCCGCCCGCTACAGCACCCGCAATTCCACCAAAAGCACCTCCGATAGTGACAGAAACCATAGCACCGTAAGTTCTAATAACCTTAACTAACTTAAAGATTACAAATCCATAAGCGATAGCAACTACAACGTTGATTCCTAACATGGCTAATAGAGTCATAGCAGGGTCACCTAATACAATGCTAGTACCATCGTACCCCGTAACAGCCGTGTTACCGTCGGACATGAACAGCGAGACTACCCAAGCCATCGTAATAGATACCCCTACATAGCCGAGAGCGGGAACAAACATAGCCTTAGACATCTTCTTAACTATAGGAGTTCCTATATCCTCTCGGACACTCAATGCCGACAAGAATACAACCACAATACCTGCTATAAAGAGCAATACCAGAATCGTCATCTTCAGTAACGGTATAGCATAAATAGCTACAACATCTAACGACAAGAGTAAGATACTAGTAGTCATCGAACTCTTCTTAACTACACGTTCATAAACTGAGCCACCGTTTTCTGAGTCCTTAGCCAGTAAATCTTCACCAGTAGAGTTGGCTAAAATCATTCTCAAGAAAGCATCATAAGTAAAGTTTTTAAGTTCAAATGATTGAGGGTAGATATTGATAGAGCTACCTAAGTAATTCACTTGAGAGAACTCAGTATTAAATACAAATGAAGCTTCCATAGCCGCTGAAGTATTCAACGTAACATCTTTGAAGTTTTCATAGTTAAGAAGTTTAAACCAACGTTCCATCGTATGTTTACTTACAGACATAATCTTACGTTCAACCTCAGTCAACTGAGATTCTTTTAAACCGAAATCATACATCTCAGACTTACTGAACACCATAGGACGCTCTTTAGGATAACTAGCAGGGTCAATAGGGTTCTGAATAGTATAAGTCTTACCTTGGTAAGATACCCTTTCTGGTTTAGCGTACTCAGCATCGTACATTAAATCTACCCAAGGAGTGTAGATATTATACAACCGAGCAACGTTTACATTATGCCAGTATTTTTGAGCCAACTCAGGGTCAGCTAGTATGTCAGGGTCATTTTCGTGACCCTCTTCATAAGTTACACCAGAGTAGAAGAAGATACCATAACGCTTGTCCCACTCCCTCACAATATCGTTACCACGTCTCAGATAAGGGATAATATAGGTGAACAGGGATTTCATATCTAGGTAATCCCTCATCTCGTTATTCCCCTCGGTATTATAGAAATACCCCGACTGAGGTTTACTTAACAGGAGTTTCCTAAATCCTCCAGTACCACTCGGGTTAGAAGTAAGACCCTGATCGTACAATCCCCAAGAGAAGTAGTAGAATACATTCTCAGAATAAATACCATAATCTGCAAGAGCTTTGATGTCAGCATTATTATATTTACCACCCTGAGAAGCATCGAAATCATTTGTAGTTAATTCGTGCATTAAATCTGCATTTGAGTTAAGTAATGCTAGAGAGAACTTAAACATTCGTTGGTCGATACCCAGGTACTCACCAAGTTTGAGGTTTTGTACCTTGTCTACATTCTCATTTGCACTAGCATCAGTATAAATACTAGAAGCTAAAGGTAACTGGATACGATAGGCTTGACTTCCGTCAGCTGAACCAGTACCATCAGGATTAGCATAACCGCTTTCCCTATCAGCAGAGTACTCTTTACTTAAATCATTGTAGGCATTTTTTAAACCTTCGCTGAATTTATTTAAGTCTCCGCTAGAAACAGAAGAATCTACGTTACTTCTAGCTTTACCATTAGATACCATATCACCATAAGTAAACATAGAGATATTAGCAATATCAGTATAAGACCTATAGAAATAGTTAGAATGGATATTACCTAAGTAATGTTCTCCAGAGCCAGTTGCTTTAGCATCTAGAGCTATATCTAACATATCAGAGAGTTCTCTGTTTTTAGCAACTGAATCTTTTTCATCTTTAGTCATAACAAGTGAGGACATCTTCTTAGGAGCTTGCCACCTAAGCACAATATTGTCACCACCTTGGTTGCTAGACTCTTCTGCATTTTTCTCATACAAGTCTAATAAATAGTTTTTATAAGTCGACTTAGAAGAATCGATAGATTTAGCCAAGTCGGAGAAGTAAGACTCCTGCTGAACGATACCCCAATAAGCGAACTTACTTCCATAAATATAGTTACTAAACTGGTTACTTACCCCAGCCGCCCAATTTATAATCAAAATAGGGAAGAAGATAGCAATACTAAATATGATTAAACCAACTAAAGATTTTTGAGCAGTCAAGATACCAAGTAGTACATAACATACCATCACAATGAACATAAATACAATGAAGTAAATAATCATTGAATTATACCAGTTCATTAAGGAGTTTGTCCACTGTAAATCTGTAAACTCAGGAGTAGTCACATAACCGCTAAAACCTAAATAGCGGGTCGTACCTGGAAGTACCCCGACTCCCTCAGTACCAGACATATCTTGATGCCAACGTAGCATTAAGCCATTGATTTTATTAGTTACAAGTTCAGCAAAGTATTTGATACCCTCTGTAGGGTGTAATAAATAGTATAGCCAGTCACGTATAGCTTTTGTAATCTTGTCGTTCTTAGCTTCCTCAGAAACCTCAAGTTTAATAGGTTTTGAGTCAATCTCAGGCATACTAGTAGTATCTAACCTAAAGCCAACCTTACCGAGCAGAGGGTCACCTTTTTCTAACAACCCTGCCATAGCATAAGATACATAAATTCCAAAGAAGTTCTTTTTAGAAGAGTCGCTCAAGTCTCCTTTAACAAATTTACCAGTATCTTTATTCTTATAAGAGTTACCCCACTTAATAGAAGAGTCTCCCCCCACTAAAGCGGACTCGTACCCCGATCCACTAGACATGCTAATGAAGTTTAAAGTTTTTAGCTTGTCGCCATCACTTGAGCCATAAGAATCGGCATTCGAACCAGCATCCGATACCCATCCGCTAGCCCCTAAAGAATCTGCCTGCATCATCTTAGCCATAGCAGGAACACCAGTAGGCTCAACCCAGTGTTTTGCATTCTTATCTATACCAGTAGAATAACTGAAGAATGCTAAAGGGAAGTATTTAGACTCCTCATCAATATCACCTACAGGTATGTCACGAGGCTTAGCAAAGTCTTTGCGCCAGAAGCCAGCCAACTCATCACTCTTAGATTTAGTTAGGACTTTCTGTAAGAAAGACTCAGAACTACCACTTGTCTGGTTTGAACCCCAAATCAATGAGGGTTGATTAGTACCAAAGTATTTAATCAATCCACTTAAATTATGCTCATCATCAAGCATATTTTTAGGATTCGAAGCAGAAACATAGGTATGTTTGTTACCTTCGCCTGAAAGGCTACCACCAGTTGAATCTGCAATCTTAGACATCTCAGGTACATTGTACAACTGTACAGCATCACCGAAAGTACCTTCGTCTTTACCACTTTCAGATACCCTCTGGAAGATAAATGGGTTCATAGCACCTGGCAACATAACATACTGGTGATTCGCACCCAACCAAACTAAATCACCGAACGGAGATACCCCTACTTTAGTTGAGTAGATAGAAGATTTATATAGCTTCTCCTGAGAACCCAACTCTTTCTCCAAAGCTTCTAAAGCCTCTTGAGTACCAGCCGCAGAACCCTCGTTATTCTTAAAGTCTAATACAGAGAACCCAAGACCGTTGTTTACATCTACTAAAGATAAGGCGTCTAAAAAAGCAACCACGCTAGGAGTAGCAACCTCACCCCTAGTATCGAAAGAAAATACAGGTTTAAACTTACCATCTTTACCATTATACCCGATAAATCCATAACGCTGTTTATCTGAACCAAAGTCCTTATCAACATACCCCTTATAGTCTTGCTTTAAATGGTAGACATGCCCACTAGTCAACATTAACATATCGGCATAAGTTAACTCTACAGAAGAACTCTTCCCAGATTTAGTAAAGCTCTCTCGCTCATCTTCCTTACTAGCATACTCAACGTGAAGTCCTTCCTTCATATTAGATCGAACCAAACCCATCAAATAACTTGAAAAAGACTTAGCTGTATCGTTATCGTACTTCAAAGTACTAGTTAAGGCATCAGTGATTTGATCCTCAGTAACTTTTGCGTTTTCATCAGAACTACTACCAAGGTCAGTTACCCAAGGTGTATAAAAGTTTGAGATATATACCCCAAGGAAGCGAAGCTGGTCTGTAGTGAGGTTCTTTAGGCTGGAAGAATCAGCTACCTTTCCCGCCGCAAAGTTGATATAGGTAGTGACCCTTCCACCAGCAGAACCGTCGCTCTTTGTAGTACGACTTTCATCTACTTTCTGACCTTTTTCGTTACCTTTTTTGCCGTCCTCTTTAGAAGAATCTGAAGATTTCTTATCATCTTTTTTCTTTTTATCTTCTTTCTTTTTATCCTCGGCATGAACAATAGCAGTACCTACAACACCGATAGTCTCAGGTACATACTGACCCATCAATAATACTAAAGAACTAGCTAATACTACTTTCTTAAAAATTTTTCTAAACATACACCAACCCCCTAAAATAATCCCGTAACAGACATTATTTTATCTAAAACATCATACAATAATCCACTAGCTAAATAGGCTAAAGAAACCATCATTAAGATTAAAACAATAGATCTCCGTTTTAAATATACCCCAATAGGTATTTTCTTATCACCCTCCATAACAGAAGAGAAAGACTCAGGAGATACCCATCTTAACTTGAAGTTAGACTCATCATACTTATACCTGAACATCGGTACAGTTATATAAGCAATATCGATTACAACAGAAATACCAGTAGCAAAGAACACACCTAAGGCAACAACACCGAGTACTGTAGTAAACCAGTTATTGAAAGGAGCAAACCATTTTTTACCTGTAACCAAATCAGGTCTTACATCGGTATTCAACCTATTAGCAACCTTAGAAGCACCAGAATCTTGACCAGAAATAAAGTTATAAAGTTTATTCCTACCTTTAGGAGTCATCTTAGCTTCTTTTACTTGCTTCAAAGCCGAAGTGATTAAGTCGCGCCTATCCATAAGGTCTAGACGCTCAAACTCTTCATTGCTAAATATTATTGTATTCTTAGTAAAGTCCCACTTAAAAACAGTCACACCGTACTTCTCATTGAGCTTCTTACCTATAGTGGAATAAATACCTACCGCCTGAGGTTCGCTTACATAAGTAGTACTATCAGCAGTATAAGAAGAGAAACTAGGTAAATCCTCTTCCTTTTGTTCTAGGTTAGAAGAGTAGTTCTTAGTAGTATTCTCGGCATTCACAATACCCCCACTAAAAAGTAAGGTAACTAAGAATACAAACATAATATAAGATTTCTTAATCATCTACTAACCCCTTTTCTAAATTCATCTAGTACCCTAAAAATAAATGTCATAATATCGTAGATTTGACCGCTAATCAGATACCCCAAAAGGGCAAGAGATATTATAGCAGGTACAGCCCTCGCACGCATATAAGCCCAATAATAGCTACTGTAACCCCTACCCATTAAAATGCCATCTACCTCTTGAACAGCCTCTACAGCATAAGAAGTTACAAACTTAGGTTTCGCAGAATCATCCTTATCCAAGAAAGTCCTCACCAAACCATTAGACATATAAGCAATATCAGTTACAAACGAAGCTGATAGAAAGACTAAAGCAACAATCGCTATAAAACCAAGGAAACTTGATATAGGACTAGCAAAAGGCTTAAACATCGCATAGCCAGATTCTAACTCTTCAGAAGTATCAGAACTTAAAATCTTAATGTCATTAGCAATCTTACTATCTTGCTCGCTAACAAAGTTTACAGCCCTTACTTTAATCCTACTAGGTAACTCAGACTCTTTCAAGGACTTAATAGCCCTCTCCATAAATTTACGCTTGTCCTCTTTAGGTAACTCACCGTAAATCTTATTAGAAAAAGATAATAAACCGTCAGCAGAGTAAACTAAGATATATTGACCTCTAGGAGCTAACTCGTTAGCTTTCTTCTCAATAGATGACATGATACCCTTAGTAGCATCGTCATCGGACAAGAAAATTACAGCGTCAGTCTTCCTCCTCCGAGAATCTTCAACGTAATTCTTTTTCTTCTCCTCAGGTAGTAGGGACTTGTTAGGAGTAGAACCGATACCCCCACTAGGAAAACCTCCTAAACTGGAGCTGTCGGAAGAAGTTTCTTTACTTTCGGAACCCTCGGATTTACTTTTAGCCTTTTTAATTTCTTCCTTATTACTACGCTTACCGTTAGAATTTTCTGTTTTATTTTTTGTACTTTCAGTAGTTTTTGTGTTACCCTCAGCCCTTACCGTATAGGTAGAGTTTATAACACTCGCCCCAACAGTAGCCAAGAGAAAAACCATCAATAAACTACTTTTATTTAGTTTCTGTCTAAACAACCTTATAAACCCTCCTATAAAAATACCCTGCCTTCCTAAAAAGACAGGGTTGTTTAAACTTATACCTAGAACCCAAGGAATCCTTGAACGAGGTCCATAATGTACCCCACAAGGATATAGATTTGACCCTGTACTAAGTAAAGCAACGCCAAACCTAAGAGGATCAACCCTAAAATCCTATGTTTTAGATAAGCTCCAATAGGAGAGCGGTAACCTCCACCTTGAGCACCAGAACCTTCTACAGCCGCTTTAGCTTCATCAGAGATAACTTTGAATCCACCACCGCTTCCGCCACCATCTCCACGGCTATCTATGAAGTTGCGGAATACAGGTACGACAATGTAAGCAAGGTCTAGTACAATCGTAATACCTACACCAGCCATGATTAAGATGGCGATAAGACCAAGAGTTGTTCCAACTAAACCAGAGAATGGTCGGTAGATACCCCCAGCTTTAACAAAGTCAGGCTTAGTATCTTTCATAATCTCATTTAAGAGTTTAGAACCCATACCCTTCTTAGTTTGCAACTTTTGAAGCAATCCTTGAACGGTTGAAGTAGTTACACCATTTTCACCAACTTGGTCGTTAGCTTCACGAACCAAATCCTCTGTGAACTTACGACGTTCTTTTTCAGTAAGGTCTTGGAACTGGTCATCATTGACATCATAACGAGTACCACTTTCAGCACTTGAACGTTCCTTATTAAAGAGTTCTTTACCCTTTACAGAACCTCCACCCTCAAGCACATACTCTTTATCAGCTAACTTATTATAAATATTAGTAGTTAAGTTTGACTCAGCCTGTTCAGTAGTAATTGCATAAGCACTACCACTTCCTAAAGCCAAACCAGCACTCAAAGCACTCACGGCTAATAAAGTTCCTGCAATCTTTTTAAGACTTTTCTTTTTAGTCATAAAATCTTTCCTTTCAATTAGTTAAATACGAATTTGAAAGGTAAACTATCATAAACGATATAGAAGAAAACAAGAGCGCTTACGATAAACATACCTTTTCGCCAATATTCTTCCCATTTACCGCCTGTCGAAAAGAAAGAAGTTTTAGGTACAAACCTGATTTTCTCAGGTAAAATATGTTTTCCGAATATCTTATTTACCCCCGCAAAGAGTAAACACCATACCCCACTAGGAGTGATACTATCCAGAAATACATGTGATAACATACCTAAAACCAATCCAGTAGTTATCAATTTAAGTATAGTAGCATCTACACTTGTTAAACTACTGTTCGATAGGAGATTATACAACCCTAAAATCAACACTGCAAAGGATAAATCTGAGTGAGTCTGCCAAGACCTATGTTTTGCATCGAATATTCCTAAAATACGATACAGACGGTCTCGCTTAGATACCCCACTAGCTAGCATCCTCTTCCTAGTCTTTGTAGTTAAATGTAATAACTTACAATAAGACCAAGATATAACATCCTTCATAGGCGCGGACTCTTCATGATGATCCTGATCGGGTAATAACGCTCCTACAATAGAGAAAGGATAAATAACGGCTAACTGAACTAAAGGATTTATACCCTCTAACAAATAACCCTTATCCTTCAATAAGCAGTACCCTCCAAGAGCAACCAGAACCCCACCTACACGATGGCTCTTGCCCTCCATTAGATACCCCCCTCTGAAATTCTACCCTAATTCTCTAATCTACTAAAACTTTTATTAAACCTCTCCTTAAAGTAAAGATTTAAACCAGACCTTGCCCGTAAACCGTTTCTACTAAAACGAGTCGAGGTTTTAACTAATATAGATTTACTCGTCACCTTAAAACTTACCAAACCGTAAATTAAAATAGGCTTACCCGCATATAACGAAAGTTCTACAACCTCTTTATAAGACTCTAAAATAGCATAAACAATATCATACCCAATTTTAAGTTGTTCAGATATTTTACTATAAATGTAACCTTTAGGTGCAATACTCATATTACCTTTAAAGTCAACCAATCCTAAGAAAGAAACAGCTTCGCCCATTTCAACAAGTTTTACTAAGAACTCATTATAACTTTTAATAACACGTTCTACTTCATTTTTTGGAAGTTTTACAGAAATCACAACTTTATCAATGATTTCTGAGGTTTGGACTACCTTTTGTTCTAAACTCAATCAAATACCCCCAAACTTAACAACCTAGCCTCAAAACAAGATTCACTTACCTGCTGTAATACATATTTTGAAGTTAAAGTTTCATCAGCAAGTACCTCTACAGCATAGGGTAAAGAAGAGGGCAATATCTCAAATTTTAGTACCATATCAGGGGAGGTTAGATACTCCTCGCATAGATTTGCGATAGCATTTCTAACTTTCACCCTAGCTAACTGATTACTTGAAACTGATTTCCCAAATGAGAAATACTTTTCAACTATTATTTCCCAAACTTCTTTCATAGATACCCCTTTCTAGAACTTGATTATGTTCATCTTCTCAGCCAAGAAAGACAAGAACTGGAGAAGCATACCACCAATATTCATACCAAAATCTGTAAATGCACTAGTAAACAACAGTACACATGCAATACCAAAGACTACCAAGGCAACAACACGTTTTCTTAGGTAAGTAGCAATGACAACCTTACCACCCCGTTTTTGAGTAGCATCACTTTGCATGCCCATGCCCATTCCCATACCACCATAGCCCATACCACCAACAGCATGACCAGTAGCCTGAGCAGATCCACCAAGTAAAGCAGAGACCTGAACAGCTTCATCGGAAATCCATTGCAAACCTAAGATAGAACCAGCTTTCGCAGGTTGAGCTCCGCCCATCATACCTCCGTAGCCCATTCCTCCCATACCCGTACTAGCCCCAGTACCATCAGTACCAGCAGTATAAAGGTAAGGTCTAACAACAGGAACAAATAAATACATCAGGTCGAGTACAGAGATAATACCAATAGCCGCCCAAGTCACCAAGATTATAGTAGAAATGACAATTCCAGATAACCAAAATAACCAACCACTGTTAGCCTTAGCCTCGTTTAAACTATTTTCATCAACAACCTTGATACCCCTTAGACCGTCGCCAATAGTACCCGTTTCTTTGTTAGGTATCTCGTTAGAGCGGTTAGTATCAAAGCCAAAATTGCTACCTTGTTCTTGATTTTCAGTACTATCTTGTTTTTGGGTATTAGTTTCTTTAGAGGTTATATCATCTATAGCGTAAACTGTAGATACCCCTTGAGTTCTCATTGAGTTATCAAGTACTCCTAACCCAAACCCTAACATACTACCGCCCAAAACCAAGACAGCAAGACTTCTTATGACCTTCTTTTTCATAAAGACTACCTCTTTAAATTATTTCTTAATTTTTTGTATATCAGGAAAATCTTGTAAATGGTCTAAAATAGAGGATTCTTCAGTGATAGTTTTTAGAGATTGTAAGCCAGCTTCTTCTTTTTCCTGATTAATCCGTTTTTGATTTTTATTACGGATAGAAATTTCTTCTTTAACCGAAATTTCAGGTACAAGAACTTCCCTCTCTTCTTGAATAGGTTGAGCAACCTCTACAAAACGATTTCGAGAGTACATAAAGTTCAGCAAATTAGCCTCGATATTTCCTTGAGTAAATCTTAACAATTCACTTAAAATAAAGGACATTTCAGAAATACTAAACTTATTGAAAATGTTCTTATACTTAGCAATATCACTAGCACTCACAGTAGAGATACCCACAGAGTTTATAATGTAAGTACCCCTTACAACAAATTCAGTAAGTTGTGAAACAAAGTTTTTCAAATCAAACTCTACTTTTACCCTATGCAATATACTAGCATAAGCCATAAAGTCTTGATTTAAATAAGCTTCAAAAAACTCTACTAACATTCCCTCAGAAATAACGTTAAACTCAGCAGATACCCCTTCCTGTGTGCACTTCCCAGTAGAAGTAATAACCTGCTCCATACTATTTATACTCTCACGGAAAGTATAGCCTACCATAGCCCCAATAGTACGAAAAGCAGACTCCTCAAACTCAATACCCTCATTCTTACAGATAGAACCCAATAGTTTAACTACATCTGCCTCTTTAGGACGTTCAATCATAAGTTTATGAGTCGCCCTATTTCTAAGAGGTTCTACCAACTTATCAATTTCATTAGTAGATAGTATGTAAACTACATGTTCCTCTGGTTCTTCCAAAGGTTTGAGCAAAGAATCTTGTGCTTCCCTAGAAGCACGCTGAATTTCATCAAGATAGAAATACTTATATTTTAGAATAGTCGGCATATAAATGCGAGATTCTAAAATTTCAGTAATATCTGACTTACCTTTTGTACCAACGTTGATTTCTTGTATATCATCACCGAAAGGTTCTAAATCACCTTCGCTAATGTACCGATTAAACAACTGGCACATTTCACATTCATCACATGATTGACCGTTTTCTTTAGGGTTCAGACACTCATACTCTTTCATAATAATACGAGCTAATGTAGTTTTACCACTACCAGTCAAACCACCTAAAATATAAACTTTAGGGCGTGCGCCCCTAGCTAATACCCCTGCTATTGTGTTCCTTACACGCTCATTACCAATGTAAGTATCTAAGTTATACGGACGATACTTCCTAGCGAAGCCTAACGAATCACTCATAAAATAAACCTCTTTAAAATTCTACCCTTACTAATATTAAAATTAATCAACCTTTTTACCAAAAAAGAGGTTAAGTTCTAAATAGAACTTAGACCTCTTACAAGATTTCTTCGAAAAAGAATTATTTTGCAGAGAACGCAAGCAACATTGCCGCCGCAGATTTGTTGATTTCTTTAGAATCATCTTTCTTAGTGGCACCTTTAACACGTTTCGCACCTTTAGCACGAACTGCCTTGTTAGCTTTAGGCTTTTCTTCTAGCATTGGAGCAAAGCGTTCGAACCCTGGAGTCAACTCATATTCGTAAACTGGAGTGATAACATCTTCAGTGATTGCTGATTTGTTATCTTTCTTGTTAGTAGCAATGTAGTCTTTGACGAATTTGTCAAATTCTTCAGTACCCTCTACAAGTTTTCTCTTCTTAGCCGCTTTAACAGCTTTGTTAGTCAACTCAGCTTTAGCTTCTGTCAACGCTTGTTTAGTTTGATCGCGTTTAGCAATCTTTTCATCGTCACCTACACGAGTGATGATTTCAATCATCGGTGCAGCGTTACGCAAAGAGATACCCTTAGCATGGCGTAATGAACCACCGAATGGGAACATTTCCAATGTAGGATCTTTACGGAAACCTTTAGGCTGTTTAGAAATCTTACGGTAAACGAAGTTTACAGGGAACTCACCAGCAGTAACAGTACCGTTGATCTTAGAGTTCGCAAACAAGAGAGATGTTTCAAGAACAGTAAGGTTAAGCAATTCACCTGGTTGAGCTGTCTTAATTTCCACATCTTTGCTTCCACTTACAGCGTGGTAGAAGTTTTCAGAACCTTCAACACCCAACTTCTTGATGAATTGTGTTTCCATAGAAGTGTAATGTGAAGTGATACGGATTTGAGGATATTGAATCTCTTTCAAAGCTCGGAACTGGAATCCTACAGTTCCCGCAACGTTAATCTTAGTTGCTTTCTTAGGAACGTAAGTTTCACCATTAGCTTCAGCCGCCAATTTTTTAGCTTTTTCTTCTTCTTTCTCAGCGAAGTTATCGATAGTGTCAGGACGTTTCCATGACGTCAAGAACGCTACAAATTCCAAAGCATCTGACCAAGTACCAACTTCTTCTGGTTTGATTTGGTTGATGTAGTTTTCCAAATCACGGTCAACTACTTCTTCACCAGATTCGATTACGATTGAATCAGCACCTGTAGCTGGAGCTGCTTCAGCAACTGGAGCAACAACTTCTTTTTCTTCACCTACGGTCGCTACTTGTGCAGCTCCCAATGCATCTTTGATACCCATACCAGAGTACCTCCTTATTTATTTTCTTTTTTATAATTAAGTAACCACTTAACTTAATGCTATTTTAGCATAAATTATCTTAAAACGCAAGCCCTAAACTTAAATTTTTTGAAAAATTTTTCTAATTTTAGGAAAAGAGCCTCCTTTTAAGATACCCAACAAAGCACAGAAATTTAAGTAAGTTTTTAATTACATCTACTATATACTACTTCACCGACTAGTAACCCCGTTCGACAAAAATTTTATCAACTTTTTCAATTCGACACAGTATCTACACTAATTACAGCAATCGTGCCATCGCTAGAGATACTGTAAGAAACACTTAACAAATCTCCAGCATTTAGAGTTTTATAATTCTTAGACTGAGTAAAGTAATGAATTAACTGACTACCAGCTTCTTTAGTATTCAAACGAATTTGCAAGTCA
>ERZ772764.198-NODE-198-length-43898-cov-3.270419_pt1 | contig 43898 bp, 63 predicted proteins | sample MGYA00512163_ERZ772764 | MGnify/ENA primary metagenome ERZ772764 (study PRJEB29015, sample SAMEA2737903) | human oral metagenome | biome: human oral; feature: human-associated habitat; material: dental | place: China | collected 2094 ... | reverse complement strand
ACTCTATTTTCTAAATACTCATTAGCTATTTTATTTTTTAAAGTTAGCCCCTCAAAGAAAGTTTTAAGTTCTTCTAGCTCAGAGTTTAAAGAATCTTTACCTTCTTCTAGAGAATTTATAATATGATTTATGGTTTCTTTAAAACCCTGTACTCCACCACTACTAGGTTTAAACCCTTCTAAGCACTTTGTTTCATCGTTTAAATTTTTTAGAACTCTTTTAAATTCGTCAGAAGAAACACACTTTCCTAATTCAAGGAAAGATATTTGACCCTTCTTAGGTTTACTAGCAGAATGCTCTTTAAACCAATAACCCCTTTTTATATATATCTTCCGCAACCTAGCATATTTCTCTTTATCTGGTTTAGTTTCGTATAAGTAACCTAAAGCCTCAGAAATACCTTTATTATACCCCCTAGTTTCTTTAAAATGATTACTAAATACCTCTCTAACACCTCTTTCAAATTTTCTCAAGGCTTCAGACTTATATATATCTTTATGGAGACCATCAGAAATCTTATAGTAAGCATCCAGATACCCCATCTGTTCTTCTGCATCGTTCTCTATAAACTTAATAGCTAACTCTACCTCAGAAGAAACTTTTTCTTTAGACTCTTCTGCCTCTTTTATTTTATCAAAGTAAGCCTTCACAGACTTTTTAGAATCCCACTCATAATACTGCGGTCGTAAGTTATAATAATTGTAATAAGTAGAGTACCTATCAGTTTTAATAGACTCCCCCACCTTAAATAAATCACCAAATAAGAAGAGAGTATTACCACTCTGATACTTTTCGTGAAGAACCCTTAATACATCGTTAGAACGATAATCTTCACAAATAGAGATTTGCCTTAAACGTAAATCATTTTTGATAGTAGCACTCTCAACAAAAGATCTATCCTTTGAAGTATTAAGGGAAGTAAATATTCTAGTAAAGATAGATTTAGAAATTACTATCTCCTCTAAACAAGAAAGTACCTTCCATTTATTGATAAACCTAAAGATTGACGGACTGTTAGGCTTACTTCCATAATCATTCAAATCAGATAAAATCTTATCTGTAGACATATCTATACTCTTATATTTTAAGTCGCTAGGCGAGTGATACTCTACAATAACCCCATCTAAAAGAATAAATACCCTTTTATACATATTCGGCGACCAAGAATTATTAGCCCTCTCAGTAGTCTCCGTTAAGTTCGTACCCCCAAGAGCTTTTACTATACTATCTTCTATATACCCCATACAATTTACCTCCATAATATAAGTATATTAGTTATTTTCATAAAATAAAAAGACCTATTCACCAAGAATAAGCCTTTTATTTTATTATACTGGAATAACTTCATCTTCCAAATCTTCTAAATCATCATCATTTGGCTCAGATACCCCATCTTTACCTTCATCTGGGTTAGAGAAAGGATAAATTTCCCTAGGATTGTACTTTTGACCAGAGATATCATAAGCCTCAGAATAAGTACCAAGCTGTTCAATAGAGTAAATTTTACCAATTTCATCATAACCATACTCGACCATGATAAACTGGAAATCTTTTGCAAAGATCTTGATAAGCTCAGAAATAGTTTCTTTAGCCGCTGCATGAGTACCCCCTAGGACTTCATCGTGAATCATTAAGCATCGTTTACCACTCAAAGAGATTAAACACAAAGAAAATAGGAATGAAATAACCTGTTGCAACCCAGTGCCCGAATCATGTTTTAGGTTCATCTCCCTACCAGAAGAATCAACCAAACGCAAGTTGATATGGGCATAGCGATTAGCGTGTAGCTTTTTCTCTAAGTAGATACGACAAGGATTCGCCTTAAAGAGCTCAGATAACGCTTTGTTGATGATATCTGTAATATAGTCTAACGTATTAGCAGACTGACGATCGGCTAACGCAGAAATAAGTTTAGAAGCCTCAATTAAATCGGTGTACAAAGATTGTTTCTCATTTAGAGTTTTCTTGAGCTCTTCTAAACGAGACTCTAGACTTTCTTTATACACAAGGTCTTTCTTAAAAGACTGAATAGCACTAGTGTAAATACCCATCTTTTAGAACCTCCTTAACCTACAGAGGTAATCGCCCTAGATACCCCTTTAGAATCAGCAACCTCAACTGAATAGCCCAAGCGACCACTGTTCTTATCGAGATACAGATACAAGGAGTCTCCCATAGTTTCAGCATCGCCAAGAATTAAATCTTTCAAGACCGTAGCATTAATCTTAAACTTAACGCTACCAATCTCGCCCTTGGAGTTAAGAATAGGGATAGTACGTTCTAATGAAGAAGTTTTAACAACAACCCCACCCTCTTCAAAGATAACTAGCAAGTCATCTTTATCGTTAAACCTACGAAGAATATCTTGCAAGAAGTATCTATCCAATACCACCCCATTTTCTTTTGAAATGGAATCTAAAAGGGTTTTATACTCGATATTCATAGGAGCATATTTGATAGAAGTAAAGATACTACGACCATCGTCCCCAAAGGAACTAATATGTAAGACACCATTTTCTTTAAGAATGGTCAAATTACCAGCAAACTCAGCCAACTTAACCAAATAAGCTACAGATGAATAGAATAAAGAAATATCTTTAAAAACCTCACCCGTTAAAGCATTTTTAACAAAGAGATTCGACCGAGTACCCTTAACAAATACAAACTCAGGAGAGAAATGAATCTTATTAGTCAATACCCCTTTCTTAGGAGACATACTAGGTAGCAAGATATTCAAGATAATTGAAATATCAATACCACTAAATTCAACACCACCCTCAGTAGTATTAGAGAGCATCTTCTCTACATTAGAGCGAATAGGAACATTGTTGAAAGAGTAAGAGGAAATACCCCCAAACTCAGTAGCTTCTTCTTCATCTAAGTTGACCTCTTTTACAAGAACCTGAACACGATTGTTATGTTCTTTGACCTGAACATAATCAACCTTAGTACGGTGTAGATTAGAATAAGCGGATAGAGACTCTACCAACTCGACCAAAGGAACCTGTACTTTACCACTACCAGAGACCTCTAAGCAAGTAAACGACAACTTACTAGAGATGTCTTGCGTATAACCTAAAGCTGTACCAGTTTCATCTTCACTTACTTCAAAGATAACTGTACGAGCCTCACGCTTAATAGCAGGGTCATTGGTAACTGAAGTAACGTGACCTAAAATAAAGTTGAGCTCTTCCAAAGTAATTTTAAAATCTAGCATAGATACCCCCTACTACTTAAACCAGTCAGGGTCCATAGTACGTTTCTTTCTACTACGAACAATAGGAGCATCTGAACTACCAGAATCTCCTTTAGGTTCAGATTTAACAGCCTTAGTAATTTCATCGAGAGTTACAGAAGAATCACTTTCTTTGGTAGGTTCTGTAGCAAAACTAGAACGTCGACGACGAGTAGGGATTGAGAAATCTTCTTCATCTGCCTGACTATCTGAGCCAATACCAATAACTTCATCAATACCACTACGACGTTTTCTAGTAAAGCTCATCCCTTCCTCTAGAGGTTCTTCTTTTACAGAAGTATCATTTTGTTCTTCTTCCAAATCGGAATCTAGAGAAACACGGTTTTTAGGTTTTCTCTCTAACTCTACAGGTTTAAGTTCAAAGTCTCCATCATCTTCAATAATATGGTGAGTACCCTTACCAGATTTAACCTCTGAGATTTTTTCTACAGTAGGTTGGATTTCTAAGTCATCTAGATTAGCCGTATTTTCTACTTCTACAGTATCGTTTTCGCTTTCTAAATTATTAGAAATACCGAGTAACTCACGGGCTTTACCAAATTCACCCGCATCAGCTAAGTCTAAGACTTTTTTAGACAACTCAACTTGTTTTTCGAGGTCATTTTTGATAAGAGTATAGGTTTCCTTTAGTTTCTCCTCAAATTCAGGAGAATCACTATCTGGTAACTCGATACCGTAGTTCTCTTTGAGACTATCTAAACCTTTTTTAAGACTCTCTTTTGCAAATTTAGCATAAGCCAAAGCCTCTTGTTGGCTTTTATTAAATTCGGAGATTTCAGCATTAATCTCCTTAACTTGTTCAATTAAACTCATTCTAACTCCTTACACCTTATCAATAGCACTTTGCAAGTATTCTTTTGCATAGCCCCTTATTTTTTCAGTAGATGGGATAACTTCTAACTGACCCATAAGGTCGAAAGTAGATACCCCAGTTTCCATAAGTTCTTTTACGATTAGAGTTAAACGCTTAGAAGTCTCTTGACGCTCTAACTCTTCTTCTGATACTTCTTCATCTAAGACTTTTTCTCTGAATACCTCACTAGCAGGAGATAAAGAGAAAGATAACATCTCATAATTCAGACCACTATCTTCAGAGTAAAATACTAATGGTAAATAACACTCACCGTAGGTTTCACTAGCTGAAACCCTAGATACAGCACCTGGGTAAAATAAATCGACTTCATTACCTTCTACAGTTACTACACTGTAAACTTGTGGGCTTGGCTGGTGAATATGCCCAGAAATAATCATATCTACATGGTTAAAATTAGATAACCTAGCGACATTCACAGACTTATTAGGGTCTGATTTATACCAACTAGTGACACCCTGAATAACATAATCATTATGCCCCAAGACCATCTGAGTTACACCATCTGATACCCCCTCATAGCGAAGTTTTCTACTTTCTTCACCATAGTGTACAAAATGATAGCGACAGACTAACTCACCATTTACATACTGGTCAACCTCAGTTGGCAACTTAATCATCTTAGTTGCGACAAAGTAATCAAACTCAGTAAACGTACCAAAATCATGATTTCCTTTTACAGAGTAGACGTTCCCAGAAGTAACTTTATTTAGGATTCTTAACCAGTTAGTAACCATCGACAAGTACAGACGGTCGTTTATTTTCTTCTCAGATACCCCTATAAGATCCCCTAGGAAGAAAATAGCATCCGGTTCAATATCTTCAACTTTTTCAAGGATACGTTCCATCATATCCTTATTTTCTTGTTGATAATCAATATGCTGACCTTGAAAAATAGCTGAGATATGGGTATCCCCGATAATTAAAATCTTATCTCCATCTACCCTGTGATAAGACTCTTCTAAAAACTGAGCCATTAGTTACCTCCTTCTACCAAGTCAAGATGACCAGACTCTCCAAGTACAAGGTTTCCACAGTTTCCACACTTACTAATGGAAATACCCTTCTTCTCACAATATTTTTGAATTTCATTCATATCTTCAGCAAGTAGAGCTAACTCCTCATTTACTTTAGCCAAGATATTTAGATATTTCGAGTATTTTTTATACTCTTCAAAAATACCGTTTAGAGTTTCTAATACTGGATACCCCTCTACTAAAGAAACTTCCAGGCTCTCTACAGAGGACTCACTTACCTTATTATAAAGACCTAAGACCTCACCTAAAGCTACTAGGACATCTTCACCCTGAACTTGAGGGATTTCGATAGCCTCAGTTAAACTAGAAGCAACTTTGTACTCTTCGTAAAGTTTAGTAATCTCAGACAACCGAGAATAATCAATAGGTTCTAAGCTAATTGAACTGTTTTCAGAAGATTTTACAGTATCGAAGTTACGGAAAATATCTTCAAAGATTTCTAAAGCTTCTTGACTTTCTTCAGAATCTTTGTCTAGCTCTTCAAGTTTAGAAATAAACTTACCTTCTAATCCGAAGTAGCGCTCTAAAGATAACTCATGAGAGCCAATGTTACTAGAAAGGTTAGTTAAATCTGACTTCAGGACAGACAAATCATCTTTGATGAGCTGTTGAGCCAAGGTAGTTTCTTTTACTTGGAGAACATCGTTCAACATTTCGGTATTTTGACTACCCGTAGTTTCAACAAGAAACATAGGGTCACGAACACGCTGAATATTCAATACCCGTCCACTAGGTAAAGTAGTCAAACCCAAGTACTTTTGAATAGGTTCAGGAACCTCTTTAATAGCAGTGAATACATTCCCCTGCTTAGTAGTAAAGATAAGTTCATCTCCTTGATACATTTCGTATAGGGAATGCCCCTTACGATATTTATCTCGTAAGATGGATATCCCATCTTCAAAGTTTAAAATAATGCGGAAGTAATCCTCATTCGAATGAATAAAATTTACCTGCTCCTTAGGGAAAGCGTTAGATAATAGAACATCTAACGCTCGAATAACAACGGATTTACCTGAGTTGTTATACCCCTTGAGGTTCAGTATATTAGACTCATCGAATTCGAAATACGCTTCCCTAAAAGCTTGGAAGTTTTCAAGTTCCAAGCTCTTAATTCTTGGATATTCCAAATTGACCCCCTAATATAATTCAATTACGCCAGCTTCTTTTACCACAAGAAACGGACAGCAGACCAACGTGTCAGTAGCGACAAACCGTTCATGAAAATGCCCATAGACCTTACACCCCCCTTCTACAGAATCACACTCATAATGAGTAATTAGCAAATCAGGTTTTAGAACGCTATTTTCTAATTCTTTCCGAAATTTAGCATCTTTAGATACCCTCTCAGTAATATCCCTTACAGAGAACTCAGGACGAAAATCAGAAATATTCTCTTGATAATTAGGAAATCCAGCAATCCGATACCCCTTGTAAGTGACTACATTGCCATCTAAGACCTTAGCTTGTAGGTTAGGAGAATGAAATTCGTACCCCCCTAAGTACTCTACCATACCATCTAAATCACCAGAGCGGAGTTCATGATTACCCCACACAAAGTAAATCCTATTTAAGAAAGTTAAATTATTATTAGTGATAAAGTTATCTAACTCTTTTACTAATAACTCAAAAGCCTCTAAAGACTCAACAATATCACCAGCAAAGACAATACCATCTATACAATCATTATATTCTTTAGCTTTCTCACCTAAAGCATACATGAGTTTTAAAACCTCAGACCTATTAGAGTACAAGTGACTGTCACTTACAGTCAAAAACCTTAGCATGATACCCCCATTACACATTACTTTTATTATACTTATTATACCAGAACCTCTTTACAAGTTAAAGGTATTCGATACAAAACTTTAAAGTAACTTCATTTATTTAAGTAAGAAACCTTACTAGGGTTAGTTAAGACTAAAGTAAGCTCAACAATGTAAGTAGGTTCAGAACCACCTTTACTAGGACGCTCAACTACTTTTACACTACCAACCCTAAACTTTCCAACACTATATAAAGACTTATCTAAATCTGAAAAGTGTTTGGACTCTTCTGAATTATTCTTTTTAAATATAGAGATTCTTACAGGCAATAAACTACCAGACAAATCCTTCACAGAATAAGATACTGTAAATTTAGGAATTTCTTTAGTTTCAAAACTAGTTTTCACATAAGGAGTGAACTCCCAATTAGAGACCTCGTTAGCCCGATAAGACTTGCTAGGAGATACCCCGTTGCCTAGAACGGGATTCTGAGAAAAGTCTATATCTTCAAGTCTATCCTTAGTAAACTCTTTTTTATTAAATACTAAAGAAGCCTCATTATAAGTTGTGTCCTTCTTATTGAATACCCCTGAACTTCCTATAAGCATCACTAAAAAGTTAGCTACTATAATAGCCAAAGCTAACCCAACCCAAATAGCTATCTTACCACTTAAAAATTAGATTTAGCTTCTTTCGTTTTAGTTTCTTTAGAAACCCCACCCTTACGTTTAAACTCGCGCTTCTTAGGCAACACCCTTTTAGACCTACGGTACTTCTCCTTATCCAACATACCTAACACTCCTACATTTTTATTTTTCGTCACTTTTATAATAGAACTTTACTAACTAAGACTAGGTTTTACCTTACTAGCGAAAAACTACCAATTTTTACCTAGACTTTCTTACAATTTTACCTATACTTTCTTTAAACTAGTACTGGTACACTCACCACAAAAAGTGAATTTTGAAAGTTTACTGGCACAAAATAAACCTAGTAGCCTCTGAAATTACTAGGTTTACATTCTTGTTAGTCTAAATCATCAGACGATAAATCGTCTAAGTCACTGCCACCCTCAAGTTGTTTTTGAGCTGGGGTAGTGGATTCAATAGCACCTTGATCTCCAAGTTCAGCAAGCATAAGAGAAGTCCGAACAGGTTCCATCAAACGCTCAACCTCACGACGAGTTTCAGCTACAGGACGGTAGTAGTTCGCAATAACTGTACTTGCAGAATCTTGAGGAGTCCATTTTTCTTTGACAATTTCGTCAATCTCATCCAGTGTTTCTTGAAGTTTAGCTTCATCTTCAACACCGTTCAAACGACCACGGTAGTTTACATTGAATTTCATAGCTGCATCACGAGCATTCCAATTATTCTCGATATGGGCATCTAACTCAAAGAAGTTCCCAGCAATACTATTGAAAGCAGCCTCATCCTCTTCTGTTTTGATTAAGCCGTTATCAAGAGCTGACTGATACCCCTGTTCAAGAGCTTTCTTCCATTTACCAGTATCGATAAAGATTTTATGAGATACAGTGTACCACATAATCCGGTATTTAGGATACCCATCTTCATCACAAACTACTTTAAGTTGTTTGCTTCGACCATTAGCAGTTTTTTCTTCTGTAACTTCGAAGAAAGCAAGTGCAAATGTGTAGTTGATACTCTTAGGTTTCAACACACGATTACCACGGATTTTCTGAGCAACTTCTTTACCTTCCTTAGACTCTGCATTAGTAATGCCTTGAGCTTTCAATGCTTTCTCAATTTTGAGATTAGCTTCCGCATTAACCTCGTTCATAGCCTCACAAATAGGACAAGTACCATCATAAGTACCAGAAGCAGTATGAATACCCTGAGTACAGCGAATGTTTAAGTAAGAACCACCATCCGTTACACGGTGATTAAGAACACGATCCCAGAAAGGAGTTTCTACAGGATTACCCAACTCTTCAAGAATTTGAGGAGTTGTCTCAGTTACAGGCAAGACAATATTCGGAACATATACCAAATATTTCTTATCATCAAAGCTGAAAACTGGGTAATTCTCAGGGTCTAACGACTTAGGAGAACCCCCAAAAGCTTTCTGAACCTGAGCCTGCTCAACCAATTCCTTAACAACTTCACGATATGCATCGTTTTTCTTAATAGCTCCAAAAGCCATCTGTTTACCTCCGTAAAAAAACAAAAAATTAAAAAATTTAAAAAATTAAAAAATGTAATTTAGAAAAACTAAAATACTCGAACTTCAGAGGCAAAGTTCTAAGAGGTAGAGGAAATCGCTTCCCCCAACTAACCCAACTAGCAAACAAGTTAGCTTCTTCTAAAAGATACCCCAGTTCCGTAGCCCATCTAAACTACGGAACAACCGTTCTTAAACTGATGAAAGGAGGTTTCACCAAGTAGTGTAGGAGTAACCTACCCCCACGAACCCATTTTACCAAAAGTCCCTAGGTACATTTACTACATAACTATTATAACAGAATTTCGTATTTAAGGAAAGCGACTCGCCAACTTAATTTTTAAGGACGCTCAACAAACTTAACTTGACCATCGCGATAATCTGTATTAAAAGCAAATTTAAACTTATTAGCATAAGCCTTATATTTTAACTCATCGAACACACACGAAGTAGCTAACATATAATCGCCCGTACTACTGATTAACCTTCCAGTACCACTATTAAACGTTAAGAGATTCTCTTTAATTTTACTAAAAGTTTCTAGCTTCACTTGGCTATTAGTAGAAGTGAAAGTAGCCTCCCAGTAAAGTTCAGGAAAATCTATATAGATGTTACCCATAGCCTTCTTAATACAGATACCTGTTTTTCCGTGATTTTCGTGCATGAACTGTAAATCTAAGGCTTTCTTTATACTGGTAGCCCTGATGAACTCAAACAACTCTAAACCACTTTCGTCTTGTAATACACTAGTTAAGAACCACTCGTAATCATCGTAGTTAGATTGGAATAAAGAACCAACACGTTTTTCGTAATTGCAATAAGCACCCTGACTAGGTAACACAACCTTAGTATTATTAATCACTAGAGAAGTGTTACTCTTTCTAGGAGACTCAATTTTTAGAAAACCCCTATCTTGAGTATGTACTATTAGATAAGAGCTAGGACTCACACCCCTAAGCCAAATTTGACCGCTATCATATTTATAGTAATCTAAACAATCTAGAACTTGTTTATAGGTTCTAAGTTCTCTCTTAGACATAGCATCAATTAGAGAAGTGTAAGAATGAGTACCAGCTACACGAAATTCGTATCTACCGTCACTATCCAAGATACCCCAGTTACTGAGGAGTTTACCAGAATTTTTGAGTTTCCTTAAATAATGTAAGAACTCTACCCCATAAAGTATAGCCCCTACGCCCTCTCCGTAAGAGTCACCAATGATGTCAGTACAGACGTAAACATCGCCTGAACCGACACCAGCTTGTAACTCAGGAGTATAAAAACTACCTACTTCAAAGTTACCACTACTTCTCATAACTTATACCTTAGTTTCTAGAAATTTGATACCGTCAATTTGTGAGGTTTTGTTCTGTCATCTGACATAACATAGACTTTCTTTTGAGGTACAGAGACGTGTTGGATATTCTTATACCCCGCTCCACTAATCCTATAGAAAGTCTTATCTACAAGGTTAGAATAAACCTCATTCTCACCCCACTCAGCACCAGATTTCAAAATATTATCTAGCAGGACTGCAACACCATTTGAGCTGAGGAATTGACTTCTAGAGTAGTCTATTGATACCCCGTCCTTTGTGATATTAGCTAAAGCATTTTGACCGTACTTCTTGAAATTAGCTTGTTCAAACAAGTGTTTCAGATAAGACTCAGCGATAAACTCGTAAGCCAAAGGTTTACCAACCTCGTCACGGAAGACTTTAATAGCTACCATGTTGCTTACACCATCTACCTTGTAGACATTTCCAAGACGGACTTCTTGTTTAACAGCCTCACTGATATTAGCTTTGCCAATTTCAGACCAAGATTTTTTAGTTAAACCGAGCATCACTGACTCAGTGTTTACAGTAACAGCTTTTTCGTTGCCGTGAGCTTCTGTATTTTCAAACACTGAAGCAACCTCTTTAAATTTCTTAGCAAATTGTTTCAAATCTGGAGAAAGAGTAATTTCTTTAGTATTTCCATTATAAGAAATAATACCTGAGTTGACTTGGAGTTCTAAGATACCCCCGACTTTTCCGATATACGAAATTGAGATATAATGTTTACCACCCTCCTTCATATATACAAAGATAGGCGATACCCCCTGTAGTTTGTTTTCTTTTAAGAAATCTTGAATTGCCTTCTCGCTAAGAACAATTCCAGCACCCTCAACGATTAAATAGTAAAGACGTTCTAACCTTTTTTGCAATGTCTTGTCCATAAAAATAGACTCCTTTTATATTTTGATACTAATATTATAGACTTTCAAAAAATAGACTATAAATTTCTATAAAAATTTAAAAGATACTAAGGAGTTTCTCACAACTACTTATTAGACTCCTTTAAAATCTCACCTAATAGTTTAGAGAATGATTCATCATCAGTTACACTCGAAGCCCAACTAACTGATACTCCGTTAGAGTTTTTAGTAGCCTTGACAATATAAGGTACACTTTTACCCTCGATACTAAAAGGTTTAATATACTCGGGAATATTACCACTTACGTCTAAATAACTAACTTTTTGACCCCTTAGAGCCTCTACAACCCTAGAAGACTCCCTTCTACAAACAGGACAGCCCTTTTTATAGAAAACAAGGAAACGGGTTTCCCGAGGATACCCCTTAGAAGTGAATTCTTTTACACTGACAGGAGAGTTTTGTTGAGCTCCAATAAATTTGTTGCCACTGTAATAGACCCTAGAACCTAAAAAGAATACACACCCAACAAAGAATATACCAATTAGGGAATTTCTAAGTAGCTTCATAATGACTCTCCTTAATAGTCCGAACATCCTTAATAATATTCAAAATACGCTTATTACCAACAAGAGCCTTCAACAATCGCTTCTTGATATTAGGATAGCCTTTCTCCTCTGCTAAACAGTATAAGACCTCGAATAAAGTTCCAGCCTTGTGAGCTAGCTTACCCGTAACTCCAGTAAACTCTTTAAAGCCAAGTTTAACTAAAGCCTCAGACATTCTCTTATTAGAACGGTACGATGAGTATAAAGACCTATCACCTAAACAATGGTAAGAAACATCCTTAGCAACTAAGCCATCGCCAATTAAAGCTAGTTGAGAAACTAAAGAAGAGTCTTCCACCACCAAACTACCCATCCCCAACATACTAGCATAATAAGGAAGATAAGTATAAATAAAGGATTCCTCAGATAAAGATAAAAAATCTTTTTTAATAGGTTCAGTATCTTTAAAAATACTATCAGGATAAGGATAATATTTTCGAATAATTTCGACAGGATACCCCCTCAAACCCTTAGAGACACTCTTTGTATAGACATTCTCAAAGTTGTCTTTAAAAATAAAGGCTCTAACAGGAAGCTCACAAACCTCCTTAAAGCTAACTTCTTTCCCCAGATAAACGGAGTTAGAGGTACTACCCTCACAACCCCGTTGTACTAAAATCAGACTACCCAAATAGCGACCTTTACCCACCCGTAGGCTAAATTTAGTTTCCATCACCATCTTTTAAGCCCTCCGAATTAGGATCTTTACGCTTCAAACGGAAACGTTTAGGGAGTTTAGGTCCTTCATCACTTTTTACAAACCCACGCAAACCATCACCATTTTTCGAAGCCTCTAAAAAGTTCTGAATAGCTTCGTTGTTATTTGTAGGCTCACCTGCATCTTCTTCTATATCACCAGTATCTTCAGGATGATTAAAGATAGCCCTTAATAGACGCTCAACATCTTCTTTTGTTTCTAGATGCAATTTCCCATCGTACCCCTCAGGCATAAAATCTTCAGGAAGTTCATCTGCATTGATAACTTTTACGCTGACATCAGCGCTATCGCCTACCAGATTTTGCAAGGTTTCTTCTAACATATCTGTATTACCTTCTTGTAATGCAAGGTCAAGTTTACCAGACATATCATGTTTCACTTCATGAGCAATATGATCCATCAAATTTTGAAAGTCTTCATAAGAACGACCATCCCTACGAGTCAGCTTAGTAGAGAACTCCTCTGAGGAATTCTTACTAACTTTACCCTTAAAGATATACTCAGCCATACGGAGCATATAGAAGTCAACCACATCAGGCGGAAAAGGACAACCAAACTCAGGGTTATGTAACGACTTACGCAAGTCCTGCATAACCGTGTACATAGTTTTCATAATGTCCTTAGTAACTATCTGCTTACTGTATTTATTTTCTGAGTTTTCTTGTAAAATGTAAGTTGACAAAGAAGCTTCGTAATTACGGACAAAAGGTTCAAAGAACGTTTTAAAATCATCGGGTTTCTTATCCATTAGTTTTTCTCCTTTACAATAGCACCATCAGTAGCTTCTTCAGAATTCATGACAGATTCAAAAATTTCTTTTAAATTATCTACACCAAAAGCGCTCTCTTCTTCAAAAATATATTTTAAGGTAGTGAATACCCCCTCTGCCACAGCAGGAGGAAAGCCATCGATTTTAGCTTTAATGCCACCATCTACCAACTGGACAGCTAAATTCCCCTAGAACTACCTACAGTTTCAATAAAATCATCATAGAAATCTAAATTGTTTTTACCTTCTACTTTATTTTTATTGTTGTTACAATTTCCACACACCTATTAGTACCACCTTTAATTTTATATACTTATTTTACTAAATTTCTGATATTTTTACAAGGTACTCGAACTAAAAAAGAGAACCTACTTTAGTAGGTTCTCAAATAAAAGTTTTTAGTAGAGTTACTCAGAGAAATTAAGGTTCTTTCCTCTTACCTTTAGCAAGACCTAACAGTCCAGCGATACCCACAAGACTTGCCGCCGCAAGACCCATGTTGTTATCTTTGGTACCAGTATTAGGGAGACTCTTAACCTCAGGAGTTACATACTTAGGTGCAGCCTTAGCAGGTTCTACTTTCTGAGGTAAAACCGGTGCAGGGACATCGTGTTTAACATAAACATCGTGAGTAGTAACCTGAGCTTGAACATCACTGATTTCTGTTTCAAACGTAACATTATCCAGTACATGTTTAAAGGTTACAGGTTTAACCTCACCCTCAAAGGTTACTTTATCTACACTAGCCTCTACTTTAGGAACATAAGCAGATTTTACCATACCGATAGGACGTTTAACAGTAACACTTACTTTCTCAGGAGCTTTAGGAGCTTCAGGTTCTTTGAATTCGCCCTTTTCAGGAGCTTTAGGGGCTTTGTAAGGTACTTTCTCAGGCTTATCTGTTGGAAGAGGTTTTTCAGGAGTAGTATTACCCTTCTTAACAGCTTTCAAAGTATCAGTCTTACTATCTTTAGCAGTAGAACCAGATACCCCACCCTTAACAGCAGTAGTATCGTTCACCACTTGTTTACCATCGATACTGATAGTAGTAGTCAAGTTACCAGTACCGGTAGCCTCGAACTCAATATTGTAAGTACCATCAGGAAGTTTTTCGGTAAACTCGACTTTACCGTCCTTGATAGGTAGTTCCTTAGAAACCTTACCGCCTTTCAGAACAGCTTTAGTAACCTGAACTCCACTACCACCGATAGTAGCCTTAACAGTCTGATCCTCACCCTTAGTAGTCTTAACCTTTTCGGTTGCAGTCTCAAGGAACTGCTTGATGACTTCTGCATCTACGACTTTAGGATCTTTACCCGTCATATCGTAGATATTTGGATGACCAACTTCCCTCATTTGTTTCAATGATTGTTCAGAGTTAGTATCTTCATTTGTGACTTTATTTCTATTCACGACTGACATGAATGTTTTGGCTCTCTTCTTAGCCCAGTCCGCAAATGTCCTATCGATTTGTTCTTCAGTACCTGGAGTGAAGCGACCATTACTGTCATTACCGTCCATCCAACCATCAGTATATTGAATGACTGATACAGTATCAGTTGGTTTTACTAACTTAGTAACAATATCTTCGAAAGGTAACATTTGGTAATCACCTTTATCTTTTGGTGCAGTAGCATCTTTATATCGCAAGTTTCCAAACGCATCAGCTACGCCCTTGAAGTAGTCACCGTAACTATTGAACGTAGGGTTCTTTTCACTTGGGGCGTTAATCGCTAACAATTTGTCAATCAAACCGAGAGCTTCTTGTTTTGTCAACAACTTACTAGATACCCCTCTAGTACCTATGTTATCACCGACATTAGCTTCATAAGTCATAGCGTAGTTTTGAGGGTACGTTTGAATGATATGCTTACTTTCAGGTGAGTTAGCTTCAATGATTTTCTTACTTAGACGAAGAGAATCTTTAAGTTTTCCAGAGTAAGAACTAGAATAATCTAGTACATGGTCTACAACTAGCGGAGCAACCGTACTTTCTTTCTTAGTATCTACAGGAGCTTTCGTAGTAAAGGTAGCAACACCATTACCCTTGCCCTCGGTAGCCGCACTGCTAACCTCGAAAGTACCAGTTACAGAACTATCTACATTCTTGTTAGACTTGAATGTGTAGTTTACAGTGTACTCACCAGATTCAGTAAGAGCACCAGTAAACTCAACAGCGTTGTTTTTAACTTCAAGAGTTTGTTTCTTACCTGATGGTGAAACAAGTTCGGCACTCACAAGAGATACCCCATCCTTGGGAGTGATAGTAACTTTACCAGTAGAGTTGCTAGCCGTAGTAGTGACAGTTTCGACAACCTCAGTAGTCTGCTTGATTTGCTCAACTACACGCTTTGTTTCTTCGGGACTGCCTGCAAAACCATCATGAGCTTTCAAATCATTGAACTGGAAGATGTTAGGATGACCAACACGTTTCATCTCTTCTACTGAACGTCCACCTCCGTAAACTACGGACATGAAAGTAGAAGCATTTTTCTTAGCGTAATCAGCAAATGAAGTGTCGATTGTTTCATCATCTTCCCAACCATCTGTAAACTGCATTACAGCAACAGAGTTCCTCTTGTTACGAGAAGCTTCGAACACATCTTCAAAAGCGTAACGTTTATCAGCACCTGGTTTGATACCCGTATAGTCCATACCCAAACCAGCTTTGTTGATAGCATCTAGCCACTTAGTTCCAGTACCCATAGACTTGTAAGTATCATAGAGTTTTTGAACCTCAGCCTTAGTCATCATCTTAGTCATATAACGAGTAGGATCACCCTTACCGCCAGTAAAGTAAGAAGTATCACGGTTGATATCATAGAAACCAATTTGAGCTTCTTCGTTATCTTTCATAGCCTGTAATAAAGGAACAAAGCTATTTACAAGCTTAGGTTTAGTACCCCCAGCAACAGATCCAGAAGCATCAAAAGCGATCAAGAACGAACGAGGTTTAACACGGGTTTCTTTTGAAGTAGAAGTGCTAGAAGAAGCCTTCGATATCCCTTTTAGGGTTTGCATATAAGTACCACCCTGACCCGCTTTAGCAGTCGAAGTAGACTCTAATACCGCCATAGCGTTAGTGAAGTTACTATTTACCTTATCGTTTTGCTGACGAATAGCTTCATTTTCCTTCTGAACAGCCGCCACACGGTCATTAAAGGCTTTCAAAGCAGTTTGGTAATCATTCTAAGCTTTAGCTTCACCCTCAGCTACAGTTTTCTTCCAAGCCGCCAAAGCTGTTTGATAGTCAGACTCAACTTTAGCTTTGCCCTCGGCTACAGTCTTCTTCCAAGCTACAACGGCATCAGAATACGCTTTGTCTTGAGCTACTTTTTTGTTGTAAGCAGCCTCAAGTTGTGCTTTAAGGCTTTCAGTTTCTTTAGCAAGGTCGCCATTCTTAACAATGTTCTCACCCTCTACTTTAACTTCGATACCCTTAGCATTGTAGTCTTTTACTAAGTTGTTGAAAGTTTCAGTAGCTTGTTTTTGGTTTTGAATAGCCTGTTTTACCATAGTCGTATGAGCTTGGTAAGTTTTTTCCCACTCTTCAGTAGTATGAACCTTATTAGCGGTAGCAGGGTCGACAGGACTAGCTTTCAATCCTACACTATTAGCCTCTTTGTTGAGAGCTTCAACCTCTTTCTGAGCCTCCTCGACCTTAGCAACCAAGGCAGACAAGTGGTTTAACTGCTCAGTTACAGCTTTATCAGCATCAGCTACAGTTTTATAAGCAACTTCTTTATCACGTTTAACAGTGATACCCTTAGACTCTGCTTCTTTTACCTTAGCTTGGATAGAAGCCTCTAAACGGTCACGTTCTTGGACAAGTTTGTTTACTTCTTCAACTTGTTTGTTAAGACCCTCAAGGGCTGATTTAGCATCGTCATAAACGACTTTTTCACCCTCTTTGAATTTGAATCCGTTTTTAGCGATAGTCGCTTGAAGATTGTTGTACTTTTCAGACAACTCAGCCTTCACTCGGAGAGATTCCTCAACCTCGTGTTGGATACCCGCTAGGGCAGTTTTAGCTTCCTCAACACCCTTCTCAGTGCGAAGTTTGCCTTCCTCAACTACGATGCCAGCGTCTTCCAAATCTTTTTTGGCTTTTGCAAGAGCCATATCGATTTCTTTTTTAGTTTGGACTTCCTTATCAACCCGTTTTGTCTGTTCTTCAACAAACTTAGTGAGTTCTTTAGGGTCGCTAAAGACTTGTTTTTTACCTTCAGTGACTTTAAGACCAGCTTTTTCAGCTTTCTCTTTATCTGCTTTTACAGTAGCATCAGCTAACTCTTGAACCGCAGTAGCGTTATTCAGCAAATCAGTTTGAGTTTTCAAATCCAACTGAGCAGAAGCCTCAGAATCGTGAACAGTTACGTCTTTAGATTTTTCAACAGCTACACCCTTTTCAGTGGCACTTTTTACAGCTTGGTCAAATTCTTTTGATTCAGACTTAGTGTACTTAGTAGTGGCAGTATCTTTTGGAACCTCCGGAACTACCTGACCTTTAGGTGTTTCAGGAGTTTCTTTAGTACCTTCTGCATCTGATTTAGGAGCTCCTTCTTTGGCACCTTCTTTAGTACCTTCTGCATCTGATTTAGGAGCTTCCTCTTTTTTAGCACCATCAGTTTCAGCTTTTGGAGCTTCTTCTTTAGGAGCTTCTACAGTAGCGCCATCAGTTTTTGGTGCTTCAGCTTTAGGAGCCTCTACAGTTGGAGCCTCAGTTTTAGGAGCTTCGCTTGATACCCCTTTGTCTGTTTGAGGAGCCTCTACAGGTTTAGTTACTTCAGAACTAGTATTACCAGCATCTTTAGTAACTTCAGTCACTGTAGGAGTAGTCCCAGAAACTTCAGTTGGTTTGACCTCGTTGGCACTTGCAGTATTACCAGTAGCAATCACCGCAACCAAAGCCGCACTCAAGGAAAGTACTCCTACTGCTCCGCCCTTAACTTTGCGAATAGAGCCGTGTCCCTTGACATTTTTTCTACATCATTAACCATTCTTAAACCTCTATATTTTTATGGTTACAAAAATTATAAAAAACTTCTAACCCTAATTAAAGCTCTTACACTAAATTTTTTTAGTAAAAATTAAACTCGCAACCTAACCACCCCCTCTAAATAAAAAGTAAACCAGTTACCTTAGTTTACTTTTATTTCAACCTCTTTATAGTAGTTTCATCTACCTGCAAGACTTTACCCATAAAAGTCTTATAAATACGTTTTACCTTAACGGTTTCCAAGAAAGTAACGGTACTCCCCACACCTAATTTACTATTTCTAGGTACATCTAAAGTAACAAACTTTTTACTAGGGAAGTTGACAATAGTGTATTTATAATTTTCACTAATTTTGCTATTCTCAACTAAAGAAACCTGATACCCCACATAGTTCTTTTGTTTAAGAACCTTCTCACTTTGTTCTACTCTAAAGCTAGCTACTACAGTAAAAAGAACTACCAATAGCATAGCAATCCAAAGATAATCGTATAAGAATCTTTTAAAACTAGAAGCGTTCTTATATTTTTCATTTTCTTCTTTAGGGTACTCTTTTTCAGAATTAAATGCAGACTCAATAACTAAATCAATTTTGTGAAATTCTTTTAACATATAAGCTAAAAAGATAACCTCGATTATACTAACTACCACCACAACCAAGACACTCTTATAATACCCCATACCCAGAACGTTGAACTGTACTACATAAATAGAAAACAAAAAGAGTACAGAAGAACTAAGAAATAACAACCAACTATAAAATCCTTTATTCACCTTAACAACCTCACAATGTAAAAATAAACTAATCACCTAGTTTATTTACTTACTTACGAACATTCTTTACACTAGCCCACTTTCTTTTACGTTTCTTTGTCTCATTATAAATGTCTGTACCACTACTTCGGAAGTTTTCAATAGACCCCTCATACCCCTTTACAACATAACAGAACCCTGCAATTCCAAAAACAGGAAGTAAGATTCCCTCGACTAAATTTAATTTAAAGATAACGTCACCCAGTAAGGTACCTACAATAGCTAGGCTAATCAGAAGTATAATCCCTATAAACTTTGTTTTCACTCTGTACCCCTTTCTACTTTTGAGTTGTCCTCCTTTACCGTACTTCTAGTATTACTTTTAGCACCTTTACCAGTTGACTTTAGGAAATCTTTATAAGCCATAACCGCTAAGTTGAACCCAGCAACAGCCATAAACGCAACCATCCAAAAGTTATAATCGGTTATAATACTTACCATGTAAGAGAAGCCTACTACGAATAATGAACCAACCACCGAAGCCAATACAATTTTGTTTTTCATACTTTTACCTCAATACTTCTACAACTTCTTTTTCAGTTCCTAAGACATTACCAAAGATATTTTTAGTTTCTTTCTTCACTAGAACAGTCTGCTGTTTAGTTACATTCTCACCCTCTTCAGAACTGTATTTCTTAGAGATACCCTTGTACTCTGTTACTTCGTTACCACTAGCAACTTTAAAATTGAAATAATCGGACTCGAGAATCAGTAAAGAAGAAACAGTGTTTTTAACCATCAACACATACCCTTTAGGGATTTCTTTCGTAACTAAAACCTCTTCTTTTGTTTCAGTCTTTATACCATTCATAAGTAAATAGGTACTTCCAGCAAAAGTCACTAAAGCCAAGAGACTCAAAATAACTTTTTGAACACCATTAGTATGAACCTCATCCTTAGTAGTTTCTACAGGAAGAAACGAAAGCCCAACGAAGAGTACCATAAATAACAAAACTAAGCCCGTCAAACCATAAAAGATACTACCGATAAGAACATTGCCCATAAATAGATACCCCAATAGGACAACGACTAAAACCGCAGAAAGAAACATGAAACCAGAGAACTCGCTAGTCTTAAACAAACCCTTTAAATTTTTAAACATCTTAATACCCCCTATTTTAGAACTTCTGCATTGATAGTATCCTCTTGAGTAACCTGACCAAAAAGATTAACTACTTTCCTAACAACTTTTACCTTTTCGTACTTAGTAACAACATCGCCCTCGTCAGCACTCATCCGAGTATTGATACCCTTATAAGCCTTAACACCCTCTTTGCTTGTTAAAGTATAGTTAGCAATTCTACCAAACTTGTTTTCTTTTTTTTCTCACTATCCCTAGGAGCTAATAGACTCCAGTTTATATCATACTTACCCCCTTTACTATCTTCTTTGTACTCTACATATTTCTTAGACAGTACAGCGCTCTCTACTATCTTAGTACTCTCTAACGTAGTCTTAGATACCTTGACCTCGGTACCCCCAAATAGAACGATTACAGAAGCAAGCAGATTAAAAACAGCGAATAACCCCACAAGAAACCTTCTAAACTTTTGAGGTTCTTCCTCGTCTTCAGGGTTGTCTAAAGCAAACCATAACATAAACCCATACACTAAAATACAGCACCCAAGGAAAATTTTACTGAACGCAGTAGGTTCGCCTCCATAACCTAAGTTGCTAACATAAGAAGCAACCCAAGATAGTACTCCAGCTAGAAACATACCAGATTCAACACTAAATACCTTTTTGAACATATAATCACCTCAACCACTTATTTTAAAATGCGCCTTTCTTCATTTAATTAAAAATACCTGACTACCTCACAATATTTTGAGTACTTTCTTTAGTTTCAGTAACCTGACCAAAAAGGTTTTTCTTAGTTCTAGTAACTTTTACCTTCTCAAGTTCAAATACCCTACTACTTTACTTCGAATAATAAGTAAGCTAACAACCCCCTGAAAGTGTCATTACGCAAGATGCCCTCTAAAGTAGAATCGTCTCTAATAAAACGCTCAAAACTGTTACCATCAGAGTCCCAAATTTCAATTTCTAAACAATCGGATAGATAATCGAGATAAACACGAACTTTGTATTCATCACCATCTTCATTAGAATTTAGAGTGCCTAAGATATGTTTTTTAATTTCTAAAGTAGCTTTATTAACATCATCGTGTTTAGAAATAATCTTACTAAAGATACTACCATCTGATAAGTTGGTAGGTTTTGTAAAGTCGAACTTATTATCTTTTAACAAACTTAATAATAGTTCACCTCCAATAGTATGTAAAATGTTACTTAATTTATCATTATCCCTAATTTTATAACATACCCTATCTTCCGTAGTTTTGATACTTACTAAAATTACGTTAAAAATAGACGGAGGAAGTTCAATCTCTACATCATAATCATCACCCAACACTCTTTGAATATGTTTTTCGATTTTATCTAACTTTTCGTAGATATATTGCTTCTTTTCAAGTAAATCACTGAGTTTCATTAGATACCCCTTAACATGACAATAAATACTCTAGCATCTCATTCTTATCCTTGATTTCTAAAATATTTTTAAAATCAGAATCGTTTTCTATGTACATTATTATATCTTTAGAATAGTCACCACCAGATAAGATAAGTTCTAACCTATTATTTTGAGGCTCTAAATAAGACCGAACATGATATAAATCCCGTGAGTAGTCAAGTACATCTTGAACATGACTTTCAAAATTAGCTACAGATTCATTAACCAATTTATCAGTTTCTATCAACTGTTTAAATTTATTTTCACCTTCGATATCTTCTGATTGTAATTTATTAGTACCTATCCGCTTTATAACTGACTTCAGGTATTTCCTCTTTTTTGCATTTAAAATACAAGTAAGTTCGTGATTGTTAGTAATTTTGTACCTTTTCTCAATACATTTAGAGTTCAATTCTGTACCATAGTCTCTAAAGATAAGTTCTATAAACCCTTCCTTTCCAAAGGAATTTAGATAAGTCCAATACCTGGTACCTAGTAGAGCATCCATGTGTTTTATAAGATTTAATAGAAAATCTCTTCTATTATTTTCAATTTTTATAACTTCACTTAACTCCATCTGATACCCCTTTATACTTCTAGGTTGAAAGGCTTACACCTTGACGAACTTCTTAAACTCTCTAAATAACTCATAATAATATCTTTATTATAGATATTTAAAATCTTAGCTAGTTGAATATCATCAGTTACCTCTTTTTTAAAAGAGAAGAGAGATTTCCTACCATTAGTGAAAAATAAACGAAACAACTCGATATTATCACTAACACAGTAAAATACTGAACTTTTACGTTTGTCCTTAGGATTCAAGAATACCCCTATCTCACCCACGTCGATAATATCTACATTTACATAGTAATCATCACCTAGAAAACTCTGAATATGCTCTTTTAAAGAGTCCATAATACCTAAAGCCTCTTTATGTAAAGATGACATTTTACTAAACATTCCCATTACAAAATACCTCTTTCTTTAAGGATAATAAAAATTCAAGTAACTCAGTACTTTCAACAATACTTAGTATCTTATCAAATTTATTTTTCTCTTCGATAGAGAAGCTAAGCCTTCTAACAGCTATATATTCGTGTAAAGTTTAGTACCATCTTAGAATACCCCTTAACTAAGCTACACCACGCTCCCTAAGAAAACTTAACATCAAAGAGGGCTCTTTAATAGCCAGTAACATCTTTAAACTATCATCAGACGAAATTGCAGCATTCATATCTAAGTCTTTTTCCTCGTCATAATAACAGATACACAAAGCGTAGTTATCGTCCTCACGGATAAAGACCTGGACATCTTCTATAGTGTCTAAGACACTTTTGATATGTTCTTCATATTTAGCACACTCTTTAGCGTACTCATTATACAAACCTAACAACTCTTTATAAGTTTTCAAAGTAAAACTACCTCTTCCCTAAGCAACTTTTTCTCAACACTATCTTCAATAGCAACTACCTCTAACCAAGTAATATCGAAGTTACAAAATTCAGTGTCTTCTTGAATTTGTGAAAAGACTTCTTTAATAACTTCAGCTAGTTCGCGGTAGTCGTTAAAGATACCTAGACGGACGATTCGGTCTTTGGTATGTTCGTCCTTAGAGTACTCATACATAAAGTACTCAGGGTTTACCCAAACACCAATTTTCTTACTTTCTACCAAGCTAAAACAATCTTTAGCCAGTTGTATGTACTTATTTTCTAACATGATACCCCTTCCACTATAGTCAGTTTCAACCAAGGTTTTAAATAAGGATAACCCTTATAAGGAACTTGACGCTCTCTATTAGCCATCATAGCATCAGGACTACACAAATAAGTTACAGAAGATTCAGTTACCTTGCAGCTCTTCCTAGCACCCCAAGGAATAAAAGAAATCTGATAATAGTCTTTACCATCGTAATAACCGAACTTACCTCCAGTTGCAGACATCACCCTTAGATACTGTTCTTTATCTATAACCTCACCCCAATAAAACCCATTAGTTTGGACTTTCACAACTTTAACAACTTTTATAGTATTCTGACCAAAATTTTCTATTTTCAAAGCAGTGCCAACAACTACTTTTCTTTTAAATGAAGCCAACGAAGCCATCTATTAGACACCCCTTAATACAAAATATAGTAACTCAATACAAAAGATAACTAGAAAGATAACTAGAAAGATAACATCTAAAACCAAAACACGTTTATGTACTCTATACCTAACATACTTAGGGTCAGACCTACTAGTTAAAATCATAGGTAAAATAACCCCAAACAGAAAGAGCATGTAATACACTCCTATATCGGCACCACTACCTTTATGATTGCATTCTGGAAGTAAGTAAATAAGAATAAAGAATCAACAAGTAATAAAAAGAACATAGCTTCAGTCAAAGTACCAGACTTATCGTTTAAATCTAATAACTTATTTAGCATCAAATACCCCTTTCCTGCTTATTTACCTATATTATAACACAAGCAAGCACCCAATAAAAGACGCTCGCCACACTAAAATACTATTAACTCGTAACTCGTTACTATAAACCAAGAACCTTTTCGAATCTAACACCAATAGTGAAATACAAGTAAGCTACTAAAAGAACCCCTACAAGGCTATAAACAGACACCCCTACCTTCTGAACTTTAGTAGTCTCCTCAGAGATACTAGATACCCACAGAACACTTACCATCATAAAGACTACAAATATAACATCTATAGCTACTTTTACCTCTCTAGACTTTAAAAGAATACCTTCAATATTTAGCCAAGATAAAAAGTAAGACATCGATCCAACAAATATAACTAAACCTAAATTGTACTCTAGTAAGTCATCTAAAAATTCTTTAATGCTCCCCATATCATCACCTTACTTTTCAATAATTCTATAGACTTTGTTGAAAGACTCCTCTTTTACAGGATAAAACTCACCCTCAACACCCTTTATGACGAATTCCCCCACATACAATCGCTCGACACCTTCAAGAGTAATTATACTGATGTATCCTTTAGACTTTATCTCATCCACCAAGTCATCTCGTTGTAAAATATCAAACACTTCTTTTGCATGATACCCCAAAAAATTAAGCACTTCTACAACATCTTTGTGACTTAAAGACTTAAATTTTACACACTCGACAGTATATATTTTCTTTCTATAACAATACAAAGTATTTTGAATATATTCATAAGTCTTATGAAAAATATCTGACTCAATCGCCCAAAAAGTACCATCAGTATTAACCTCATGTATAACCCAATTACCGTAAGTCAAAGCTACCTCACCACGTTCTTTTTGAATGTAAATGGTTTTTGTAGCCTCGTCATAACGAATAGGCTCGCCACCAGACTCCAATAACTTTAGAAATTCAGGTAAATTCACATTAAAATACCGATAAGCAAGTACCTCAATAGGACGTTTCTCTGCTAACATAACTATACCTCCTACTACTCTGAAAACAACTCTTTTACCAACTTCAAACACTCTAAAGACTGCAATACTAAAGCTTGAGTATAACCTTCACGGTAAGCATGTAAGACATCAAAAGTTGCTTGATTTCTAATCTCACTAGAAATACGAGAATAATACTCGCTCCTATGAACTTTATGCCTTCTTTTAGCAGATTTCGTATTTAAATCAGATAACTCAGGGAACAATAGATTAGGTTTTACCCTGTTGCCCTCTGCCTTCAAATATCTGAGTATGTCATAACTTTCCCAATCCCAACACTGAGTAAGGTCAGCATCTTGAATAATAGCTTCTAGGATATTTTCGTAATTGTCTCTATGAGGATATTTAGTAGCCCAGATAAGTCTAGATACCTTTTCAGTAAACTCTTCAGAATACCCATTTTTCTTAGCATACTTCTTAAACAGTATAATGGCGTCAGGGACATTTTCATCTTCACTCTTAGTAACACTGTAACCAATATCGTGAAAATAACAAGCAATCTCTAAAGCTGTTAAATCATATTCAGAGGTTACTTCCTCCTTTTTAGCTAAGTATAAAGCCCTCTCAGCAGTTGTTTTAACATGCTCCCAAGTATGATAGTATAAATCAGAATTTTTATACTTATTAAAGAAATCCTTAATATCCGCAACATCTACCTTTACAGTTTCTTTTGACATAAATTACTCCCCAATTAAACTTTCTAAATTTTGAATAATACTATCCATAATTCTGTTGAAATTTTCTTCACCTTCTATATACGCAGTAGCATACTGCAAATCTTTCAAGATACCCCTTTCTAAGACATTTAGGTCTGGGAAATTACTTGCTTTTACCTCAGGTACTAAATTAAAGTAGTCTCCATTACTAGGTACAGTAACCCTAAGATATTTATAAGACTCCTTAGCCTTCTTAGCCCAAATAAGAGCTTTCTGCAAATCTTGTTTACCACCTTTGTGACGATGGCGAATTACATACTTAGAAACCACCCCCAAAGGATAAGGCAAAAGACTTTGAATGGCAAAGTCCCAAGCCTCAATAGTATTCTGCATATACCGACTAGGTTTCTTTAACTCCTCACCCTTAACAAACTTTTCTGACATAAAATCTCCTTTCATTAGTTTTCTACCTTCATTATGCTCATCTATAATTATGATACCCCTACTGCCTCCTTAGCCAGTTTGTCTACAAACTCATTAACATCGACACCCTTGTGACCTCTAACCCATATAAAGTGAATCTTGTTTAATCCTTTACCCATAGCGTACCTCAAAGCATTAGCATGGTAATAAGCAACAGGACTATACTCGGTCATCCCCCAACAAGGCTTACCATGTAAATAACACACTTAGGAGCAGTCCAACGAATAATACCCTCATAGTCGCATACTATGGTGATTTCGTTATAGCCAAATTGAGTAGCATGGTAAACCGCAGAACCAAAAGCGAGAATCTCACCAGCTACATTTCTAGACTCAGCCAAGTCAGGCTTAGCGCCACTCACACGACTAGAAAACAATAGGTTTTTGCTAGAATCAAATAACGCAAAAGCCCCACCATACACCTTAGTCTTAGGATTGAAAGAACCATCGACTACATAAATTTGACCTCTTAAATCTAAAGTAAAAGGGTCAGTATCCTCAATAGCCTGAATAGTTCCATTCAAAGACATGTTCTGATAAGTTAGAACTCTGATAGAACTACCCTTTTCTTCTTTAGGAGATTCGATACCCCTTAGGAAGTTCTGAGCCTCCCCCAAAGTACCGAATTTCTTATACTTAGCCCCAGACATACCTTTTACAATGGATTGGCACTCTGCCCAAGTGCCAACTATCTGTTGAGTATTCCAGATAGCATAATAACTTTCCTTTGTCATCTTACCACCTAATAAATATACTCTACATAATCCCCGTAGTATGTTTGAAACTTAACAGAATTCTCGGTAGCTCTCCAAGTGTAAATTAAACCACTCAATAAACCTACCACCGTTTTCTTTGTTTCTTTATCATAAAACAAGTCTTTAATGTATCTATCTAAATTTACAAAGTCATCCATACTAAATTCTGGAAACACACTAACACTAGGCAATAAGCTTCTATTAAAATCTACAGACCTATCAGCACGCACCGTAAATAAGTGATACCCCAACAACCAGAACGACAAACTACCGTCAACAGAGCTACTGCCAAACTCTAAATCCATTCCTGAATACTGATGGTACACTCTATAGAAGCCAATCTTCTCAAGATACCCCTTGCCGAAAGAGGAAATCTTTTGATAAGCCTCCTTTTTACTTTGATCTACCTTTTTAATTGCTTGAGACATTCTTAACAACCTACCTTTACTTCGAAAATATTTACAATGCCAAACCTATCAGTAACAAGAGCTTCCTCCAAACCAAATTGAACGTGAGATACATTCCACAACAAATTTGAATTACTGGAAATGTAATCTAAAGAAGTCCGTATGTAAGAATTTAATTCTTCTAACAATTCATCACCCAGATTATATAGTAAAGGAGATTCTCCCCTACCCATACTAATAGAACCAGACTTTAAATAAATAGTAAGTAAGACCTCACCCATATAACGAACATTCAAACAAGTATAAGGGCTATTTAAATCGAAATCTAAGACCAAATTAAACATGTAAGGTTCACTACCTAATCCTAAGACCTCGCTAGAGGAAAGATTGATACCCCTTTGATTCTTTCCCAAGAACTTTTGTAAGACCTCCAACAAACCACTATAAGCATACTCTCCTACATCAATAGTATTAAATATAGTTTCGGGAAGTAAAGTAGCATCGCTTACTATAAGTTTCTCTGACTCATCGCTAAAAGCAGCCTTAATGGCGACCTCAGATAATACAAGAGAAAGAGCTTCTTTTAGACCATATACATCAACTAAAGTAAACAGCATATCCTCCCATAAATCTAAGATATAATGAATATCGCTATCTTTTAAATCCTTATCATAGAGACTCTGATACCCCTTGAGGGTTTTCTTGCTACTACTTACTTTTAATAGTAAGGTCTCGTCTAAAAAGAAACTTATAATAAAACGTTCCCATAAAGGATGCTTTCTATAGGTAATCATAAATTTAGAGCCTTCTTCGATACAAAAACTGTTATAGTCTATTCCTAAGATAAACTCCTCTAATTTTTTAAAACTATGTAAAAACCTATCAGGTAGCCAACCAACTACCTTAGCATCGTGCAAATCCTCGACACTTAATTCTTCTAACACTACGTTACTCATAAAGATACCCCTTGTACACTGTGATATTGTGCCTTATCTTTAAAATATACATTTAAACTAAAAGGAGATAAAACCCAATATTCTATTTCTTTACCCATAAATTCTTCAATACTTTTACCAGACTCAGTATCTTTTAGTAAGATTTCAAGAGACTTATTAAAGGTTTCTAAATCTTCACTACTGAATGAATTAGGAAAGCTGTTACCGTCTACCATACAGATACCGCTAACAGTGCATACATTAAATAACCTTTTATTAGATTCTTTACTGCTTTTGTAAAAATCGCACTCATTTACTAAAACATTAGTAGGTTCAGTTTGAGATAAAACAAGTAAACTAGTAGGTCCGAAACTCATACCGAGTTTCCACATCATTTTAACAACAACACCAGTTAACTCTGCAAGCGCTTCACGCTTGACCTCATAAAAAGGTTTTACAGTTACTAACTTTCCCATCACTCGATACCCCTAACTAAATATTTTCTAAATTTTCATACAGCCACTCAGCTACTTGATATACAGATTCATCATACTCCTCAGAGACATTACCGCACTCCTCACAAGTAACCTCTACACCAGAAGAATAGTCAGCAAAATTAATGTGTTCGCAGTTTTCACAAGACCACCTATGGTCAAGTAAATCGCGGCAGAGTTCTTTAAGTTCTTCTAACTCTTCTGGCTCAGCATCAGATAAGTCTACAAGAGATAAATCTACTTGGCACAACTCATCTAAAGTAAAATGTTTTAATTTCATCTATTTAATACCTTAATACTATTTACTCTATTATAGCAAACTTCTACCCAAATTAAAAGAGACTCAAGTATTTAAACTTGAGCCTCTAGGGAAATCTATATAAAATAAGCTAAATAAAACATGGCAATATTTAAAATCACTAAAAGAACAAACATCTTATAATTATTAGATAGTTTCTGAAGAATGACGAAACGTTCATCACTAGCTCTTGAGTTTAAATATTTACTAGAACTCACATTAAAACTAACGAACAAGAAAAGATCTACAAAGAAACCTAAAAGTGAACTAGAATACATGTGTATTATCGAACTACCTAATACAGATAACATCATTAAATTCAAAAGATACATAACATCTGTTTTTAAATGTAAAATACCTAAGTTTTTATCCATCTTAACCCTCACTCTTTCTAAGATACCCCTTTGTGTTGAACATCTTCAATAATTTTCAACCTTTAAAACTATATACCTATGAAATACCACTATTTCTGATACACTCAAGAAAACCATCGTAAATTTTGTACTTAGAGGTAGGTTTATACTCCCCAAACCTTACTATAGTATTTTTAATATTCTTATAAAATTTTAGTAAGTCGTAATAACGATAATAGCCGTATAAGTCCCTAATATAACCAAGAAAATAATCTAAAAATCCACTATATAAAGTTACACTTCTAGTACTTTCATCTACAACATACCCTACAATGTAAGAGTACCTATCACCGTGACCTTCAAAGAATACTCTCTGACAATCAAAATGATACTTTAAATCTATTAGTTCTTTACGAGCCTCTTTTAAAACTACTTCAGTAGATTCACCTAAATAACTATCAAGTAGAGAATAAACGTCCATTTAATCACCTAAAATTTCTTTCAACTCTTTAAATGCACCCTCGTAATAAACTACAGCACTAGCATTTGATTTCTTAGCCTCTTCATCTATAATCTTATGTATATAATTTCGATTATAATCTGACATCATAGAAGAAAACCTACGCCCATAAGAATTGTTAAGATACTTTATTAGGTTTTCATGAAAACCAAAGTATAAATGTACAAGAGGTCTATTTGATTCAATATAATACCCTACTAAAACACTATCGCCCCGACTATAACACCCAATACCTAAATCTAAAATTGGATAAGTATTTCCTGTAAAATACCCCAAAACGTTTAGACGTTCTACTAAGTCACTACTTTCTATACCGTGTATAGAACGACCTAAATATTCTTTTAAAATACCCTTAATCTTTTCCACACTATCAGTCATCTAGAAACCCCTTATTAGTTAAACATACCCGTAATAGCACCCCAAAGATTCGAGAAGAAACCTTTAACGTTCTCCCACATACCCCTAGCCTCGTCGCTATTTACAAACTTTTGGTACTTCTCAGACAAAGTATTATAGGTTTTCTTGGCATAGTCTTCTAACTGGTTTTGAACCTCTTTAGAATCAATAGCAGAAGTATTTTGGTAAGCATCGGCAAATGATACAATTTGCTGTACTTGTTCTGGAGTAATAATCTTGTCCAAGCCCTTGTCTTTAAGAGCTTTATTTACAATTTCAGCAATTTTAGCATTATCAGCAACTTTACCGTTTTCTTGCTTATACTTAGCTAACTCTGTTTTAATCTGAGCCATAGCTAAGTCTAATGCAGAAGAGTCGAAATCTTTATTCGCTTTATTCTCCTCAGCAATAGTAGAAACAGTAGAGACCTCTTTATTAGCAACCTCAGCTCGTGCAGTATCGACCTTCTGACCGTTAGCCTCAAGAGCCTTAGATACCCCTACTAGAGCAGACTCGCCCGTAACAGGTACAGGACTAGCAACCTCAATATCCAAATCTGTAGCTCCAGCAGTTATAGCGGCATTCATATACTGGTTTGCTGTAACCTTTGTGATATTCTCAGGAGTTACAATTTTTACATTGATACCATTGCCTTTATCCTTCTTAGCTACCAAAGCAGAAGAATACAAGGCTGGAGAACCCTCTACACCCATATATTTTTGAAAATCAGCGCCAGTAGTTACTTGGCGATTTACGTTTTCGATTTTCTTAACTTTGAAAGAGTCGTTCACCTGCTGAACCATAGAATCGTCTAAAGACTCGCCATAAACTAAAGTAGGTTTACCCCACTTCTCATCAATAGTATCAGTTTGGATATCGGCACTGGCAACAGATACCCCTAAACCAAGTGCGAGGATAGAAAGGGCAGTCGCCCCCATAAATTTAATTTTATTCATTCTAATTTTCCTTTCTGATAATCTTGAAAGCAGAGTAACCAGCTCCTACCTTCGTTACCTTTGTTTTGTAAAAATTGATAAATTCTGTTTTAGTTGCCTTACGGAAAACTAATACATCTGTATTCATAGAAGAAACACTTGATTCCTCATACTTGAAAGCAAAGTTATCTACAGAAACCTCTAAAAGAGTACCTTCTTTTTCTTGTTTGTCATACTCTTCACCTAAATTGGTAGTATGGCGACGACCCCTGAAAGGAACATGTTCCTTAAAGATTTTACCCTGATAAGTGAAAATCTTATCACCCTTTGAACTCAACAAAGGGAAAACCTTCATTTTAGGATAGTCGAATACATAAGAAACTTTAGGATTGACCTCCAAACTACTTACTTCCTTAACTAATATCCCGTTGTTCATGATTTTCCTAGTTACCTCTGTAACCTCAACTACATTCTCGTATTCTTTTGGGGAAATTTGACCCTCAAGACTAAAGGTTACAGTACCGTCTTGTAGAACGGACACATAAACTGGGTTGGGTAAGTTCTTAGGGAAAACAGTACTCTTTACAATACCATCCTTAAAATGTTGGTTTAGGAACTTCTCAAGAACACTCTCCTTATAAAATTTGAAAAATACCATGTTATTTACACCTCTTTAAATTCTAACCTAATAACCAAAGATTCTTGTAAAATCTTCAAAGAATGTTAGGACACATAAAGAGCCTATTAGAAATTACACAACCTAACTTACCCCTATTATATAATAATTCGGAGATATGGTAAAGAAACTCGACTCCTACAAAGTAGGAGAATTCTATTCAAATACCCCTTATAAGGGTGACAAGGCGCTCTTTTACCGTTAAAAACACCATTTTTGACTACTAAACTTAGACCTAATAAGAAGAATTATTTTTAAAATTTTTACTAAAGTTCGTACATTTTTTACTAGGCTATCTTATACTTTTGTCCAGTACACTCGCCACAACTTTGAAAATACAAATTTTTTCGGCACTAGACATTTTTATATACTTTCTAACATATTTTGAACAAAATTCAAATAAAACAAAAACCCAAACTCACAAAGGTGAGTTGGGTCAGGAAATATTTATGAAAAGGTAGTTTCAAGGTTATTGCCTTACGCACTACCAAGCGACAGGTACATTGGCAGAGAGGGGCAGTACCTTCAAGCCCCTAACTGGAATTGCAAAGGCATTCTACAGCAGATACCTTTACCATTGCCTAATGGATTAAGTCATTGGACTTAGGTAGGGTTATCTAGCAAACCCCACCTAAACCTCTAATCAGGTACGACCTGAGATACCCCATACTCTACGGGTTAGAGGTTGAATCTAGAGATTCTTGAGCTTTTTTATACTTTTCGGTAAAGTCATAAAAATAACGTAGTATTGTTGAATTTACCGCAAAAGTAGGTTCAAGTAAAAATACTAAGAATGAAAGAAGCAATCCAGAAATGATAGCTAACAATACCAACTCATGTAGAAATAATATTGTCTTTAAGAATACAAAGTTTATTTCTTTTAAAGTTAATATAATAGTCACCAAACCTAATAGAAACAAAACCAAAAATCCTATAATTTCTTTATATACTTGCTTCAAGCAAGCTATTTTAAAGTTTTTAGTTTTCATTTTGTACTCCTTACATTATGTACCTTAACGGATTCGAACCGAAAACCTCTTCACCCGAAGCGCTCTACCTTTAAGCTAAGATACCCAAGGCAACCTCTTTAACTCGAGGAGAGCGTACCATTCTACTCTATATAAGTAAAATGATACAAAACCATACATCCCTCGCCATATAGCGGCTATCCAGATTCTATTCTCTGGCAGTCATCTATTTCCAACCATAAATGGTTCTCACTAAAGTACTCTACTCTTTCGGCACATGTGAGAAATCCTTAGGGATAGAAAGGGATACCCCTAAGAATCTAAGCCGACGTGTTTTCATCTAATTTCTGGTACACGCAACCCCTTCATGAGACTGGGAATCTCGCCCTTCTTTGGTCATGCAGAAGTGCACTAGCCGTATTTGTGCTATTGGAATACGGCAACCCTACCGTTTAGGCTAAGGAACGGAAAACCCTCGTCCAGTTCTATGGCATATCTACCTGACTCAACACTACACGACTAACCAATCTAGTTTTTGTAAGCCACATCCATTTTCGGTAATAGTGGGTTTTGTCACCAAACGGTTTATTTTACACCCTGCGTGTAGGTACTATTGCATCTTAACGACGGTAGCGCCGTTCCCTTTAGACTGTTTTACTTCGCCAAGAGAGAGAAGCGAATATCTACTGTCGGAATCGAACCAACCGTCCCAGTCACTTAGAGGATAAAGCACTAAGCTGAGTAGATACCGATAAATAAATGAAATAAATGGAAAGGAACTTCGAATTACGAAGTAACGACATGCTCAATTATTGCAAGAGTAGAGCTCCTCTCCTCCCCACGGGAGTAATGCAGCGCACAAATCAATTTAGGTTTTCTATGTAGGATAACCTCAAACCTTCTGCCCCCACCGAGACTCGAACTCGGACGTCCCTCTGGACACAGGATTTTAAGTCCTGAGCGTCTGCCAATTCCGCCATAAGGGCTATTAAATAGCTAAAGATACCTTAGCCTACTTCTACAAGTACAGGATACTCTCCATAGGGTAGGACTTTAGCTAACATTAGGATTCATACCTGATACTGCATTAGAAGCCCCACCAAAGGACGGTAGGTTGACTCAGGTACTACATAGGTAGCAGGACTTGAACCTACACCGTCGGTTTTGGAGACCGACATTCTCCCTTTAAACTATACCTATATTTGATTATATAATTATTATACCGAACTTTCGCTAACTAATAAAGTTAATCATTAAGAAAGTTTTGGTTCTAAAATACCCCTTTAAACCTTGTACTCAGGACGGTCTTAAACCGCCTTCCCTAAAAGTAACGTTACCCCTTTTAGTTGCATCACCCTCAAATGCTTCCTATCGTACAAAGAAATTAGACCTCCACTTAGAAAGAAAACTAAGCGTTGCCAGTTGTAGGCTAACCTCTAAGACTTCTCAAAAAGAGGTAGGCTACAACTAACAAAGGCTTGAGCAGGATTCGAACCTACAAGTGCTAACCAATCTATAGCTATCAAGCCTATCGTAGACAAATGTGCCAGCAAGTGTTTGGTGTCGTTACCAAGCGCCAGTTATCGCCTACAAAAATAACAATTCTTATAAAGGTAGAGGGATTCGAACCCACATTCATAAGGAGTTGACAGCCTTACCCCTTGGCTATACAGTATCTAAGATACCATAGGTGGACTCGAACCACCGCTCATCAGTCTCTTACAGCCTTTCCCTTTGGCTATACCTTTATTTTATATAACTATTATACAGGACTTTCTCCAAAAAAGAAAGCGACTCATATATTTACTTTAAATTAAACTGCCGATACCCCATAGCCCTTAACTTCGATCGGGTATTACTTTATCTACTGACACTACGATTCTGAGTACCGACAGAAAGTTGTACTAGCGTTTAACCTACCAACCCTAACCCTAAAAAAGATTAGTAGGTTATGACCTGAGCAGGGCTCGAACCTGCGACCCACGGATTAAAAGTCCGTTGCTCTACCAACTGAGCTATCAAGTCTTGTGTAAGGGCTCTCGTCTAGTTCTATGACAATCATTAGAGTTTTAGGAGTCCCAATTATAACCAGACTACTATTTAACGGGACTAGGGAGATTCTACCCGTACCCTCTTACTACACTTCACGTTTTTCTAAAATTATTTTACCATCTTCTACCGTTACGATAAGGCTGTCGCCCTTAACGATACCAAGAATATCTACGGCTTTCTTAGGAAGCAATACCCCTAAACTCGTTCCGTACCTTACTACACTTCTAAAACCAAAAGTGATTTTCTTACCCTTTAACATCCACGTTCCTTCTTACACTTAGGACACTGACACGCAAAACCACCGTGAATGTCTGTAAAAGCCTCAAAGCCATTCATCTTACTAGGTTGTTTACCCTTAGTGCAAGGAACCTCTTCACCTCGTAAATCTACCATCATAATAGACACCTCCGCTCTTATATAATATTTGTCGCTTACACCACAAACCTCACTAGGCTCGGATGGATATGAACCATCACCTCCCTTTAAGAAAAGGGCAATGCTACCTTTCGACAATACACCATAGAGGATTCGAACCTCTGTCTCTACCTTTTCAGGTAGTATCTTAACCCCTAGACAAATGGTGTAGAGAATACCCCTTATAAGGTTCTAACTATGATCTGTCTTTAGCCAGTTTCTTGTGAAATAAAGACTCATCCTCAGGAAGAATATCTAACCAATCTAAACCAGAGATATAGTACCCAGTTTCTGAAAAAACTTTATTTGATACTTCTTCAAGAGCCTTAGCTAACTCAGTAACCTCGTTAGGTTTAAAAGTACCTATATGTTCAGAAAAGTAACCTTTAGGCACATAATAGTTAGGGTTTACATAAACATCGACCCTACAAGGATAAACCTCTAAGCACTCTTTAGCTAACTCTAAATAATTTGTTTTACCCATCTTACTTACCTCAAAAATAAAGGGCTCTCATCTGACAAAGACCGTGACAATTAGAATATTGGAAGATTCCATCGTTGTCAGACTACTATTAAACTGGTTCGGGAGATAAGAATACCAGTACCCCTTGACTACTATATACTATTATATAATAAACTCGAACCTAATTACAGGTTCTCAAGATACCATTTTGACTAGTATATTGATATGGAGCCGGTGGGTATCGAACCCACGTCCAAACACCCTCGCCCTTAAACCCTTTAGCGCTCAGCTACGTTTTATTATTCGACTTTCAGTAAACGTACAAACCCTAAAAGTTATATCTCTAATTTAGCTAATGGGTTCAAGATACCCCCGTTAGCGAGTGGCTTTGTTTATAGCTACTCTCGTACAGCCACTTACGAATAGTCGCTCGTCAATAAGACAATTTTTGCGTTTGTTAGTTAGACAACTAAGCACTAGGCTTAGGCTGCCATACCAACTGGTTGAACTGTGTTTGCAGTTATATTTAGTCCAGCGATTACGTCGCCACTCGGAGCGAGATTTAAGGCTTAGTATGCCTGTCGAATCCAAAACGACCCCTTAATTATTTATACCCTTATTATACATGATTTCTTAGTATAGTTAAAGCTACTCACCAAAATAATATTATTAAGGTTTTAAGAAGTCAAGATATACTTAGAACTTCAATAGCATAGCAGAAATATCTTCTTTGATATTAACTCTACCTAAAACTGTACTATCTTCGTATTCACGCATTTTCTTGACAGCTTCTTTTAAACTCATACGTTCACTAAAGATATCTTTAAAAGTAAATAAAGTAGGATTGAATAAATTTACAAAACCCTCAGACAAGATTAAACAACTCTTAACACTATCTAGTTTAAATTCACTACTTATAAACTCTTTAGAAAAATTACCTTTAAAAGCTACTTTCCAAAAACCATTTTCAGTATTCATAAATTCTAGATTTTTAATCTTTTGTTTTTGAATAGCCCCTTTTATATCTTTACCATAAAATTCTGCTTCTTCTTTAGCTATAGAGACTAACCTTTCAAATTTCTGAAATCTTTTATCAAATAGCATTTGATGAAAACCCTGAGTAGTCTCAACAACAATTACACACCCACCTAAAACATAACATTTTAAGTAATCACCCTCAAGAGATACCCCCGCTACAGAAGCACTCAAGAGTAATTCTTCTGACACTGTAGGATTACTTAAAGACTTAACAGCCCTCTTAAACCTTTCAGGTACAGAACCCTCGTAAAATAAAACATTTTGAGCTAGGCGCTCAGCAAACCATTCTGATTTAGTGGTATATTCTTCTGCTTCAACTACTTGTTCAGAATAATTATTTACTTTAACTTTAACTTTTTCAATAGGACTAGAGCCATCTATAATCCCGTACAGACCATCACTAATAAATGTTCTATCTTCACCAGACCCTTCAGGAAAATCTGAAATTGTTTTAACCTTAACCATTATTTCAAAACCCTTTTAACATCAATTACTAAGTACATCGACTCATGTAACTTAGTAGCGTACAGCCTAACCTGAGTAACAGGAACCTCTAAGAAATCTTTAATAGCTTTATCTGTAGAATTTAAAGCATCTTCTACAGTACCAGAAAATAGTCTAGTATTACTGAACTCACGACTTCCGAAGTACCCTTTGTAATTGGAATAATATAAAATGACTAAATAGTCTATACTACCAAGCAAATCTCTAACTTTTGTAAAAGATTCTTTAGACTCTTTATTAGGGTTAGAGCTATCATCTAATCCAATTAAATAATCCTTACCCGCTTTAGAAGTCTCAACAACCTCTAAACCTAAGTACTTACTATCTACAGACTCAATATTAGGTTTATATGAAATCTACTCACTACCTAAAAAGTGTAAACAAATATTTCTAGAATTGACCTCTATATCATACTTTTCAATATTTAAAAGTTGACTTAATTTCACTAGATACCCCTTTATGAGACAATCCTTTCTTCTAAGAAAACTAGCAATTCATCTTTTGAATTTATTTTTAACATCTTAGAATAACTACCTTCATCTACTATGGCATGTTGATTGCAACCTTTACGATAGTCAAAATATACAATATCAAATTCTTTCTCATCGTCTATGCCAAAATCAACTATTACACCAGCATAAAACTCTTCATCATAATCTAGAACCTCATCTAATCTTTGTTCTACAGTTTTCAAACACTCTAACATTTCTTGATAGATTTCTACAAATTTACTAAAAGGTACCATCAGAAACTCCTTATAATCTTACAAACTTCATACTCTTTTGACTTGATTCTACTAAAAAGCCAGAGTAGAATACCCACTTCTACGACCTAAGTCTCCATCGATACCCCAACTCTGTAACTTTACTACTTAGCTTCATTTACCTTGTAGCTCTACCTTACGGTATATACCTGGAGAGGGGTTCGAACCCTCATTACCTAAAATTAGGTATGTATTACGACATTTTCCGATTCAACTAAAGTTTCAGCCCCTAGCCTATCCAGATACCTGATAAAAAAAGAAGAACACCACCAATAGACGGATTAAACAATCTGCTCAGTTTTAGCAGAGGACGAGCTTCCTCCCCACCCACGGTGGATAGCGTGAAAGACAGGTACTTCGTACTACCGATACCCAGTAAGCTATAGTATCTATAATTGATACTATCTGGAGTACCAGTAGTCCATGCGTACCAAAGCATCGACTCCATCTCTCTGAAGTCTAACCCTTGCGAAAGCCAACCTAAATTTCAAACATTTTAAGGAGATGTATGACTAGACCGAAGAAACTCGGCAATATTGTTTGGGCTTTCAAACTAGAGTCTACGCTCGCTAAAGCTTTGACACCCTAGGGAGCAACCACTAAGAAGACCTTAGCGGATAATTATTTTATACACCAATTATACGAGATTTCTTACCTAAAGTAAAGACACTCGAACAACTAAGGTGTTTTAATCTATAGGACGATGGGAATTTAAGAAAAGAATAATTTCAGTTATATCTTCATTTGTAAGAGGTTCAGAGCAACAAGCCCCGTAATCAAAACTTAGTACAAGACCATCAGAAGAACCTTTGAAAACGATATCGCTACTACCCTTACACGCAACCTCAAGATAATTACCACCTAAAGAAACATTAGCCATATAAGATACCCCCTTAGATAACTTATTATACTGTTATTTTAACAAATTTCTTACTAAAGGTAAAGACACTCAAATACCATAAATTTCTTCTAACCGTTTACGTTCTTTTTCTTGTTTCTCTTCTTTTTCTACAGCTTTTCTGTAGACTTCACGAATTTCATCCTCCAATCCTACAGAAGAAAAATCCATATCCTTTTTAGTTACAACACTAATAAAGTTACCCTTCTGAATTAAACCAGAGAATTTAGTACACTTGTAAGCATAATCTAATAGAACTTCAGGCTTCTCAGACCTTAAATAATCAATTCCACCTTCTAGTATATTCTCTAAGAAAGGATAGATTTCAGACCAATATTCTTTCATCCTACCAGAACCAAGCATATTTTTTAGATAGTTTTTAAAGGCAGGACTACTTACACGGAACTTGTACCCCCAATCCCTATCAGTATCACGAGAGATGACAAATAGATAACCATCTTTTTCACGTTTCAGGTACTTGTTAGCTTCCTTACTTTGGGAAATCATATCAGCTTTCCGTATTCTACCGTTTGAAGAAACTTCTTTCAGTACTTCTTCAGGAGAAATACCAGAATTCGCTATAATAGCACTTTCAAAATCAGGTACTTGTATAGTATCCTCGAATGAAACAGGGATTTCAAGAACATACAACCTGTTTTCCTCTGAACCATAAGAATTTATAAAGCTATAAGATAAAAACTTTATAAAACACTTTTTAAAGATAGAGAAAAACAGTACACTCAATTTATTTTGAGGAGAATACCCCGTATTACTTATTTGTATATTAGAGTAACTTCTATTAAAAGCTAATATTCTATTTAGAATTTCTTTTTTAAGTACTTTCAAATTACTATGGACTAAATCTAAATTTTTATAGTAAGGAGAATACCACTTCAAATTTAAGCTAGAATCACCTCTCTTAAACCTCTCAAGTTGAAGATTATACTCCCACAACTCAAACCAAGAACTACTCCAAACTTCAACGTCTTTAGGTAAAGTTCCCTTTTTTAAATTTGGACGGAGATCCTGAATTTCGTGTAATTCAAAACCCAACACCATAGCACTAGCGTAGATTTTAGCACAACCCCTCAAAGCAAACTCTGTTAAACCAGTTAGATTAGGTATGTTGCTAGGATACCCCAAGAGCTCATTATTTAACTTATTTCTCCTATGATAGTTAGTAAAACTAGGTTCGTTATAAAGTAAACTGATTACAAGAGAATTATCGGGATAAATACCTTTAACTTTTACCCCATCTATTGACATACAGATATTTACAATATCTTCTAAAGTATATGTAGCATTCTTAGGTAGGTTTTTAAAATCCCCTTTAACCTCAGAACAATAAACCAGAGGTATATTTACCTCTACATCAGTAAATAGATGACCAGTATTGTCATCTTCTATGTAAAAATCTACATAGTAATATTTTGTACCTTTCACATTCTCTACTTTAAAGAAGAAAGAAGAGTCAACCCCTAAATAAAATATTATCTTAAATAAACCATTTAATCCAATATCTTTAATTACTCTATTTATCCTAGAAGTTTTATATATCCGCCAACTCGCATTTACAGAACTACTTTTTACAAGTGAAACTTTTTCTATACACCGTTCTTTCATATCTACTATAACTTCCATCCCATAACCAAAAGCAGTCATAACAGTATATTTAGTAAGTTTATCACCTTTTAATTCTTCTATAGTAACATGTTTATGTATATTAAAAGACACAACAGACACTCAAAATACCTCCCCTATATTCCATACTTTTCTCCTAGCCTCCTACGTTCAATCTCCCCATCCCTTAAAGACCTTTTAGCATCTTTATACACAGAACGAATAGCAAGTTCATTACCTTCAGTTTCGAAATCTTTACTTTCCAAAGACCTTAAAAATCTCTGAGCTAAAGAAGAAAACTTGGTAGCCTTATATACGTTATCAAAAATAAAATTAGAGTCACCTTCCATCAAATAATCTATACCGCCCTTATTTAGATTTTCTAAAAACTCATAAATTTCAGACCAATATTCTTTCATTTTACCTGATTTTAACATCCTATCAAGATACGACATGAAACTTTTACTTAAATTCAACTTATACCCCCTAGAAAACTCACCTTCTTTAGTTACATGATTAGACAAATTGAAAGAACCTGGCATAATTTTACTCCTTTTTACTTTTAAATTAAGTTATTTCGTTTTAACTTAAAAACAACTCAACAAAAAAGCAGGAGAAAGATACCACCTTCTCCTACTTAACTATGTACCTAGAGGGACTCGAACCCACGATAACCCGGTTATGGGCCGAGAGCTTTAACCATCTAAGCTATAGGTACTTAACCACTATCAGCCGCATCATTCTAAACCCATTATGAGTAATCAACTCAACCAAGCCCGATGTACTTAATAGTGTAAGCTGAGTCTCGTGTACCACAGTTGATTAGACTGGATACCCATAAGTCCGCTTATATTCCCTACTGGATTCGAACCAGTCTTAACGGATTAGAAGTCCGTTGTAATCTCCACTATACCAAGGGAACACATTAAAGGCGAAAACTAAAGTTCACCCCCAACCATAATAAAATCAATATAATTATTATCAGGTTGGTTTAAATAATCGACCAAAGAAATAAACCCAAAACGTTAAGCAACAGCCTTTACATCATCAACAAAAAGCATATTCACCATCCCAGAACGCTGAATTTTAATAATTTGTTCTTTAATTAACGCTTTATCCATACACAAACACCCCTATTTGAAAAAGAATACAATCTTAACGTCTTTATACCCTTCTTTTTCATACTTCCGCAATTTTTCCATAGTTTCAGAAAGGTAATGTTTATCCCAACCCTCTAGATTCTTATAGATTTCTTCTAAATCGATTAGATAAAGAATTAAAGCAGACTGTACATCTGAAAAATGTACTAGCATATCTCGAGTTAGTTGGGAAATCTTACTCAAATAAGATACCCCTTCTACGTCTACTGATGTAGCGTACTCCCCAGAGCGTAGCTTATCATATAGACTAGAAGAGCGAGGAATACTATCCTCTACAGGAATAGGCGCACCATATAGGTAACGAAACTTAGAATTGACCATATCTACATGACAATATGCATTCTTTTCGGTAGGTCCCTCTAACGGAGAAATATTCTCCAATACCCCGTCTGTTTTTACACCCTCAACATAATAGTACAAGTCGACTCCCATTATTTAAACTCCCTTTACTTGTTATGATTTTAAGGTTCTACATAAAATACAATCTTTACATCACTGTACCCGTCTTCTACAAGATTCTTTAGCTTATCTAAAGTAACTTTGAAATGGCGTTTTTCAATACCAGTACATTCTTCATAGATTTTTTGTAAATCTTCATAAGAAAGAATATATGCTGAACTTACTTTACTAAAGTGAACTAGCATATCTCTAGTCTTTTGAGTAATCTTTTGTAAATAAAAGATACTATTTAAATCTACAGTCTTTTTATATTCACTATTGATTAACTTATCGTATAAACTGTTTACACGGTGAATGTAATCTTCTTGAGGAATCTCAGTACCATAAAGGTAATGATACTTAGGTTCAACATTAGAAATTAAACTATAGGCATTTTCATCCGTAGGTCCTTTGAGTTCTGAGATATTCTCTAATACCCCACTCACGTCTACACCCTCTACAAAGTAATAAATACTTCTCCCCATATTTAGAACTCCTTCTTATTTGATATGTTCCCTAGAGGAATCGAACCTCTAACTGCTCTTTAGGAGAGAGCCATTATCTCCGTTTAACTAAGGGAACTAAACCGCCATTAAGACGGTAAAACTACTTAACTTTATTTTATAATAATATTATACAGGATTTTCAAACCCTTATAAAGTTACTCGGACTCTTTATTTTAAATACTATTCGAGGAATGAAGCTCGCTCATTTAAACGCTTATCTTCTTCAAATACCCTATCGGCAGCCCTAGCACCAAAGTCACTTGAATCAACCTCGACAAGCTCTTCACTTGGGGTAGCTTCATCAAATTCTTCGATTACACTAGTTTCATCAGGAGAATCAGTTTCCTCTTCTTCTAAGATACCCCATTTCTCCTTAGCGATGTTCTCTAATAAGATGAACTCAGGAGAAACATAAGTTTTAGGTACGATGGAATGAAGCTCATCAAAAGTGAGCAACGAAGCCTCTTTAAAACTACCAGTACCCCATTTAAAGGTTTTCGTTGTAGCACCCAGACCATCTTGAGATGTGGTTGTCTCTTCTTCATAAAAGAGGAATTCATCACGGTTGATAGGCTCACCAATATTTACATAATACTTACCAGTATCAATTACAAAGTTACCCTCGATTACAGCAGTCAAGAAAGCATGATACTGAGACTCATCTAAGATGTGTAAAGGTGAAACCTCGTCACGTTGAGCCTTAAAGGCAGCCCCAATAACATCAAACTTATCTTTAAAGCTACCATAATTACGATGCTCTAAAAACTCGCCTAGCTCTCTAGGCAATACTACCCTACCTTGATTACGTTCAATAACACTCATGTTTTACTCCTTATTTGTTTTTTAACATAATATCAATTAAATTTACTAACGATGTTACAATAGCATTGTACTCATCTATACTAAAAGTTCTAGTTTTCTTAACCAAAGACAAGAAAACAAAACGATCAGTATCTAAAACATTACGAGCTTCAAAGAATAAGTCATTATAGTCTTTT
>ERZ772764.197-NODE-197-length-44175-cov-27.839438_pt1 | contig 44175 bp, 40 predicted proteins | sample MGYA00512163_ERZ772764 | MGnify/ENA primary metagenome ERZ772764 (study PRJEB29015, sample SAMEA2737903) | human oral metagenome | biome: human oral; feature: human-associated habitat; material: dental | place: China | collected 2094 ... | reverse complement strand
CGGTAGTTGATCTCCTGCTGGCCGCCCGAGCCGACCTCGTGGTGGGCGCGCTCGACGGTCAGGCCCACCCCCTCGAGCAGGCGCACCATCTCGTCGCGGACGTCGGCGTACCTGTCGGTGGGGGGGACCGGGAAGTACCCGCCCTTGAGGGGGACCTTGTAGCCCCGGTTGCCGCCCTCCTCGGCGCGCCCGGTGTTCCAGTGCGCCTCGGGGGAGTCCACGGAGAAGAACGTGCTGTTCGGACTCACCTGGTAGCGCACGTCGTCGAAGAGGTAGAACTCCGCCTCGGCGCCCACGAAGCACTGGTCGGCGATGCCGGTCGAGCGCAGGTGCGCCTCGGCCTTGGCCGCCACCTGGCGGGGGTCGCGCGAGAACGGCTCGTCCGTGAAGGGGTCGACGATGGAGAAGTCCACGACCAGGGTCGCCCGGGCCCGGAAGGGGTCGACGAACGCCGAGGACAGGTCGGGGACCAGCTTCATGTCGGACTCGTGGATCGCGGTGAAGCCCCTGACGGAGGAGCCGTCGAACATGAGGCCGTCGTCGATTGCCCCGCCCAGGAACTCGCCGACGGGGATCGTGAAGTGCTGCTGGACCCCGGGGACGTCGCAGAAGCGCACGTCGACGAGTTCGATGCTCTCTTTGTCGATGAAGGACGCGACCTCATCGGAGGAGGTGAACATTGGTTTCCTTCCGGTCTGGGACAAACCCTTCGGTCAAGGCTCCGTAAACCCTGCGCCAAGGCAAGTGTATTCCGCAACGGTGCCGTTCCCGCCAGGCGCGCCCGCATGGTGGCCTGTCGCACCCTCGGACGCCGGCGGCCGCAAGCGCCCGCCTTGCCCCGCCCGCCCGGTCGCGCCGCCGCCCGCCCGCCTCTAGTCTGGGGGCTGTGGCAGACCCCTCGACCTACCGTCCGCCCGCGGGCGACATCCCCACCTCCCCCGGCGTCTACCGCTTCTCGGACGCGAACGGCCGCGTCATCTACGTGGGCAAGGCCAAGAACCTGCGCAACCGCCTCGCCAACTACTTCCAGGACCTGGCGAACCTGCACCCGCGCACCCAGCAGATGGTCACCACCGCCGCCCGCGTGCAGTGGACCGTGGTGGGCAACGAGGTCGAGGCCCTCACCCTCGAGTTCACGTGGATCAAAGAGTTCAACCCCCGCTTCAACGTCATGTTCAAGGACGACAAGTCCTACCCGTACCTGGCGGTGACGATGGGGGAGGCCTACCCCCGCCTCCACGCGGTCCGGGGCGCCCGCAAGCCCGGCGCCCGCTACTTCGGGCCCTTCGTCCAGGCATGGTCCATCCGCGAGACCATCGACCAGCTGGTGCGGGTCTTCCCCGTGCGCACATGCTCGCCCGGCGTGTTCCGCCGCGCCAGGGCCCAGGGCCGCCCCTGCCTGCTGGGCTACATCGACAAGTGCTCGGCCCCCTGCGTGGGCAGGATCAGCGAGGAGGACCACCGCGCGATGGCCCTGGAGCTGTGCTCCTTCATGCAGGGGCGCGCCGGGCCCGTCATCGCCGACCTCGAGCAGCAGATGCGCAGCGCCTCCGCCGCCCTCGACTTCGAGACCGCCGCCCGGCTGCGCGACGACGTCGCCGCCCTGCGCGCCGTCCTCGAGCGCAACGCCGTCGTCCTGGCCGACGGCACCGACGCCGACGTCTTCGCCCTGGCCACCGACGAGCTCGACGCCGCCGTCCACGTCTTCCACGTGCGCGGCGGGCGCGTGCGCGGCACCCGCGGATGGGTCGTCGAGCGCTCCGACGACGCCGACGAGCCCGCGCTCATCGCCCGCCTCCTCGAACAGGTCTACTCCCAGGCCACGCCCAACGACCCCCCCGCCCCGGGCGAACGCGCCCAGAAGGCCGAGGCCGTCAGCGTCGACGACGTCGCCCACACCCCGACCTCCGCGATCCCCCGCGAGGTCCTCGTCTCCACCGCGCCCGCCGACCGGGCCACCATCGAGGAATGGCTCACCGGACTGCGCGGGGGCCGCGTGCGCGTGCGCGTCCCCCAGCGCGGCGAGAAGGCCCACCTGATGGGCACCGTCATGGAGAACGCCCGGCAGGGCCTCGCCCTGCACCACTCCAAACGCGCCGGAGACATCACCGCCCGCGCCCAGGCCCTCGAGGAGCTCGCCGCCCAACTCGACCTGCCCGGCGCCCCCCTGCGCATCGAGTGCTACGACGTGTCCCACACGATGGGGACGCTCCAAGTCGCCTCGATGGTCGTCTTCGAGGACGGCGCGCCCCGCAAGGACGCCTACCGCAGCTTCAACATCCGCGGCGCCGATGGCGGCGGCGCCCCCGACGACACGGCCGCCATGGACGAGGTCCTCACCCGCCGCTTCTCGCGCCTGATCGCCGAGGAGTCCGGGGAACAGGGGGAGGACGAGGAGGGCGTCCCCCTCGAGTCCGGCCCCGTCGACGCCACCGGGCGCCCCCGCCGCTTCTCCTACCGCCCCGACCTGGTCGTCGTCGACGGCGGCCCCGCCCAGGCAGCGGCCGCGCGCGCCGCCCTGGACGGAGTCGGCGCGGACGTCCCCGTCATCGGACTGGCCAAGCGCCTCGAGGAGGTGTGGGCGCCCGGCGAGGAGTTCCCCATCATCCTGCCCAGGACGTCCCCCGCCCTCTACATGCTCCAGCACCTGCGCGACGAATCGCACCGCTTCGCCATCACCAAGCACCGCAAGCGCCGCTCGAAGGCCCAGACCCGCTCCGCCCTCGACAAGATCCCCGGCCTGGGCCCCAGCAGGCAGACCGCCCTGCTCAAGCACTTCGGATCCGTGCGCCGCCTGCGCGCGGCCAGCGCCGAGCAGATCGCCCAAGTCAGCGGGATCGGACCCGTGCTCGCCGCCGCCATACGCGATAGTCTGTCCGAGTCGGGGACCGCGGACACCCCCGGGCCCGGGCCCGCCTCGTGAAATCGGAGAGACCATGATCGCCTACGCACCCTCCTCCCTGCCCGCGCGCGTCCTGCTGCTCGGCGCGGGGGAACTGGGCAAGGAGCTCACGATCTCCCTCAAAAGGCTCGGCTGCCTCGTCGTCGCCTGCGACTCCTACGTGGGCGCCCCCGCGATGCAAGTCGCGGACGAGGCCAGGATCTTCGACATGACCGACCCCCGCGCGCTCGCGGAGGTCCTCGAGGCCGTCGAAGTCGACCTCATCGTCCCCGAGGTCGAGGCCATCGCCACCGAGCTGCTCCTCGCCGCCGAGGACGCCGGCCGCGCCCGCGTGGTCCCCAACGCCCACGCGGTGCGCACCACCATGGACCGCCAGGCCATCCGCGCCCTTGCCGACTGCCTGCCCGACGTGCGCGTCGGCGCCCACCGCTTCGCCTCCTCCGCCGACCAGTTGCGCGCCGCCCTGGACGAACTGCGCCTGCCCGTCTTCGTCAAACCCACCATGTCCTCCTCCGGGCACGGCCAGACCCTGGTGCGCACACGCGCGGACGCCCGGAGGGCCTGGGACACGGCCGCCCGCGGGGCCAGGGCGTCCACCGGGCGCGTCATCGTCGAGGAGCGCATCGACTTCGACTACGAGATCACCCTGCTCACCGTGCGCTGGTGGAGCCACCGGGAAGGGCGCGTGCGCACCAGCTTCTGCGAGCCGATCGGGCACCGCCAGTGCGACGGCGACTACGTGGAGTCCTGGCAGCCCGCGGACATGAGCCCCGCGGCCCTGGCCTCCGCCCAGCGGATGGCCGCCGCCATGACCGGCGCCCTGGCCGACGCGGGCCCCGGCCCCGGCCTGGGCCTGTTCGGCGCCGAGTTCTTCGTGCGCGGCGACCGGGTGTGGTTCTCCGAGCTGTCCCCGCGCCCCCACGACACGGGAATGGTGACCATGGCCACCCAGGACCTCAACGAGTTCGACCTGCACGCCCGCGCCATCCTGGGCCTGCCCGTGGACGCCTCCCTGCGCTGCCCCGGCGCCTCCGCCGTCATCAAATCCACCGCGCCCGCGCCCGCGCCCCGCTACGTCGGCGTCGGCGACGCCCTCGACCTGGGCGCGGATGTGAGGATCTTCGGCAAACCCGTCTCCCGCGCCGGCCGTCGTGTGGGGGTCGTCACCGTCCGCGGCACCACCGTCGACGAGGCCCGCGCCACCGCGCGGAAAGCCGCCGCGGGCGTCCGGATCGAGAACTACCCCTCGCTTCAACGGGACCCGCGCGGGCGGGAAATGGCATCCTTGTAGCATGAGCGAGCGTGACCGGGCCCAATCGCCCACCGACCTGGGGGAGGCGGAGAACCCGCCGACCTTCCCCCGTGGAATCGACCTGCGCGACGAGACCGCGCCCAAGCGGGAACCCGCGCCCACCAACGAGGTCCTCATCATCACCGGCTACTCCGGAGCGGGCCGCACCGGGGCGGCCCGCGCCCTGGAGGACCTCGACTGGTACGTCGTCGACAACCTGCCCCCCACGATGCTGCCCGCCCTGGTCGGGATGATGTCGAACGACCCCACCGCGGGCGTCCACCGCCTGGCCGTCGGCGTCGACGTGCGCTCGAGGACCTTCTTCACGTCCCTGGCCACCACCCTCGAGCAGCTCAAGGCCTCGGGGATCGCCTACCGCGTGATCTTCCTGGAGGCCACGCGCGAGGCCCTGGTCAAGCGCTACGAGTCGAACCGCCGGCCCCACCCCCTGCAGGGCAGCGGGACCCTCATCGACGGGATCGCCGCCGAGGAGAGGCTGCTGGCGCCCCTGCGCGCCACGGCCGACCAGGTCATCGACACCTCCGGCATGAGCGTCCACGACCTCACGCGCCACATCCGCGACTACGTGGCGGGCGAGGCGGCCCGCCCCCTGCAGGTCACCGTCGAGTCCTTCGGCTTCAAGCACGGACTGCCCCTGGACGCGGACCACGTCGTCGACGTGCGGTTCTTGAAGAACCCGTACTGGGTGGACGAGCTGCGCCACCTGACCGGGCGCGACCAGGCCGTCGCCGACTACGTCCTCGACCAACCCGGCGCCCGCGACTTCGCGCTCGGCTACGCTGATCTCCTGGCCCCCATGCTCGACGGGTACCTGGTCGAGCTCAAGCCCTTCGTCACCATCGCCGTCGGGTGCACCGGGGGCAAGCACCGCTCCGTCGCGTGCGCCGAGCTCATCGCGCAGCGCCTGCGCGAGCGGGGGCACACCGTGCGCGCGCGCCATCGAGACATCGGGAGGGACTAATGGCGTACCTCGACGCCGCTGGCTGGGTCCAGCGCGGCGACAACGGGCAGTCGATCGTCGCCCTCGGCGGCGGGCACGGCCTGTCCGCCACGTTGCGCGCCCTGCGCCACATCACCCGCCAGCTGACGGCGGTCGTCACCGTCGCCGACGACGGCGGCTCGTCGGGCAGGCTCCGCAAGGAGATGCCGATCCTGCCCCCCGGCGACCTGCGCATGGCCCTGGCGAGCCTGTGCGAGGAGTCCGAATGGGGGCTGACGTGGCGCGACGTCATGCAGCTGCGCCTGAGGACCACGGGCCCGCTGGACGGCCACGCGCTGGGCAACCTGCTGATCTCGGGACTGTGGCAGCTCCTCGACGACCCTGTCGAGGGCCTCGACTGGGTGGGCCGGCTGCTCGGCGCCCAGGGGCGCGTGCTCCCGATGTCCACCACCCCCATCGACATCGAGGCCGACATGGACGACGACGGCACCCGCTACGTCGTCTCCGGGCAGTCGAAGGTCGCCATCGCGCCGGGCACCGTCGAGCACGTGCGCATCACCCCGGCCGCCCCGGACGTGCCCACCGCGGTCACCGAGGCGATCTCGGAGGCGGACTGGGTGGTCCTGGGGCCGGGGTCGTGGTACACCTCCGTCATCCCGCACCTGCTGGTCCCCGGGGTCCACCGCGCCCTGGCCACCACCGACGCCCACCGCGCCCTCGTGCTCAACCTGGCGCGCCAGAGGGGCGAGACCGACCGCATGTCCACGGCGGACCACGTGCGCGTGCTCCGCGACTACGCCCCCGACCTCAAACTCGACGTCGTGATCGCCGACCCCACCGCCTGCGACGACGTCGACGACCTCATCAGGGCCGCCCAGGACCTGGGCGCGCGCGTCGTCCTGCGCCAGGTCCGCACCGGGGACGGGGCTCCCCACCACGACCCGCTGCGCCTGGCGGCGGCGCTGCGCGACGCATTCGACGGCTTCCTGGGCGAGGTCGGCCAGCCCGAGATGTGGCTCCCCTAGGGCCGTCCCCCGCTCCCGCTGTGATCCAAAGGAACAACGTGTCTCTCACTTCCGATATGAAGGACGAGCTGGCCCGCACCAGCGTCGCCACCCAGTCCGAGATGGCGGCCGAGGTCTGCTCCGTGCTGCGCTTCGCGGGCGGCCTCCACCTGGTGGGCGGGCGGATCCTCATCGAGGCGGAACTCGATTCCCCCGTCGCCGCCAGGCGCCTGCGCGCCTTCCTGCAGGCCCTGTACAACGCGCAGTCCTCGGTGGTCGTCGTCTCCGGCGGCTCGCTGCGGCGCGGCAAGCGCTACGTCGTGCGCGTCGTCCGCGGCGCCGACGACCTCGCGCGCCTGACGGGGCTCGTGGACTCGATGCGGCGCCCGGTGCGGGGCCTGCCGCCCTTCCTGGTCGGGGCCGGGCGCGCCGAGGCGGCCGCCGTGTGGAGGGGCGCCTTCCTAGCGAGGGGCTCGCTCATGGAGCCGGGGCGGTCCTCGTCCCTGGAGATCACCTGCCCGGGGCCCGAGGCGGCGCTCGCCATGGTGGGGTGCGCCCGGAAGCTGGGGGCCTCCGCCCGCTCGAAGGAGGTGCGCGGCGCCGACCGCGTGTCCGTGCGCGACTCCGAGGCGATCGGCGCCCTCATCAGCGCGATGGGCGCGAAGGAGACATTCGGGGTGTGGCAGGAGAGGCGCGAGCGGCGCGAGGCGCGCGGCAGCGCCAACCGCCTGGCGAACTTCGACGACGCGAACCTGCGCAGGTCCGCCAGGGCGGCGGTCGCGGCGGGGGCGCGCGTGGAGCGCGCCTTCGAGATCCTCGGCGACGACATCCCCGAGCACCTGCTCGAGGCGGGGCGGCTGCGCCTGGAGTACAAGCAGGCGTCGCTGGAGGAGCTCGGCAAGCACACGGACCCGCCGCTGACCAAGGACGCCGTGGCGGGGCGCATCCGCCGCCTGCTCACCATGGCGGACAAGGCGGCGCACGAGCGGGGCATCCCGGACACCGAGGCGGCGCTGACCCTCGAGATGCTCGAGGAGGACTGAAGTCCCCCGATCGGCGCCGCGGAACGGCTGGTTCCCTGATAACGAGAATTACGCCACGGGCCGATTCGCAAAATGGGATGTGCTTCCGGCCTCACCGCGGTGTAGATTAGCAGTGCAGGAACCGCAGTGATCTGCGGGCCGGGCCTGCAAACCCGCGGGCCCGGTCGCAACTGAAACCGTGCCCGGCCCGGGCACGAGCAGGAGGAACATAGTGACCACCCGCGTTGGCATCAACGGCTTCGGCCGCATCGGCCGCAACTTCTTCCGCGCCTTCCTCGAGCAGGGTGCGGACCTCGAGATCGTCGCCGTCAACGACCTGACCGACAACAAGACCCTTGCCCACCTTCTGAAGTACGACTCGATCCTGGGCCGCTTCGGCGGGGAGGTCTCCTTCGACGACGATGGCATCATCGTCAACGGCAAGCACATCAAGGTGCTCGCCGAGCGCAACCCCGCCGACCTGCCCTGGGGCGAGCTCGGCGTCGAGGTCGTCGTCGAGTCCACCGGCTTCTTCACCGACGGCGAGAAGGCCAAGGCCCACATCGACGCCGGCGCCAAGAAGGTCGTCATCTCCGCTCCCGCGAAGAACGTCGACGGCACGTTCGTCATGGGCGTCAACGAGGGCGACTACGACAACGCCACGATGAACATCGTGTCCAACGCGTCGTGCACCACCAACTGCCTCGCCCCCCTGGCCAAGGTCCTCCATGAGAACTTCGGCATCGAGCGCGGCATCATGACGACCATCCACTCCTACACGGGCGACCAGCGCGTCCTCGACGCCCCCCACAAGGACCTGCGCCGCGCCCGCGCCGCCGCCCTCAACATGATCCCCACCAAGACCGGCGCCGCCCAGGCCGTGGCCCTGGTCCTGCCGGCCCTCAAGGGCAAGTTCGACGGCCTCGCCGTCCGCGTGCCCACCCCCACCGGCTCCCTCACCGACCTCACCTTCGTCGCCGAGAAGGAGGTCTCCGTCGAGGCCGTCAAGGCCGCCGTCAAGGCCGCCGCCGAGGGCGAGCTCAAGGGCGTCCTGGAGTACACGGAGGACCCGATCGTGTCCACCGACATCCAGGGCAACCCCCACACCTCGATCTTCGACGCCACCGAGACCAAGGTCATCGGCAACCTCGTCAAGGTCCTGTCCTGGTACGACAACGAGTGGGGCTACTCGAACGCCCTGGTCCGCCTGACCGCCCTGGTCGGCTCCAAGCTCGCCTGATCCGGGCAGTCCCGGTTCCACGATGAGCTGACGGAAGACGCCCGTGCACGCGACGCACGGGCGTCTTCCGCACTCGCCCCACCCACACCCCAACGAAAGGCTGGTTCCATGAGGACCATCGACACCCTCGGCGACCTGCGCGGCAAGCGGGTCCTCGTCCGCTCGGACTTCAACGTCCCCCTCAAGGACGGCGCCATCACCGACGACGGCCGCATCCGCGCCGCGCTGCCCACCCTGAAGACCCTCGCCGACGCCGGCGCGAAGGTGGTCGTCCTGGCCCACCTCGGCCGCCCCAAGGGCAAGGTCGACCCCGCGTTCTCCCTGGCCCCCGTCGCCGCCCGCCTCGCGGAGCTGTCCGGCTTGAAGGTCACCCTGGCCTCGGACACCGTCGGGGACTCCGCGCGCCAGACCGTGGCCTCCCTGGGCGAGGGCGAGGTCGCCCTGCTCGAGAACGTCCGCTTCGACGCGCGCGAGACCTCCAAGGTCGACGCCGAGCGCGAGGAGCTGGCCCGCGAGTACGCCGAGCTCGGCGACGCCTTCGTCTCCGACGGGTTCGGCGTGGTCCACCGCAAGCAGGCCTCCGTCTACGACATCGCCAAGCTGGTGCCCTCCGCTGCGGGCCTGCTGGTCCTCAAGGAGATCGAGTCCCTGTCCAAGGTCACCGAGGACCCCGAGCGCCCCTACGGCGTCGTGCTCGGCGGCTCCAAGGTCTCCGACAAGCTCGGCGTCATCGCGAACCTGCTGAAGAAGGCCGACCTGCTGCTCATCGGCGGCGGCATGGTCTTCACCTTCCTGGCCGCCAAGGGCTACTCCGTGGGCAAGTCCCTGCTGGAGGAGGACCAGATCGACACCGTCAAGGGCTACATCGCCGAGGCCGCCGAGCGCGGCGTGGACCTGGTGCTGCCCGTTGACGTGGTCGTCGCCCCCGAGTTCGCCGCCGACTCCCCGGCGACGGTCGTCGGCGTCGACGCGATCCCCGCCGACCAGATGGGCCTGGACATCGGCCCCGCGTCCGGCAAGCTCTTCGCCGACAAGCTGGCGGCCGCCAAGACGGTCGCGTGGAACGGCCCGATGGGCGTCTTCGAGTTCGAGGCGTTCTCCGCCGGCACCCGCGCCGTCGCCGAGGCCCTGTCGAAGGGCACCATGTTCTCCGTCATCGGCGGCGGGGACTCCGCCGCGGCCGTGCGCCTGCTCGGCTTCGACGAATCCACCTTCTCCCACATCTCCACCGGCGGCGGCGCCTCCCTCGAGCTCCTCGAGGGCAAGGTCCTGCCCGGCATCGCAGTTCTGGAGGACTGAAAATGGCACGCACCCCCCTCATGGCGGGCAACTGGAAGATGAACCTCGACCACCTCGAGGCCAACCACCTCGTCCAGGGCCTGGCGATGGAGCTGTCCGACCGCGACCACGACTACTCCAAGTGCGAGGTCGTCGTCATCCCGCCGTTCACGGACCTGCGCACGGTCCAGACCGTGGTCGACGCCGACAAGCTCGGCGTCAAGTACGGCGCGCAGGACGTCTCCGTGCACGACAACGGCGCCTACACCGGCGAGATCTCCACCGCGATGCTCAACAAACTGGGCTGCTCCTACGTGGTGGCGGGCCACTCCGAGCGGCGCGAGTACCACTCGGAGTCCGACGAGCTGGTCGGCCAGAAGGCGCGCAAGGCCTTCGACGCGGGCATGACCCCGATCCTGTGCTGCGGCGAGGCCCTGGAGGTCCGCAAGGCCGGCACCTACGTCGACTTCGTGCTCGCCCAGATCCGCGCAGCCCTCAAGGGCTGGGACGGCGCCGACGTGGCGAAGATAGTCATCGCCTACGAGCCCATCTGGGCCATCGGCACCGGTGAGACAGCCTCCGCCGCGGACGCCCAGGAGGTGTGCGGGGCGATCCGCGCCGCACTGCGCGAGGACTACGGCGACTCGGTCGCCGACGCCACCCGCATCCTCTACGGCGGCTCCGCCAAGCCGGGCAACATCAAGGAGCTCATGGCCCAGCCCGACATCGACGGCGGCCTGGTGGGCGGGGCGTCCCTGAAGGCGGACTCCTTCGCCCAGATGGCGACCTTCTACGCCTGAGCGGGGCGGGGCCCGCTGTCGGCCCCGCCGCGCTGGCGCGGGGGCCTCCGGTGCGCCGGTTGGCCCCCGCGCCGTTCTTCGCTAGACTGAAGCCCGGTTCCTGCAGTCCGCCGAGCGGATCATCGAGAAAACGGAAACATAGTGAGCATCCTCAACAACGTCCTCATCGTGATGATCTTCATCACGAGCGCCCTGCTGACCCTGACCGTCCTCATGCACAAGGGGCAGGGCGGCGGCCTTTCCGACATGTTCGGCGGGGGCATCTCGTCAACCGCCGGCTCCTCGGGCGTCGCCGAGCGCAACCTCAACCGCATCACCCTGGGGGTGCTGCTCGTGTGGGTCGTGTGCATCATCGGCTACGCCCTGCTCACGAAGTTCGCCGCATGACCCATTGAGACCGTCCCGGTCCGCGCCGCCCTCGCCCCCGAGGGCGGTTTTTCCATCCACTTAACGAGAGCGAGATCCCCGATGGACGCCATAGCAGCATGGGTGCCCACCGCCTTCTGGGCGGCCGTCTTCCTGTGGTCCTACCACAGGGAGCCCCGGCAGTTCAGGAACGCGTTCTTCTTCCTCTTCCTCGTGATCACGGCGCTGTTCACGGTGGCGGTCATGTCCCAGGACATGTGGGTCATCCTGCCCATCGGGCTCCTCGTCGTGTTCAGCCCCTTCGCGTTCATCGCGTTCCTCTTCGCGAACGCCTGGGTCGTCGCGCGCCGCGAGGGCGTGAGCCTGGCGACGCTGCTCCCCCTGCTCTTCGGCGTGGCCGTGGCCGGCTGGTTCGCGGCGTTGCCTCTGTCGGTGGGCCTCCACGCCCCCGAGTGGGTCCTCGGCGCCGCGATGCTGCTGACCGCGTGGGGCGCGTGGTTCTTCATGTCCTTCACGGCCCTGCTGCTCTACTCGACCTTCTACCGTTTGCTGCCGCGCAAGCGCGTCTACGACTACATCATCATCCACGGCGCCGGGCTCAACGGCGAGGAGCCGACGCCGCTGCTGCGCGGGCGCATTGAAACGGCGATCAGGCTGTGGGACCAGCAGGGCCGCAGGGCCGTCCTGGTGCCATCGGGGGGCCAGGGCCCCGACGAGGTGGTGTCCGAGGCGGAGGCCATGCACCGGTTCCTGAGGATCAACGGGGTGGGGGAGGAGTCCATCCTCGACGAGGACCGTTCAACGACCACCATGGAGAACCTGGTGTTCGCGAAGCAACTCATCGAGGAGAGGCAGCGGGGCTTCCCCTACCGCTGCGCGATGGTGACCAGCGACTACCACGTCTTCCGCACAGCCACCTACGCGCGGGCAGCGGGCATCCGGGGCGACGGCGTGGGCGCGAAGACCGCGTTCTACTACTTCCCGACCGCGTTCATCCGCGAGTTCATCGCCATCACGCGCAAGCACTGGTTGCCCTACGCCCTCATCGCCGCCCTCATGCTGATCCCGGTCATCCACCGGGGCCTCATCGCCTTCGGGCACGAGATGGGGCTGTTCTAGCGACACCCGTGCCCGGGCCCGCCGCCCGCGCGGCCGGCCGACACCGCTCAGCGCACGAGGCGGGCGGCGGGCCCGTCCAGGTACACGCGCGCGATGGGGGACAGGACAGCGCCCACCGGGTAGTCCTCAACGGGGGCGCCCCCCAGGGCGGCGGCGATGGCCCCGGCCTTCGCCGCCCCCGGCGCCGCCAGCCAGAGACTGCGGCACGAGCGCATGACGGCCATGGAGACGGTGATGCGCTGCGGCGGGGGCTTGGGGGAGTCGCGCACGCACAGAACGGGTCCGGGCGAGCCCAGTGCCCGGTGGTGGGGGAAGAGCGAGCAGATGTGCCCGTCGGGCCCCATCCCGATCAACGCGGCGTCGAAGGAGCGCGCGCCCATGAGGCGCTCCCACGTGCGGGCGAAAGCCGCCGCCGCCTCCTCCAGGCCGTCGGCCCCGTACTGGTCCGCGGTCGGCATGCGCACCAACTCCACCCCAGGGCAGTGCCTGAGGAAACCGGTCCACGCCTCGTCGTCGTTGCGCAGGGGGTCGCCCGCGGCGACGTAGCGCTCGTCCACCATCCACACGCGCACCCGCGACCAGTCGACCGCGCTGGGGCCGACGAGGCCGGGCAGCAGGCGCTGCGTGACGAACCCGCCCGACAGGCCCACGTCGACGCGGCGGCCGGCGGGGGCGCGGAGCACCAGGCGGGACAGGTCCTCGAGGAAACGGGGCCCCAGGACGGAGGCGATGCCCGCCTCGGACGGGGCGACCACCAGTTCGGCGACCTCCCTCATGTCACTGCTCCGCGCCCAAGGGGATGAGGGGGACCTCCTGGGTGAGCAGGCGCCCGTAGTAGGCGTCCGGGTCCAGGCGCCGCAGCTCCTCCATGAGGCAGTCCTGTACGGAGCGGCGCGGCAGGCTCGCGGGCGCGTCGTCGAGGCCGGGGCGCGCCAGGCGCGCCACCGACGAGGACGCGGGCCTCGATAGGGACACCTCGGTGCCGTCGTCGAAGAGGAAACTGACCTGTGTCACGGTCTGCGCCTCCGGGTCGGTCTCGCGGCTCACGGGGACGCCCAACTGGTGGTGCAGCCACGCGGCCACCAGGTAGCTGGAGGGGTGCGTGGCGTGGCCGCGCACCAGGACGGAGGCGGGCAGGCGGTCGAAGTCCTCCGCGATGGCGGCCAGCAGCGCCCTCCACAGGGTCACGCCCGCCCACCCCAGGTCGGTGTCGCCCGGCGTGTAGACGCCGGACAGGGCGCGCAGGGCCGCCATCGGGCACGCTGTGGCGCGCGAGTCCGTGATCCTGCGGGTGGCGATGCGCCCCAGGGGGTGCTCGCCCGGGTTGGCGGGGGGATCCACCGGCCAGTAGGTGACCACGGGCGTGTCCGGCTGCAGCAGCGGCATCACCAGGGAGTCGATGCTCGTGGCGGCCTCGCCGCGCGGCTCCAGGATGACGATGTCGGACAGGCCCGCGGAGTCGCCCACGCGGATCTGCGCGTTGAGCAGCGCTTCGGATCCGGTCGCGGGCGGGTCGACCACGACGATCACCCGGCACGGGTGCTCCCGGGAGACCGCGTCGGATATCTCGATGGCGTTGTCGACATCGATGAGGTCGGGCACGCAGATCAGCAGCGTGAGGACGCGGCCCAGCGCGGCCGATCCACGCTCCTCGCGCAGCTCCACGATCTGCGAGGCGACCTGCGCCGACGTCGTGTTCTTCAAAGTGATGATCACGGCAGCCTCCACATGCGTCCGTCGTCGGCCAGCATCCGGTGCGCGCTGGGCGGTCCCCACGCGCCCGGCGCGTACTGCTCGGGCTGGCCCTGGCCCGCCCAGTAGTCCAGCACGGGGTCGAGGATCCGCCACGACCACTCCACCTCCCGCTGGTGGGGGAAGAGCGGGGCGGAGCCGACCAGCGCGTCCAGGATGAGGCGCTCGTAGGCCTCCGGGGAGTCCTCGGTGAAGGCGTGGCCGTAGGCGAAGTCCATCGTCACGTCGCGCACCTGCATCTCGGCCCCGGGCACCTTCGCGCCGAACTTCAGCGTGAGCCCCTCGTCGGGCTGGACGCGGACCACGAGGACGTTCTGCCCCGACTCGGCCAGGTCCGTCGTCGGGAAGGGCACGTGCGCGGAGCGCTTGAAGACCACGGCGATCTCGGTCACCCGTTTGCCGAGGCGCTTGCCGGCCCTGAGGTAGAAGGGGACGCCCGCCCACCGGCGCGTGTCCACGAACAGCTTGATGGCGGCGAAGGTCTCAGTCGTCGAGCCCGCGGGGATGCCGTCCTCCTCCAGGTAGCCGCGCACCCGCTGCCCGCCCTGCCACCCGGCGGCGTACTGGCCGCGCGCCGTCGAGGCGGCCAGGTCCTCGGGCAGGCGCACCGCGGAGAGCACCTTCTCCTTCTCCGTCCTGATCTCCCCGGGCGTGAAGCGCACGGGCTCCTCCATGGCCGTCAGGGCCATGAGCTGGAGCAGGTGGTTCTGGATGACGTCGCGGGCCGCCCCGATGCCGTCGTAGTAGCCCGCCCGCGTACCGATGCCGATGTCCTCCGCCATCGTGATCTGCACGGAGTCCACGTAGTTGGCCTTCCACAGGGGCTCGAACATCGTGTTCGCGAAACGCATCGCCATGATGTTCTGGACGGTCTCCTTGCCCAGGTAGTGGTCGATGCGGAAGACGTCGGACTCGTCGAAGATCTGGGAGATCACGCCCGACAGTTCGCGCGCCGACGCCAAGTCGTGGCCGAAGGGCTTCTCGATGATGACGCGCCGCCACTCCCGGTCCGTGCGGCGGTTGAGGCCCGTCTCCGCCAAGTGCTGGGCGACGACGGGGAACCAGGACGGCGGGATCGACAGGTAGAAGGCGTGGTTGCCTCCAGTGCCGCGGGACCGGTCCAGCTCGGCGACCGTGTCCGCGAGCTTCTGGTAGGCGGCTGGGTCGTCGAAGGTGCCCGACACGAAACGCAGGCCGGAGCGCATCTGGCTCCACGTGCGCTCGTTGAGGCCCGTGCGCGCGTGCTTCTCGATGGAGGCGCGCACGTAGTCCTCGAAGTCCGAGGCCGACCAGTCGCGGCGCGCGAAGCCCGTGAGCGCGAAGGCCGGGTGCAGCAGGCCCCTGTTGGCCAGGTCGTAGACCGCGGGCAGCAGCTTCTTGCGGGCCAGGTCGCCCGTGATCCCGAAGATCACCAGGCCGCACGGGGGTGAGATCCGGGGGAGCCGGCGGTCCGCCGGGTCGTGCAGTGTCGGGGCTCGTCGCTCCATAGGGGTCCTCCCATCGTCCTGTGCGGCACCGGCGGGGCGCGCCCGGACCGGATGCGCGGGGGGCCGTGGAGCGCGGACTCCACGGCCCCCGCGGGGCTTGCAGCGCTACGCGCGGGCGCGCTCCAGGGACTTCCTGGCCGCGGCCGCCACGTGGTCCGCATCAATACCGTACTCCTTGAACAGGAGCGCGCCACTGGCGGACGCACCGAAGTGCTCGATGGAAACGGGCACACCCGCGTCGCCCAGCCAGCGGTACCAGGGCAGCGCGATCCCGGCCTCGACGGAGACGCGGGCCCTCACGGCGGGGGGCAGGACGGAGCGCTGGTACTCCTCGTCCTGGGCCTCGAACCAGTCCAGGCAGGGCACCGACACGACGCGGGCGGCGATGCCCTCGGCGGCCAGGAGGTCGCGCGCCTCCAGGGCGACGGGCACCTCGGAGCCGGAGGCCAGGAGGACCACGTCGGGGGTCCCCTCCGTGTCGGCCAGCACGTAGGCGCCGCGCGCCAGGGAGTCGGCCGGGGCCAGGGCGCCCTCGCCGCGGCGGGGGTTGGGCAGGTTCTGGCGGGACAGGACCAGGGCCGCCGGGTGGGACTGCTCGAGCACGGCCTTCCACGCGGCGGCCGTCTCCGCGGCGTCGGCGGGGCGCACGACCGCCAGGTTCGGGATGGCGCGGTAGGCGGCGAGGTGCTCGATCGGCTGGTGGGTGGGGCCGTCCTCGCCCACGCCGATTGAGTCGTGGGTCCACACGTAGGTGACGGGCAGATCCATCAGGGCGGCAAGGCGCACGGCGCCGCGCATGTAATCGGAGAACACGAAGAAGGTGCCGCCGTAGGGCCGGTTGATGCCGTCCGCGGCGATGCCGTTCATGATGCAGCCCATCGCGAACTCGCGGACGCCGAAGTGCAGGTTGCGCCCGAACTCGTTGCCGCTGAACGCCTTCGACGAGGCGGACTCGGGCAGGAAGGACGGCTCGCCCTTCATGAGGGTGTTGTTCGAGCCCGCCAGGTCGGCCGAGCCGCCCCACAGCTCGGGCAGCGCCGAGGCGATGGCGCAGAGCACCTGGCCGGACGCGGAGCGCGTGGCCACGGCCTTGCCCTCCTCGAAGACCGGCAGCGCGGCCTCCCAGCCCTCGGGCAGCTTCCCCGCCTGGAGGCGGTCCAGCAGGGCGGCGCCGTCGGGGTTGGCGGCCCTCCACGCCTCGAAGCGCTCGTCCCAGTCGCGGCGGAAGGCGGCGGCGCGCTCGGCGGCGCGGGCACGCACGGCGGCGACCGCCTCGTCGTCGACGGCGAACATGGCGTCCGGGTCGGCCCCCAGGGCCTCCTTCAGGCCGGACAGGGCCTCGGCGCCCAGCTTCGCCCCGTGGATGCCGCCGGTGTTCTGCTTGCCGGGGGTGGGCCAGCCGATGATGGTGCGCACCGCGATGATCGACGGCTTGTCGGTGACGGCCCTGGCGGCGTCGATGGCGGCCGACAGGGCCTCCACGTCCTCGCTGTAGGAGCCGTCCGCGCTCAGCCACTCCACGCGCTGCACGTGCCAGCCGTAGGCCTCGTAGCGCGCCAGGACGTCCTCGGAGAAGGCGATGGAGGTGTTGTCCTCGATGGAGATGTGGTTGTCGTCCCACAAGACGGTGAGGTTGCCCAGCTTCTGGGTGCCGGCCAGGGAGGACGCCTCGGCGGACACGCCCTCCTGCAGGCAGCCGTCGCCGGCGATGACGTACACGTCGTGGTCGAACACGGACTCGCCCAGGGGGGTGGCGGGGTCGAGGAGGCCGTGGACGCGGCGGGAGTTCATGGCGAAGCCGACAGCGGAGGCCAGGCCCGAGCCCAGCGGGCCGGTGGTGATCTCCACGCCCTTGGTGTGCCCGAACTCCGGGTGGGCGGGCGTCAGCGACCCCGCGGTGCGCAGCGCCTTGATGTCGTCCAGCTCCAGGCCCGCCCCGGCCAGGTAGAGCTGCACGTACTGGGTGAGCGAGGAGTGCCCGGCCGACAGGATGAAGCGGTCCCTCCCGAGCCAGCGGGGATCGGACGGATCGAAGCGCATCTGCTTGTGGTAGAGCACGTAGGCGGCCGGCGCCAGCGAGATCGCGGCCCCGGGGTGCCCGGAGCCCGCCTGCTCGACCGCGTCCGCCGCGAGGAGCTTCGCCGTCTTCACCGCGCGGTCGTCGATATGGTCCCAATTCAATGTCACGTCGGCCTCCAGCCGTACAGGCCCCATCGTCGGGGCGGGTAGTTTTCCGCCTCATAGTCTAGCTGCTATGTGCGCTGGCGCATATCGGTCCGGGCGGCCGTGCACTTTTGTGGATACCCTGGGGCCGTGGACACCATCGAGGACACCGCCTCCGACTGGCTCGACCACCTGAGGGTCGAGCGCGGGGCGTCGGCGCACACGGTGTCGAACTACCGGCGCGACATCCGCCGCTACGCCCGCGACCTGGGGGCCAGGGGGATCACGGACATCGCCGGTGTGCGCGCCGCGGACATCGAGGCCCACCTGGCGTCGCTGGCGTCGGGCGGGCTCACGGGCGCCCCGGCCGCCCCCGCCTCGGTGGCCCGCGCCAGCGCCGCCATCCGCGGGCTGCACGCCTACGCGCTGCGCCAGGGGCGCGTGGGCGCCGACGCCGCAGCCGAGGTGCGCGCGCCCAAACAGGGCTCCCACCTGCCCAAGGCGCTCAGCGTCGACCAGGTCTCCCGACTCCTCGACGCCGCCCACTCCGCCCCGGGCGCGGCGGGGCTCAGGGACGCGGCCCTGCTCGAGCTGCTCTACGCCACGGGCGCCCGCGTCAGCGAGGCCGTGGGACTGGCCGTCGACGACATCGACCTGGACGACGAGGCGCCCGTCGTGAGGCTCTTCGGCAAGGGCCGCAAGGAGCGCCTGGTGCCCCTGGGCTCCTACGCGAAGGACGCCCTGGGCGCCTACCTGGTGCGCGGCCGCCCGGAACTGGCGGCGCGGGGGCGGGGCTCCCACGCGGTCTTCCTCAACAAGCGGGGGGCGGCCATGAGTCGTCAGAGCGCATGGGAGGCGATCCGCAGGGCCGCCTCCGCGGCGGGCCTGGAGGCCGGGGTCTCCCCGCACACCCTGCGCCACTCCTTCGCCACCCACCTGCTGGAGGGCGGGGCGTCGGTGCGCGACGTGCAGGAGCTGCTGGGACACGCCTCGGTGCAGACCACGCAGATCTACACGAAGGTGACGGTCGCCGCGCTGCGCGAGGTCTACTGGACGGCGCACCCCCGTGCGCGGGGGAGGGTGCCCCGGGCGAAGGCGTAGGGGAGGGGCGGCGGGCCCCGAGGACGTGACCGCCGCCGGGTACGCACACAAGGGCCCCGAATTAGACAACACGGGTCGCACACAAGGGCGGAATCCCGCCCTTGTGTGCGCTGCCGTGTTGCGTAAATCCGGTCCTTGTGTGCGTAACAGGGGGTGGTGGCGCCCGGGTGAGGGCGCAGGGGAGGGAGCGGTGGGCCTGGCGCGTGGCAACGGGGCATCCGCCGGCCGATGGCCTAGAATCGGAGCGTGACGATGTATGAGCCGCCAGCCGAGCAGGAGCTCCAACCAGACTATCCCGTGCCCGAGCCCCTCAGCGGCCACGGCCCAGCCCGCATTATCGCCATGTGCAACCAGAAGGGCGGGGTCGGCAAGACGACGACGACCATCAACCTGGGCGCCGCCCTGGCCGAGTACGGGCGCAGGGTCCTGGTCGTGGACTTCGACCCCCAGGGCGCGGCGTCGGTGGGCCTGGGCATCAACACCCTCGACATGGACCAGACCATCTACACGCTGCTCATGGACCCGAGGGCGGACGCGGCGGCCGCCATCTGCACCACCCGGACACCGAACCTCGACATCATCCCCGCGAACATCGACCTGTCCGCCGCCGAGGTGCAGCTGGTCAACGAGGTGGCGCGCGAGAGCGCCCTGGCGCGGGTGCTGCGCCGCGTCGAGGCCGACTACGACGTGATCCTGGTCGACTGCCAGCCCTCCCTGGGGCTCCTGGCCGTCAACGCCCTCACCGCCGCGCACGGCGTGATCGTGCCCGTCGAGGCGGAGTTCTTCGCGCTGCGCGGAGTGGCGCTGCTGGTCGAGACCATCGAGACCGTGCGCGACCGCATCAACCCGCGCCTCAAGATCGACGGCATCGTGGCGACCATGGTCGACCTGCGCACACTGCACGCGCGGGAGGTCCTCGAGCGCCTCCACGAGGCCTTCGGCGACCTGGTGTTCACCACCCGCATCGGCAGGACCATCAAGTTCCCCGACGCCTCCGTGGCCACCGAGCCGATCACCTCCTACGCGCCGGGCCACCCGGGGGCGGAGGCGTACCGGCGCCTCGCCCGCGAGGTGGTCGCCCGTGGCGACACCGCCTGAGGCCGACGGGACCGCGCCCGAGGGGGACCGGGACGACCGCTTCCAGGTGCGCCTCGACGTCTTCGAGGGGCCCTTCGACCTGCTCCTGCAGCTCATCGCGCGCAAGCGCCTGGACATCTCCGAGGTCGCGCTGGCGCGCGTGACGGACGAGTTCATCGCCCACATGCGCGCCTTCCCCGACCTGTCGCGGGCCACGGAGTTCCTGGTGGTCGCCGCGACCCTGCTCGACATGAAGGCCGCACACCTGCTGCCCCGCCTCGACGACGGCCCGGACGCGGCCGCGGAGGACCTCGAGGCCAGGGATCTCCTCTTCTCCCGGCTGCTGCAGTACAGGGCCTTCAAGACGGCCGCCGCCCAGGTGGCCGCCCGCCTGGAGCGCTTCGGGGCGTACACGCCGCGCGCTGCTCCGCTCGAGGCCCGTTTCGCCGCGCTGCTGCCCGAACTCCTGTGGACGACCACTCCCGGGGAGCTGGCCCGCATGGCGGCCGACGCCCTCACGCGGACCGAGCCCTCCGTCGAGGTGGCGCACCTGCACGATCCCGTGGTGCCCGTGGCCGAACAGGCCCGGATCGTCGCCGAGCGCCTGGCCGCGCAGGGCTCCGCCACCTTCGAATCCCTCGTGGCCGACGCCTGCGCGCGGGCAGTGGTGGTCGCCCGGTTCCTCGCGCTGCTGGAGCTGTACAGGCGGGGCGCCGTGGACTTCGCGCAGGACCAGCCCCTGGGCGAACTCACGATGGTGTGGACCGGGGGAGGGGAGGCCTGCGCGGGCATCGACGACCCCTACGAGGGCGGTTTCGGGTGGGGGGACGGCGACGGAGGCACTGCTGCGGTGCCGGGTGGGGAGACGACGGCGGGAGACGCGGCGATGGCGAGTGGGGAGACGGCGCCGCCCACGGAGGCGGCGTCGGACGAGGAGGACGGCGGAAGGCGCAGCAGTGGAGGATGAGCAGACGATGACGGGAGGCGCAGCGGTGGAGGACGAGCGGACCGCAGGGGGCGGCGGCGGCTTGCGGGCGCCGATCGAAGCGGTCATGATGGTGGCCGCCGAACCGGTGCCCGCCTCGGACATCGCGGACGCGCTCGGCGTGGACCAGGAGGAGGCCGACGGGGCGCTGCGAGCACTGGCGCGCTCCTACAGGGAGGAGGGGCGCGGCTTCGAACTGCGGGAGGCCGCGGGCGGCTGGCGCGTCTACTCCTCCCCGCGCTTCGCCGACGTGGTGGGCCGGTTCGTGGTGGGCACGGCGCAGGCCCGCCTGTCCCAGGCGGCCCTGGAGACGCTCGCGATCATCGCCTACCGTCAGCCCATCACCCGCGCCCGCGTCTCAAGGGTCCGCGGGGTAGGCGTCGACGCCGTCGTGCGGACCCTCATGGCCCGCGGCCTGATCGCCGAAGTGGGGGAAACGGAATCCGGCGCGCGCCTGTATGGTACTACCAGCGAGTTTCTTGAGAAGATGGGTTTGGGATCGTTGGAGGACCTGGTGCCCCTGGCGCCCTACCTGCCAGCCGCTGAGGAGCTGGACGACCTGGAGGACCAATTATGAGAAAAGACCTTTACACCGCCGGGGGCGTGCGCCTGCAGAAGGTGCTGGCCCAGGCGGGGGTCGCCTCGCGCCGCGCCGCCGAGCAGATGATCGCCGACGGGCGAGTCAGCGTCGACGGGCAGGTGGTGCGCGGCCAGGGCATGCGCGTGGACCCCACGGCGCAGGTCATCCACGTCGACGGCGAGAGGCTCATCCTCGACGAGACCAAGCACGTGGTGCTCGCCATCAACAAGCCCGTCGGCGTGGTCTCCACGATGAGCGACCCGGAGGGCAGGCCCACCGTGGCCGACATCGTCGCGGGCTACCCCGAGCGCCTCTACCACGTGGGGCGCCTCGACATCGACACCTCCGGGCTGCTGCTGCTCACCAACGACGGCGAGCTGGCCAACCGCCTCACGCACCCCTCCTACGAGATCAGCAAGACCTACGTGGCGCGCCTGCACGGCGAGGTGCGCCCCGGCGTGAAGCGCCGCCTCATGGCGGGCATCGAGTTGGAGGACGGTCCCATCGCGGTCGACGGCTTCCGCGTGGTCGACACCTACGGCGACATCACGACCGTGGAGATCGTCGTCCACGAGGGGCGCAACCGCCTGGTGCGCCGCATGATGGACGCCGTCGGCTTCCCGGTGCGCGAACTCGTGCGCACGGGCTTCGGCCCCATCCGCCTCGACCACCTGCAGCCGGGGACCAGCCGCCGCGTGAAGGGCAACGCGCTGACGGCCCTGTACGGGGCAGTCGGACTGTGAGCGGCGCGGAGGCCCCCGCCCAGGGCCCGCGCGCCATGGCGACGCGCGGACCCGTCCTGGTGATCGGATCGGGGCTTCTGGGCGCCTCACTGGGCCTCGCCCTGCGCGCCGGGGGCGTGGAGGTCCTCCTGGAGGACGCCTCGCCCACGTCGCTGCGCCTCGCCCAGGACATCGGCGCGGGCCGCCCGCTGTCGGACTGGGCCGCGGACACGGGGGGGCAGAGGGAGGCCGGCCCCGGCCTCGTGGTCGTCGCGACGCCGCCGGACGTGGCGGACCGCTGCGTCGTGCACGCCCTGCGCACCTACCCGCGCGCCTTCGTCACCGACGTCGCCTCCGTGAAGGACGCCGTCATGTCCGACGCGCTGGCCGAGCTCGGGCGCCAGGGGATGGCGGAGGCGGGGGCCCGCTACGTCGGATCGCACCCCATGGCGGGCCGGGAGCGCTCGGGCGCGGGCGCCGCGGACGCCGACCTGTTCTACGGCAGGCCCTGGGTGGTGGTCGCCCACGAGGGATCCAGCCCCGAGGCGGTGCTCGCGGTGCGGGCCCTCGCCTCAGACGTGGGCGGAGTCCCCATGGAGATGACGGCGCCCATGCACGACCGCTCCGTGGCGCTGGTGTCCCACGTCCCGCAACTCGTGTCGTCGATGCTGGCGGCCCGCCTGGGGGACGCCCCGCCCGAGGCCCTGTCGCTGGCGGGCCAGGGTCTGCGGGACACGGCCCGCATCGCCGCCTCCGACCCCAGGCTGTGGACCGCGATCCTGGCGGGCAACGCCGGCCCCGTGGCCGAGGTGCTGCGCGCGATCCAGCGCGACCTCGACGACCTGGTGACCCACTTGGACGCGGCGGCCAGGCTGGGGCCCCTGCGCGGGGGCAGCGTGGGCGCCATCAACCGCGTCATGGAGGCGGGCAACAGGGGAGTGGCCCGCATCCCCGGCAAGCACGGCGGGGCGCCCCGCCGCTACGCCGAGCTGGAGGTCCTCATCCCCGACTCGCCCGGCGAGATGGGCCGCCTGTTCTCCGAGCTCGGCGAGGCGGGGGTCAGCATCGAGGACTTCGTCCTGGAGCACTCCGCCGGGCAGCAGGTCGGCGTGGGCAGGATCATGATCGACCCGTCCGCCATGGAGCGGGCGGTGGCGGTGCTCGAGGCGCACTCGTGGCGCCTCATCCCGCACTGAGCGGGGGCTGCGGGTGGGCCCGGGCCGTCAGCGCCCTGCCGCGCGCGCCGATGGGCGCTGTCCGTGTCCGGCCCGGCCCGCGTGAGCGCATGCGTCCTCCCGGCCAGCGTGAGCGCACGTCCACCTGGCCAGCGTGAGCGCACGCATCCTCCCCTTCCCTCTTGCACGGTACGCCCCGACGGGCGCCGCCCGCGTCCGCCCCGGTCGGCGCTTACGGCGTAGGATCGACGTGTGCGCGTACTGGTCGTGGGAGCGGGAACCATGGGGATCACCCACGGCTGGCTACTGTCGCAGCACCACGACGTGTCATGGCTGGTGCGCGCGGACAGGGCGGACTTCTACCGGGAGCCCTTCGAGCTCCGCGTCCACGATCTCCGCCCCGGCCGCCGGGACACGACCGCCACCGTTGCCCTCAAGCTCGTCATCAGTATCGCGCCTGACCTGTACGACGCCGTCCTCGTCATGGTGCCGGGCGGGAGCCTGGCCGACGTGCTGCCCGTGCTCGACGGCGCCGGCACCGACGTTCCGGTCGTCCTCATGCTCAACCACTGGAACCTAGCCGGGGCCCTGGGCGGCTCCTCGGAGCCGCGCGCGAACCGCCTGCTCGGCTTCCTGTCCCAGGTCGGAGGCGGCAGGCAGGGCCACCGGATCTCAGTGACCGTCTTCCCCCGCGGCACGGTCCTGGAAGCCGGCACTGCAAGCAAGAAAGCGGCGTTGGACAAGGCCGAGGCGCTGTTGGCCTCGGGGGGACTCACCATTCGCCGCCAGCGCCGTATGCCCGACTGGCTCGCCGTGCACAGCATGCAGCAGGCCCTCACCGCTGCTCCGCTCATCGAGGCGGGGAGCTATCGCGCGTTCGCCGCGGATCGGGCGGCCATAGCCCGCATGGTCGTGGCGTTCCGGGAGGGCCTCGACGTGTGCCGCGCCCGCGGCATCCGCACGTGGCGCCTCTGGCCAGCCCCATTGTTCAAGTTCCCCAAGCCCCTGGTCGCGCGCCTACTGCAAGGGATGTTCCAGCAGGCCGAAACAGAGGCGATGGTGGTGGGCCACATGGGCCACGGCCTGGACGAGTGGATCGAGGGGCTGGAGTCCATACGCGCCGACGCGCAGCGCCTCGGCGTCCCGGCTCCTGAGATCGACCGGCAGTGGGCCGTCATCCGCTCCCGACGGTCAGGGGCCTGAGCCCCGTCTCTCCCGCTGCGGCAGCAGTGGTTCTCCCGCCGCTACAATGGGGGAGTCCCGCCGCGCGGCCGACCGGCCCCGGCCAACTGCCGCGCGCGGGGCGGTGCACCAATACCCACGAAACCCCTGAAACGCACGGAGTGGGAGCAGTCACGCGCCCGATGGGCGCAGCCGCGTTCCGTTGCGGAGCACGAGGGGAACTGGAGGAACCCATGAATGACGACGCCCGCAGGGCCGCCATCGGCCGCCTCGGCATCACGGTAGCGATCGACGGGCCCGCGGGCTCGGGCAAGTCCACGGTCTCCAAAGCCGTCGCCTCCCGCGCCGGCATCGGGTACCTGGACACGGGGGCCATGTACCGGGCGCTCACGTGGTTCGCCCTGGAGTCCGGCGTGGACTTCGGTGCCGAGGGCTCCGACGGCCTCGTCGCCTCCCTGGCCGACCGGATGCGCCTGCGCCTCGACTCGGACCCCCACGACCCGCACGTGTGGGTGGGGGACGCCGAGGTGACCGCCGCGATCCGCGAGCCGCGCATCGCCCTGGCCATCAGGCACGTCTCCACGAACCTGCGGGTGCGCGCGTGGATGGCGCAGGAGCAGCGGCGCCGCATGATGGAGGCGCGCGCCCAGGGGTCGGGCATGATCGCCGAGGGCAGGGACATCACGACCGTCGTCTGCCCGGACGCCGACGTGCGGGTCCTGCTGCTGGCGGACGAGGAGGCGCGCCTGCGCAGGCGCACCCTGGAACTGTACGGCGACTGCGCCCCCGAGTACCTCGAGGCCGTGCGGGAGCAGGTGCAGGGGCGCGACCGCGCGGACTCCGCCGTCACCGAGTTCATGAAGCCCGCGCCCGGAGTGCGGGTGGTGGACTCCACCGGCCTCGATGTCGAGGGCGTCACCGGGGCCGTGCTCGCCCTGGTGGACGAGGACCTGCGGGCGCGGGGCGCCTGAGCGGGGGCGCAGGTGGTGCTGTCCGACGGCGGGTAGATCGGCATTGGGGTAGGAAACCGCCCATTGGGGTAGGCGAATTGCCTACCCCAATGCCTCGTTGCCTACCCCGATGAGGGAGCCGGAGCAGGGCGCCTGTCGCCCGAACGGCTGCGTCCGGCCGCTTCATCTGCGGGCGCCCCGCCGCCTCCCTGCTACGCACACAAGGGCCCCGAATTAGACAACACGCACCGCACACAACGGCTTGATTCCGCCCTTGTGTGCGCAGACGTGTTGCGTAATTCCGGCCGTTGTGTGCGTAACTCGGAAGAGCGGTGGGGAGTGCCTTGGATAGGCCCGTCAACGAGTCCGGAGTATCCGCCCTTTTCCGGCCCTGTGGCCGCGCCCCCGGTGTATGATTGCGGAACATCTGTTAACCGCTGCTGAAGGGACTGTCGTGGGGAACACTCGGGAGGAACCGGTGGGCCCGGGCGACCTCAAGGCGGGCATGAGGCTGGTCCGCCTCGTCGGCGCCGACGCGGTCGAGGTGCTCGCGGTCAACCCGGTCGGCGGAAAGGCAGTCGAGGTCGTCTACCGCGAGCAGTCCGGCAGTATCGACGCCCGTATGGCGGCCGCCGAAGACCTCCGCTCGGTCCGGGTGGAGCGCGGTGACGACGGCACCGCCCCCTACGACGCGGACCCGCGCGACTTCATGCTGGCCGCGGAGGCGCTGCGCATCAAATACGCGGCCCTGTACGACCCGATGGCTGCGGTGTCCTCCTCCGAGATCGAGCCGCTGCCCCATCAGATCCGCGCCGTGTACGAGCAGATGCTGCCGCAGGTGCCGCTGCGTTTCCTTCTGGCGGACGATCCCGGCGCGGGCAAGACGATCATGGCGGGCCTCTACCTCAAGGAGATGATGCTCCGCTCCGACTGCGAGCGCGCTCTGGTCGTGGCGCCCAACTATTTGTAGAACGGACCCTAGAATGGTTACCAGTGAATTTCGCATGGAAGCGGGAAAGGCGATTAGCCGATGAACGGCGGATACAGGACGATCTTGGAGATCGATGGTGGACGCAACGCCCTTGATGTCGCACGCGAACAGTTCCGGCTGTGGCTTCGGAGAAAGTACGCAGGGCGTTCTCTGCGGACAATCGACTGGGCGGCCGAGGGCCTGTACCGGCTAACTGACTCCGCTTCCCTGATGATTCTCCAGGAGTCCAGCATCGACCATCATTACTCTCGTCAACTGCTCGAACTCACCGAACGCCCCAAAACCGGACGGTGGACGACGCGACTGTATGCGATCCATGCGACAAAGGAGTCGGATTTCCGGGATGTGCTGTGGATCGAGACGCGGGGCATCGGCAACGCGGGCGATGAACTGGTCGCAAAACCTCCAAAACTGACGACGTTACTGCTCGAAGCGGTGAACGCTCATGACCGGGGTGTTCCCGTGGGCCTCGTGCCTGAAGTCTGCCGTACCCGCGACGATGCTGAGCAGTTGATCGATTACATTGACAATCAGCAGCGCACGGTCTCCATCGTTGTCGCCGCACCGCTGGGGCCGAGCCACTGCGAATGCCATCGGTGGCGGGAAGCCATCAAGTCGCTCATGCCTGAAGCTCTGGGCTGCGCCTCATTCTTCGTCCTCGAAGGCGACGCATACACCGCATTCAACACCAGTATGGGATCCCTTGCCGTTCCGCCGGCCTGCCTGCGGACCTACTGCCCGAAAGTCGCGCGAGAAGACTCCGTCGATGCGGCACGTCACAGAATCCTTACCTCGATGACACTTGCTCGCGAATTGAACGCCGAAACGAAACAGTTCTCAGAACGCCTCGCACGAGTGATTTCCACCTTGCCTAGACTGGGTTTCTGGGAAAGTGCCGTTGATCCCGAACTCCAGCGCGCAGCAACAGTCCTCGAAAAACGAAGAGTCACCGTCCCCATCGTCCCTGCCCACGTATTCGATGCGGCCGCATCCGTGGGCGCGACCGCCCGATGTTCCCCTTCGACCCGGACATGGCCGACCCCGGTCTGCGGGCACAGGTCGTGGAGCCGTGAGCGGCGACGACGGCTCGCCCGGACCCGTTTTCGCGGGCATCGACATCGGGGGGACCTCCATCAAATGGATGGTCGTGGACGAGGCCGGAGACGTCCTCGCCGAGGGCGCCGAGCCCACGGACCGGGAGGCCGTCGCCTCCCAGGTGGGGGGCATCGGCCAGCGCCTCGCCCGCAGCCACCCGGGACTGGTCGGCTTCGGCCTGATCTGCCCCGGCCTCGTGGACGAGGAGACCGGGACCGTCATCTACGCCGCCAACCTCGAGCTGCGCGGGGCGCGGCTGGCGCGCGCAGTCGAGGAGGCCACGGGCGTGCCCGCCGCCCTCATGCACGACGGGCGCGCCGCCGGCCTGGCCGAGGGGCTCCTCGGCGCGGGGCGGGGGGCCTCCTCCTTCCTCATGATGCCGATCGGCACCGGCATCTCCGTGGCGCTCATGCTCGGAGACGTCCTGTGGAGCGGAGCGGCCTTCAGCGCCGGGGAGGTCGGGCACGCCCCCGTCTTCCCCGGCGGGGAGCCCTGCCGCTGCGGCTCGCGGGGGTGCCTGGAGGTCTACGCCTCCGCCAAGGGCATCGCCCGCCGCTACGAGCAGGCCACCGGGGAGGACATCGGCGCCAAGGCCGTCGAGGCGGGCATCGGCTCCGACCCGGTGGCGACCGAGGTGTGGGGGACCGCAGTGCGGGCCCTCGCCCTCTCGCTCACCCACATGACGCTCACCGTCGACGTCGAGCGCATCATCATCGGCGGGGGGCTGTCCCACGCCGGAGAGCACCTGCTGGCGCCCCTGCGCCACGAGTTCGCGTCGATGCTGACCTTCCGCGACGCCCCCCAGATCGTGCGGGCCCGCCTGGGCGGGGCGGGCGGGCGCTGGGGCGCGGCGGTCCTGGCCGCCAGGGTGGGCGGCTCGACCAGCTACGAGAGGTGGGCGCCGTGACCGTCGTGGAGATCTGCGTCGAGGACGCACTGGGCGCCCGCCGGGCCCGCGACGGGGGCGCCGACCGCATCGAGATCTGCCGGGACCTGTCCTGCGGTGGCCTGACCCCCGCTTTCGATGAGGTGGCGGCCGCCCTTGAGGTGGCGCCCACCGGCGGCGTGCAGGTGCTCGTGCGGCCCCGCCCCGGGGACTTCGTCCACACGCGCGAGGAGGTCGACCGCATCGCCTCCGGCGTCGCCCGTCTCTCCTCCCTGGGCAGGGGAGCCCCGGTCCCCCTGGGATTCGTCGTCGGCGTCCTGGAACCGGGGGGCCGGATCGACGTCGACGCGTCGGCGCGCCTGCGCGACGAGGCGGGGGGAGCGCCCCTGACCTTCCACCGCGGCTTCGACCAGCTGGAGGACCAGGACCACGGACTCGACGTCCTCATGGAGCTGGGCTACGACCGGGTTCTCACCACGGGGGGAGACCCCGCGGTGGCCAGGCCCGGGGCCCTGGCCCGCCTCGTGGCCCGGGCGGGGGAGGACATCATCGTCCTGGTTTCCGGTGGCCTGCGCGCCCACAACGTCGCCGGGGTCGTGGCGGCCTCGGGCGCGCGCGAAGTCCACATGCGCGCCCCCGGAGCCGATGGGACCGACGAGGCGGAGGTGCGCCGGATCACCTCGGCGCTGCGCGGGACCGGCCGATGAGGGCGCGGCGCCTCTCGTGAGCCGCGGGCGCAGTGCCGACCGGCCGGGTCGAGCGCGCGCCTCCCGGCGGGGGCCGCTGGGCCGGGGAGTAACGCGGCCGCGCTTCTCGCGCTCTGGTCGGCGGCGCCCCCGGCGCCGAACCGGCCCCTCAGGCGCGCCGACCCGGACCCTCAGGCGCCCTTGCGGGTGCCGAGCACCCACTGCGCGTGCTCGGCGGGCATTGGCGGCGCCTGACCGCCGAAGACGGGGCACAGGGAGCGCACCCCGCACCAGTTGCACAGGGGGTTCTTGCGGGGCGCGAAGCCGTCGCCGCGCACATCCGCCTCGATGCGGCCCCACAGCTCCTCCACGCGCTCCTCGAAGCGCTCGATGTCGCCGGGGAAGGGATCCAGGGTGAGGACCCGCCCGGACTTGAGGTACACCAACTGCATGCGGGCGGGCAGGACCGCGGTGCGCATGAGCAGGAGGGCGTAGAAGCGCATCTGGAAGAGCGCCTCCTCCGTGAAGCGCGGAGAGGGGGCCTTCCCGGTCTTGTAGTCGACGACACGCAGCCTCCCGTCGGGGGCGCGGTCGATTCGGTCGATGAAACCGCGCAGGCGCACGCCCGCCCGCGTCGATGCCTCGACGTTCTTCTCGCGCGCCCACGGGGCGATCCACTTCGGGTCCTCGATGGCGAAGTACTGGCCGAGCACGGCCCGGACCTCGCCCAGCCACCGCTGGCGGTCCCCGTCGTCGTCGAAGAGGGCGCCCACCGTGGGATCCCGGCGGAGCAGCGCCTCGAAACGGTCCCCGACCATCTCCTGGGCGGCCTCCTCCGTGCGCCCCGGGGCCTCCAACCCGTACAGGTCCTCCAGGACGGCGTGGATGAGCGTGCCCATCGCCGTGGCGCGCGTCGCCGGCTCGCGGTACCCGTCGATGACGTGGAGGCGGTACTGCAGGGGGCAGCGCTCGTACTCCTTGGCGCGCGAGGCGGACAGGGCGGGCTCCCACGAGCGGGGCCCGGGGCGGGGGGCGATCACTTCCGTCATGGGTGACACGCTACCGCGCCGCACGCGCGTGTGCGGCGCCGCAATGGCGGCCCGGCCCCCACGCGATAGACTTCACCCGATGGACACTCAACGAAATACGGGAGGGGCCCGGGCACCCCTCGGCCAGTCCGGCCGCAGAGGGGCGCTCGCGCACGGCGACCGCGTCCAAGTGCGCGACCCCAAGGGCCGCTACCACCAGGTCGTCCTGGTCGAGGGCGGGCGGTTCCAGTCGAACCGCGGGGGATTCGACCACGACGACGTCATCGGGCGCCCCGACGGGCAGGTCATCACCACCGACGAGGGCCGCCAGTTCCAGATCCTGCGGCCCCTGCGGGCCGACTACGTGATGGCGATGCCGCGCGGCGCCGCCGTCGTCTACCCCAAGGACGCGGGCGTCATCACCCACATGGGGGACGTGTTCCCCGGCGCCACAGTGGTCGAGGCGGGGGCCGGGTCCGGCGCCCTGTCGATGGCGTTGCTCGACGCCGTCGGCGAGGGCGGGCGCCTGGTCTCCGTGGAGAGGCGGGAGGACTTCGCCCAGATCGCCGCGGCGAACGTGGACCTGTGGTTCGGTCGGCGCCACCCCGCGTGGGACCTGCGCGTCGGAGACGTGGCCGACGTCCTCGACTCCCTCGAGGAGGGCAGCGTGGACCGGGTGGTCCTGGACATGCTGGCCCCGTGGGAGAACATCGGCCCCCTCACCCGCGCCCTCGTCCCCGGCGGCGTGCTCACCTGCTACGTCGCCACAGTCACGCAGATGTCGCGCCTGGTCGAGGACCTGCGCGCCTCCGGGCGCTTCACCGACCCCGTCGCCTGGGAGGACATGCGCCGCGAGTGGCACCTGGACGGGCTGGCGGTGCGCCCCGCGCACCGCATGGTCGCCCACACGGGCTTCCTGGTGGTGGCGCGCCTCCTGGCGCCCGGGGTCCTCCCGCAGGAGCGCGCCAAGCGCCCGGCGAAGGCCGCCGAGGGCAAGGGCGGCGCCTGGGACCAGGAGGAGGGCTGGACGCCGGAGGGAGTCGGGCAGCGCGTGAACTCCGACAAGAAAGTCCGCAAGGTCCGCCGCGGCCTCGCCGCCCAAGCGGCCACGTGGGTGGACGACGGATCCCGCGACGGGGAAGGGGCCCGCGATGACTGACGGCGCCGACACCGCGCGCCTGCAGCGCCAGGTCGTGTCCCTGACGGAGAAGAACGCCCGCCTCACCGAGGCCCTGACCCGCACGCGCTCCGAACTGGTGCGCATCAAGGCGGAACTGGCGGACGTGAACCGCCCGCCCCAGTCGCTGGCCACCTTCCTGCGCGCCGACGAGCGCGAGCGCCAGATCGAGGTGTTCACGGGCGGCAGGGTCATGCGGGTCGCGGCCTCCCCCCGCCTCGACGTCGCGGGCCTGTCCCACGGGCAGAGGGTGCGCCTGGACGACCAGATGGTCGCCGTGGCCGCCTCGGACTACCCGCGCTCTGGCACGGTCGTGTCCGTCCTAGAAATGGTCGGCGACGACAGGGTCCTGGTCTCCTCCGAGGGCGGCGCCGAGCAGATGCTGGTCCTGGCGGGCCCGCTGCGCCACGGGAACCTGCGCCCAGGCGACTCCCTGGTGGCCGATACCCGCACGGGCACCGCCCTGGAGCGGATCGTGCGCGAGGACGTCGAGCAGCTGCTCGCCCCGGAGGTGCCCGACACCTCCTACGACGACATCGGCGGCCTCGACGCCCAGATCCAGCAGGTGCGCGACGCGGTGGAACTGCCCTTCACGCACCCCGAGCTCTTCCGCGACTACGGGCTGCGCCCGCCCAAGGGCATCCTGCTGTACGGGCCCCCCGGCTCGGGCAAGACCCTGATCGCCAAGGCCGTCGCGAACTCCCTGTCGCGCGGGCGCGACGGGGCGCAGACGTACTTCCTGTCGATCAAGGGGCCGGAGCTGCTCAACAAGTTCGTGGGCGAGACGGAGCGCCAGATCCGCGCGATCTTCGCCAGGGCGCGCGCCCTGGCCGCCTCCGACACGCCGGTCGTGGTCTTCTTCGACGAGATGGAGGCGCTGTTCCGCACGCGGGGCACGGGCGTGTCCAGCGATGTCGAGACGATGATCGTGCCGCAGCTGCTGGCCGAGATGGACGGGGTGGAGTCCCTGGACAACGTCGTCATCATCGGCGCGTCGAACCGCGCCGACATGATCGACCCGGCGGTGCTGCGGCCCGGGCGCCTCGACGTGCGCATCCGCGTGGACCGGCCCGACCGCGCCGGGGCCCTCGACATCTTCTCCAAGTACCTCACCCCCTCCGTGCCGATCAGGCGCGACGAGGTCGAGCGCCACGGGGGAGTGGGGGCCGCCGTCGAGAGGATGCGGGAGGCCGCCGTCGAGCGCCTCTACGTCGACGACGAGACGACCGCGCTGTTCGTCGCCACTCTGGCCTCGGGCGGCACGAGGCGCATCTACCTGTCCGACCTGGTCTCCGGCGCCCTGATCGCCGGGGTCGTCGAACGGGCGAAGAAGCACGCGATCAAGGACGCGCTGGGCGGCGGCGCCCCCGGGCTGGGCATGGACCACCTCATGGAGGGCCTGGCCGAGGAGATGCGCGAGTCCCTGGAGCTGGCGGCCACCGCCTCCCCGCAGGACTGGGCGCGCACGTCGGGCCTGGGGGCGGAGATCGTGGGCGTCAAACCGATAGGGGCGAGGGAATGAGCGGCGGGCGCGTCATCGGAACGGAGACCGAGTACGGGGTGTACCGGCCCGGCGACCCGTGGGCGAACCCGATCGCCCTGTCGGCCGCCGTGGTCGACGCCTACGCCCAGGTGTCGCGGGAGCGCACGCCCGCGCGGGGGGCGCCGCCCGTGCGGTGGGACTACACGGGGGAGGACCCCCTCAACGACTTGCGGGGCATGCGCATGTCGCGGGCGGCGGCCGACCCGTCCCTGCTCACCGACGACCCGTACCACCTGGCGCCCTCGGGCGGCCACGAGCGGGTCGCCCGCCCCACCCCCGAGGAGCTGGCGCTGCCCGCCGCGACGACGGCGGTGCTGGCCAACGGCGCCCGCCTCTACGTGGACCACGCCCACCCCGAGTACTCGGCCCCGGAGGCCCTGGGCCCCGTGGACGCCGTCCTATGGGACCGCGCCGGCGAGGTCGTGGCCCGCCGCGCCATGGAGGCGGTCGAGGCGTCGGGCCGGGGCCCCGTCGTTCTGGTGAAGAACAACACCGACGGCAAGGGCGCCGCCTACGGCGCCCACGAGAACTACCAGGTCCCCCGCGCCACGGACTTCGACGCCCTCGTGCGGGCCCTCACGCCCTTCATGGTGACCCGCCCCGTCGTGTGCGGGGCGGGGCGCGTCGGCATCGGGCAGCGCAGTGAGGCGCCCGGCTTCCAGATGTCCCAGCGCGCCGACTTCGTGGAGAACGAGGTGGGCCTGGAGACCACCTTCAACAGGCCGATCATCAACACCCGCGACGAGCCCCACGCCGACCCGGCGCGGTGGCGCCGCCTCCACGTCATCGGGGGCGACGCGAACATGTTCGACTACTCCGCGCTCCTGCGCCTGGGGACGACCTCCCTGGTGCTGTGGGCCATCGAGCAGGGCACGGACCTGAGGTGGGACTCGCTCGTCCTCGACGACCCGGTCCAGGAGACATGGAACGTCTCACACCACCCCGACCTCGACTACCGGATCTCCACCGCGGGGGGCGGGTCCTACACGGCCGCCGAGCTCCAACAGGTCTACCTCGACCTCGTCCTCGACGCCTTCGACGAGGCGGGGGCACAGCCGAGCGGGGACGATAGGCTGGTCCTGGAGCAGTGGCAGTCGGTGCTCGACCGGATGCGCGCGGACCTGTTCTCAGTGGCCGCGGAAGTCGAATGGGTCTGCAAGTACCAGCTGCTGCTCCGCCAGCGCGAGCGCGCGGGCCTCCAGTGGTCCGACCCCCGCCTGGCGGCCATCGACTTGCAGTGGGCGGACCTGCGGCCCAGCCACGGCCTCGTCCACCGCCTCGACCGGGCGGGAGCGGTCAAACGCCTTTTCGCCCCCGAGCGGGTGGAGGCCGCCGCGGACGAGCCGCCGCCCAACACCCGGGCACGGGCGCGCGGCGAGGCGGTGGCGAACCGCCCGGACCTGGTCAAGGCGTCGTGGACCTCGCTGGTCTTCGACCCCGGCCAGGGGGACCTGCTGCGGTACCCGATCGCCGACGCCCGCGGCGCCTGACGCCGAAAGAAGGAAGGAAACCATGTCCCAATCCCAGATCCACGCCGGATCCCCCGCCCCCGAGGGCGGCGAGGAGCAGGCCGGCCAGGTGCGGGCCCGCACGCAGTCGGTGGACGAGCTGCTCGACCAGATCGACTCGGTGCTCGAGACCAACGCCGAGGCCTTCGTCCAGGGCTTCGTCCAGAAGGGCGGCCAATAACGTGAGGCGCCGCGTCGTCGGGATCGAAACGGAGCACGGGCTGCTCGCCGCCCCCGCCTCGGGGGACGGGCCGTGCATGGACGCGGAGCACGCCGCCCGCCAGCTCTTCGAGCCGCTGCTGCGGCGGGGGCGCTCCTCGAACCTCTTCCTGCGCAACGGGGGGCGGCTCTACCTCGACGTCGGCTCCCACCCCGAGTACGCGACGGCCGAGTGCGACCGCCTGGAGGACCTGCTCGAGCAGGACCGGGCCGGGTCCCTCATGCTGGCGGACCTGGCGTCCCAGGCGGACGAGGCGATGGCGGCCCTGGGCGAGGACCTGCGGGTGCACCTCTTCCGCAACAACCTCGACTCCCAGGGCAACTCCTACGGCTGCCACGAGAACTACATGCTGCACCGCAGGCGCGACTTCCGGCAGGTCGCCGACGCGCTGGTGTCCTTCTTCATCACCCGCCTGGTCCTGGTGGGCAACGGGTGGATCAACCTGTCGGGCGCCCGGCCCCGCCTGGAGTTCTCCCAGCGCGCCAACCAGATGTGGGACGCGGTCTCCTCCGCCACCACGCGCTCGCGCCCCATTATCAACACGCGCGACGAGCCTCTGGCCGACTCCGGCTCCTACAGGCGCATGCACGTCATCGTCGGCGACACCAACGTCGCCGAGCCCACGACCGCGCTCAAGGTCGGGATGACGCTGATGCTGCTCGACGCCGTCGAGGACGGCCTGCGCATCGAAGACCTCGCCCTGGCCGATCCGATGCGCGCGATCCGCCAGATCAACGCGGACCTGTCGGGGGCCGCCCCCATCGAACTCGCGTCGGGGGCGCGCACCACCCCCGTCGCCCTCCAAAAGGAGATCCGCTCCCGGGTCCTGGGCGCCATCGGCCCCGACTCCCTCGACGAGGCGCACCGCTACGTCGCGGACCTGTGGGGCCGCGGCCTCGACGCCATCGAGTCGGGGGACTGGAGCGGGGTCGACACGGAACTGGACATCGCGATCAAACGCAGGCTCCTCGACTCCTACACGGCCCGGACCGGGGCCGACTACGCCGATCCGCGGGTCGCCCGCCTGGAACTGGGCTACCACGACATCACCGCCCAGGGGCTGCGCGACCGGATGGAGGCCGCGGGGCTCATGAAGCGCCTCACCAGCCCCGGCGGCGCCTCGCGGGCCCTCACGGCCCCGCCGGCCACGACGCGCGCCCGGCTGCGCGGCGCGATCATCGCCGCGGCCGAGGACGCGCGCGCCGACGTCACGGTCGACTGGGTGCACGTCCGCCTCGACGACCAGTCGTCCGGGCCGCTGTCCCTGCAGGACCCGCTGTCCTCCTCCGACCCCCGAGTCGACGCCCTCGTCTCCCGGATCGGGGCCTCGGCCCCCGTGCTGCCGGCATGAGCGGGCACCGCGACTGGACGCGCGGCTCCGCCAGGGCGCGCAGGGGGGCCTCGGCACGGGCCCGCAGGCTGGGGGAGAGGAGCCAGGGGGGCTCGCGCGCCTCCCTGTACGCGTGGATCGCCCTGGCGCTCGTCCTGGTGGTCGCGGGCGCCGCCTGCGCGTGGTGGGCGCTGTCCCCCCGGCCCTCCGACTCCCCTGCGGCGCAGTCCGCCTCGATGCCGCGCGTCACGGACCAGGTCACCGTGTCGGGGCGCGTGGGGGCCACGCCGACGATCACGATCGCGGGGGAGCTGTCCGTGACGGGCATTCAGGCGACCGTGGTCTCCCAGGGCGCGGGCCGCACCATCACCGAGGGCTCGCCGGTGCTCGTGTCGATCACCGCCTTCGACGGGCACAGCGGGGAGATGCTGTCCGTGTCGGGCCGCCCCCAGCTGACGCTGGGACTGGTCGGCTCCGATACGATCCCTGATGAACTGGGCAGGATCGTCGTCGGCAAGAACGAGGGCTCGCGCCTCGTGGTCGTGCGCAAGCTCGGCGAGCAGAACAAGGCCGCCAACGCGGTCTCGGACGTGGAGGTGGACATCATCGACGTCCTGCCCTCCATCGCGCAGGGCACCGCCATCGACGCGTCCTCCGGCCCCCTCAGTGTGGAGATGCACCCCGAGGGCCCGGTCATCAGGCACGCCGAGGCCCCGTCGGGGACCATCACCACACAGACCCTGGTCAAGGGCGACGGCGTGCAGGTCCACGCCGGCGACCGCGTCGTCGCGCAGTTCACCGTGGTCGGCTGGACCGACGGGGTCGTGCGCGCCTCGACGTGGGAGACCGGCATCCCCGAGGTCGTCAACCTCAAGACCGCCATGAAGGGCCTGTCCGAGACCCTCGTCGACCAGAAGGTCGGGTCCCGCCTGGCGATCACCGTGCCCCCCGACCTGGCGGAGGGGGACGACACGCTGTGCATCGTCATCGACGTCCTGGGCACCGAGCCGCCCGTGGACGAGCCCCAGTCGCAGCCGCAGTCCGGCCCTGTCCAGTAGGGGGCCGTTCCCGCGCGGGGCGCGCCGCCTGTGGGAGACTGGGCCCATGCTCGAATGGATGACGGCGGGGGAGTCCCACGGCCCCGCACTGGTCGCGACGATCCAGGGCGTCCCCCAGGGGATCCGCCTCACGACGGCGGTGCTGCGCGCCGCGCTGGCCCGCAGGCGCCTCGGCCACGGCAGGGGCGCGCGCCAGCGCTTCGAGGAGGACGAGGCCACGATCCTGGCCGGGGTGCGCCACGGCCTGACCACGGGGGCGCCCATAGCCGTCCAGATCGCGAACACCGAATGGCCCAAGTGGCGCGTCGTCATGTCCGCCGACCCCGTCGACCCCGCCGAGCTCCTCAAGGACGCGGGCACGGGCGACGAGCGCGAGATCGCCCGCAACCGGCCCCTCACCAGGCCCCGGCCCGGCCACGCGGACCTGCCGGGCATGGTCTCCTACGACCTCGACGACGCCCGCGCGGTCCTCGAGCGCGCCAGCGCCCGCGAGACGGCCGCCCGCGTCGCCCTGGGCGCCATCGCCGAGCAGCTGCTCGAACAGGTGGCCGGGGTGCGCCTGGTGTCCCACGTGGTCGCCGTCGGCGCCGAGGCCGCGGTCCCCGGCCCCCTGCCGGTCCCGGAGGACGCGGCCCGCCTCGACGCCTCGCCCATGCGCACGCTCGACGAGGAGGCGGGCGCGCGCTTCGTGGGCGCCGTCGACGCGGCGAAACGCGCAGGCGACACCATCGGTGGAGTCGTCGAGGTCGTCGCGTGGGGGGTCCCCATCGGACTGGGCTCCCACGTCAGCGCCCACAGGCGCCTGGACGCGCGCATCGCCGGGGCGCTCATGTCGATCCAGTCCGTCAAGGGCGTGGAGATAGGGGACGGCTTCGCGCAGGCCGCGCTGCCGGGCTCGGCGGCCCACGACGAGATCGTGCGCGACGAGCTGGGGCGGCCCACCCGGGCCTCGAACCACGCCGGCGGCATCGAGGGGGGCACGTCGAACGGGCAGCCGGTCGTCGCCCGCGCCGCCTTCAAACCGATCTCCACAGTGCCGCGGGCGCTGCGCAGCATCGACTTGGCGACGGGGGAGGAGGCGGTGGCCCTCCACCAGCGCTCCGACGCCTGCCAGGTGGTCCCCGGCGCCGTGATCGCGCAGGCGGAGGTCGCCCTGGTCCTGGCCGACGCGCTCTTCGAGCACGCGGGCGGGAACTCGGTCGGCGAGATGCGCCGGAACCTGGAGTCCTATCTGAACCGCGTGGAGGAGAGACTGTGTCCCAACGATTGACGCTCCCCGTCGTCCTGGTCGGCATGCCGGGCGCGGGCAAATCCCACGTGGGGCGCGGGCTCGCCAGGGCCCTCGGCGTCCCGCACGTCGACACCGACGCCCTCATCGAAGAGGAGGAGGGAGTCGCGGTCTCCACGATTTTCGCCGAGCAGGGGGAGGTGTCCTTCCGGGAGAAGGAGGCCCGCGCCGTCGAGCGGGCGCTCGGCATGCGCGCCGTCGTCTCCTTGGGCGGTGGGGCCGTCGTGACCGCCCGTGTGCGCGAGCTCCTGCGCGGCGTGAGCGTCGTCCACATCGACGTGGACCACGAGGAACTGGTGCGGCGCACCGCTGGCAAGGGCCACCGCCCGCTGCTGCGGGTGGACCCCGAGGGGACCCTCGCGCTCCTGCGCCACCAGCGGGCCCGCCTGTACGAGGAGGTCGCCTCGGTGCGCGTCCACTCCGACGCCCGCCCCGTTCAGCGCGTCATCGACCAGATCGCGGCGATGATCGACACGGGCGCCGCCCCCCGCGTCGTCGAGGTGGGCGGAGCGGCCCCCTCGCGTGTCGTCATCGGACGGGACCTGGCCAGCGGGCACGTGGCCGCGGGTTTCGACACCCTCACCCAGAAGGTCCTGCTGGTCCACGCCCGGCCCGTCGCCGGACGCGCGCAGCAGCTGGCCGAGGACCTGCGCAAGCGGGGCTACGAGGTGGAGACCGCCTCCCACCCCGACGCGGAGGAGGGCAAGCGCCTGGAGGTCGTGGCCTCCCTGTGGGACACGGCCGGCAGGATGCGCCTGGGCCGCAAGGACGCCGTCGTCGCCATGGGCGGCGGCGCCACGACCGACATGGCGGGCTTCGCCGCCGCGACGTGGCTGCGGGGCGTTCGCCTGGTGAACGTGCCGACCACGCTGCTGGCGATGGTGGACGCCGCCGTGGGCGGCAAGACGGGCATCAACACCCCCCAGGGCAAGAACCTCGTCGGCGCCTTCCACTCAGCCTCACGGGTCGTGTGCGACCTGGCGGCCCTGGACACGCTGGGCGCCCGCGACCTGGCCGCCGGGATGGCCGAGGTCGTCAAGTGCGGCTTCATCCGCGACACGCAGATCCTGCGCCTCGTCTCCGAGGCTCCCGCCCAGGAGCTGGCCGACCCGGCCTCCCCGCTGCTGGCCGAGCTCGTGCGGCGCTCCATCGCGGTCAAGGCCGAGGTGGTGGGCGCCGACCCGCACGAGTCCGGGCTGCGCGAGATCCTGAACTACGGGCACACCCTGGCCCACGCGATCGAGAGGACGCAGGGGTACACGTGGCGCCACGGGGACGCCGTGGCCGTGGGGTGCGTCTTCGCGGCGCACCTTGCCCGCGCCCGGGGCATGCTGGACGAGGCGGAGACAGCCGAGCACGAGGAGCTGTTCGGCAAGGCCGGGCTGCCCACCCGCTTCGACGGGGCGCCCCTGGCCCAGCTGGTCGCCGCCATGCGCTCCGACAAGAAGGTCCGCCGGGGCGTGCTGCGCTTCGTACTGCTCGACGGGATCGGCAACCCGCAGGTGCACGTCGTGGAGCCCGGGGAGCTCGAGGCCGCCGCGCGCAGCACGGGGGTCCCCCTGTGAGGCGCGCGGGGCCGGAGCCCGGGGGCGCCCCGGCCCGGGCCGGGGGAGGGGCCGCTCCCCCGGGGACTGCTTCCCCTCCTCCGGACGCCGGACACGGGGCTCCTCCCGTTGCGGACGGGACCGCGCTGGCGGGCGCGGGGCGCGGGGCTCCCCCTACGACGGGAGGGGCCGCCCGAGCCGGCCGCCCCCGCCTCGTGCTCATCGGGCCCTCCGGGTCGGGCAAGTCCACCGTGGGCGCCCTGCTGGCCGCCCGCCTCGGCGTCGCACTGCACGAGACCGACGACGAGGCCGCCGCCTCCCTGGGCTCGACGATGGCGGCCCTGGTGGTGCGGCGGGACCCGAGGCTGGCCGGCGCCAGACGGGAACGGGCCGTTGCCGCTCTCGCCGGGCCCGAGGGGGTCACGGTGCTCGGCCCGTCGATGCCCGCCGACCCCGGGGTCGCCGCCGCGCTCGCCCGCGCGCGCGAAGAGGGCGCCACGGTCGTGTGGCTGGAGGCCGGCATCTCCACGGTCTCGCGCCGCATGGGCCTGGGCGCGCCCCGCTCCGTCGGCCTCGGGTCGCCCCGCGCCGCGCTCCGGGCGATGATGGAGGAGGCCCGCGCCCACTACGCCGCCGTGGCCGATTCCTCAGTGGAGACGGACTCCCTGACGCCCGCGCAGGTCGCGGATTCGGTGCTCCGGGCGTGTAAACTGGCCGACGGTTAACGATTCCTTCAAAAGTGAGGTACCCCTGTGGCAACGACGAATGATCTGAAGAACGGCCTCGTCATGGTGATCGACGGCCAGCTCTGGCAGGTTGTCGAGTTCCAGCACGTCAAGCCCGGCAAGGGCCCCGCCTTCGTGCGCACGAAGATCAGGAACGTCATGTCGGGCAAGACGGTCGATAAGACCTTCAACGCGGGCATCAAGATCGAGACCGCGACGGTGGACCGCCGCGACATGACGTACCTCTACCAGGACGGCACCGACTACGTCTTCATGGACCAGTCCACCTACGACCAGATCACCGTCCCCGGCGAGGTCGTCGGCGACGCCCGCAACTTCATGGTGGAGAACCAGGACGTCATCGTCTCCCAGCACGACGGCACCGTCCTCTTCGTGGAGCTGCCGGCCACGGTGGTCCTCACCATCACCCACACGGAGCCCGGCCTGCAGGGCGACCGCTCCTCGGCGGGCACGAAGCCCGCGACGCTGGAGACCGGCTACGAGATCCAGGTCCCCCTCTTCATGGAGGAGGGCACCCGCGTCAAGGTCGACACCCGCGACGGCTCGTACTCGGGTCGCGTGACCGACTGATGTCGCGCCAGCACCGTTTCACTTCGCGCACGAAGGCGCGCAAACGCGCTGCCGACGTGGTTTTCGAGGCGGACCAGCGGGGGATGGGCCGCGACCCCGAGGCCCTGCGCGACCTGCTGCGCGAGCGGCGCGTCATCACCGCCGCCCAGACGCCCCTGCCGGAGTACTCGATCCAGATCATCGCGGGCGTGGCCGACAGCCTGCGCCGTATCGACGACCTGATCGAGGCCCACGCGCGCGTCCCCGGGCTGGACAGGGTGGCCGCCGTGGACTTGGCGGTCATGCGTGTGGCGGTGTGGGAGATGCTGGCCAATTCGGACGACGTGTCGCCGATCGTGGCGATCGACGAGGCGATCTCCATCGTCCGTTCGATCTCCACCGACGCCTCGCCCCGTTTCGTCAACGCGGTGCTCGACGCGATCCGCAAGGACATCGCCTCCTCGTGGGCGCGCCGCGGCGGGGACGACGGGGACGGCGACGAGGCGGGCGCCGGGCTGGCCGATGGTGCGGCTGGCGACGGCGGCGCTGGCGTCGGGGAGGCCGGAGACGCTGGTACGGCAGGCGCTGATCGGCCCGGTGATGGTGCTGCGGGCCGTTCTGACGGCGGAGAGGCCCCCGTTGGCGGGGACGGCGGTGCCGGAGCCGACGGGCAGGGCAGTGGCGACCGGACCGGCGGTGCCGGGAGCGGTAGTGATGCCGACTGGACCAGTGGCGGCCCGAGCGGCGGCGGCATTGCCCACGTGGACGACGGTATTGTCGGCCCCGATGGCGCCGTCACAGGCTTGGACGACGCCACCGAGGGCAGCGGTTCTCACAGCGACGATCCGGGCGCACCGGTGGCGGACCGCCTCGAGGATCTGCCCGTCCCGACCCGTGCCCTGCCCGAGGGCGCCGAGCCCGTCGAATCCGCGGAGTTGGGCGACGACGAGCTGGACGAACTGCTCGAGGAGTACTGACCGCTCGGCGACCAGTGCTGTGACTGCATGCCCGCCCTTGTTGATCGTTGATCATAAGGCGTAGCCGCCGCACTGGTCGGCGAACGCACGCGAAGATATACTCGCAGCGGAAGGCCCGGCCGCCGGAGTTCCGCATGGTTCTCGACACGCGGTGCCAGGTATTCGTCAACTCGACTCGCGCTGGTCTTCGATCGCGAAAAAGGCGTCCGAAGAGCGTTAGCATAGTCGGTGGAATCGGAATACGTGTCGTGCTGGTGCGCCGCGTCACGGATCGCTGATCGACTTCTGGAGGAATCATGAGTGCCCGCTTTCCTGCCATCCGTGGCGCCCTCAACGTCCTGGCATCCAGTCACTTCGTCTACAGGAGATCGCCCCTGAGGTGGCTGGTCCGTGTCGAGCCGGAGGTGCCGGGCGAGGACTCGGGGTGGAGGCTCTACTCGGCGTCCGACACTCCGGAGTTCATTGAGGGTGAGGGCAACTTCGTCATTATCTCCTTCAACGAGGCCGGGGTGATCGAGCCCATGATCATGCCCATGTACTTCCAGCCCGTGGGAACCGAGTTGCGCCTTGTTGATCTGCCGCAGCAAATGCGCAAGGCCTGGTTCGACGAGAACTCCCGTGATGAGAACGGCACTCTTCGTGAACTCGCGCTCGACGACGCCTTCTGGGACCAGTTCAACCGGGACTACGACGCCTGGTACGCCGAGCACCCCCTGCCCGGTGCGCCTGGGCGCCCCCAGCCATGAGATGACGGGCGCCGAGAACCTCACCCACAACGCCGTGCAACTCACCCACCGCACCAAAACCACGGCGTAAACGCCGATTAGTTCCAACAGAAACATGAGAAGATGTCAATGCTGGATGCAGGACGTGCATAAGTGAAAATGCAGAACGCGTACAATGTGGATGAACGGGCATTCGTATGTCGAGGCGCATAAACATGCTACAATGCGCCAACCGGCCACCCCTGAGGAGAGAGATGCCGAAAAGAGCTGCCGCGCCCCCAGGAATTCCGTTCGCGCTCGCATGCGTGGCGTCGGTGAAGATCCTTCGGCGCGAGTCCTCCGTGAAATGGGCGATGCGCGAGGAGTCGGAGAATGTTAACGACTCGGGCTGGCGCCTCTATTCAGAGGATGACACCCCCGAGTTCCTCGAGTCACCCTCAAGCATGAGGATCGTGAACTTCAACACCATTGGAAGTCTATTCCCCGTTGTGTATTTACTGTACTTCCAGCCAGTCGGTTCGGAATACATGCTGGTGAAAGACGTCAAAGACGACTCGCTCCATTGGTACGACTACAACACCCTTGAGGGCGGGAAGCTGTCCCCCCCTGGTCGTTGACGACGCCTTCTGGGGCCGGTACTGGGAACAATGGGAGGCTGAGAGCAAACGGGTTCACCAGCTGTTCTACTCCGATGAGCGCCCATAGTAGTGACCGGCCCGCATGGCGGCGCGTCAACCCGGGATTATGCTCGCTCATATGACTGAGGGCGGCAGGCGGTTGAGCGACTCGAACAGCGGAAGCGGACTAGTTTTCTAATGTGCGCCGCCCTGGTCAGGGTCGACGCGCGGTTTCATTCTGACCCACTCGCTTCACGAGTCGCCCTTCGGGTATCTAGAAAATGGTACGATAATCGAGATCACCAGCACTCAAGTCCACCATGTCGAAAGGCCGGAGTAATGACTAGGTACGTCATTAGGACTGTGGACAACAGGTACGGGACATCGGACGGGTACACGTCCCCCCAGACGCCCGAGTCCATCGCCGAGGAGATGCGCACGTGCTTGACCGCTCCGCGCTACTTGGACGGGTTCCAACGTTTCTGCATTGTGGTGTGGCCGCTGCCGGACGGGGTGAGCGACCCGACGAACATGCCGCGCCGGTCCCAGGGGCTGACCGACTACATCCAGTGCGGCGGATCCACGCGGGCCATGTCCGTGGAGATCCGCGTCAGCGGTGAGGACGGCTCCTACCAGCACTGGGTGGTCGCGCGCGAGCCGGTCGCCGACCCCGACAGGTGGGTGCACATCGAATGGGAAAAGGACGAGGACTCCTTCACGATCCACGTCCACCCCGAGGAGGTCTTCACCGGGGAGCAGGCCGCGCCCGTCTTCCGCGACTACATCACAGGCGGCACCCTGCCCGATCCCGCCCTGCTGCGCCCCCTCGACATCTGAGACCCACGGAAACGGGTCAGAACCCACGCGAGCGGAGGCGTCCTATGGGTCCTGAGTTCTGTGCCCCTGCGGTGGGGTGCTTCATGGAGATCGTGCGGGCGTGGGCCCTGCACCCGTGGCCCATGAGCCGGGCCCAGGGCATCGCCACCTACGAGGCCCTGGGCTGGGTGCGCGCCGACGACGACATCGAGTCCTTCACCACCGACTGCACCG